>Ga0307507_10011960_pt1 | contig 10835 bp, 14 predicted proteins | sample 7_EM_MG_FD_207223 | JGI IMG/M metagenome (GOLD analysis project Ga0307507, IMG submission 207223) | Populus trichocarpa ectomycorrhiza microbial communities from riparian zone in the Pacific Northwest, United States - 7_EM | ecosystem: Host-associated > Plants > Roots > Unclassified | place... | reverse complement strand
GGTCAATTCTCTTAAGTATATTAGGGCTCTTAGAGCCACCTTGAATAAGACAGATCACTCGTACAATTCTGTGTCTCTACCTACCAGCCAGCTTAAGTCATTTGTCGTGATACCTGCCTGGCTGAAAATTGGGTGGGTAGGCAGTAAACACCCGGAAACCCAGTCACGTGGAAAAAGGGGGGAGGGTATTATGGTAGGTGCTATGGCAGATGTGGAGCTTCGGTAGAGCTTTGATAGAGCTCCGTGCAGAGCTTTGATAGAGCTCTATGCGGAGTCTTGGCAGAGCTTCTGGAGACCCCTGACTCAGTTTTGGCTCGTGCTCTATTTAACCGAGAGTCCACTAATCTATAATAATTCTAGCTTACGAAGCTCCCCTCAAAGCTCTGCACGGAGCTCTACCAAAGCTCTACACAGAGCTCTGTATTTACTATAACGTCTACCATAAAGCTCTACGTTCGCTATAAATTATGTTAACCCAATGTTTACTGGATCGGGTCCGTCAACAGCGCTAAGAACCTGACCCAACCTGATACCTAGTGGGTATTACCTGACCCATTGTGACGTCTAGTGCCTATCTAGATTGGCGTTATACTAGGCTAGATTGGCGTTAGGCTATATAAAGCTATTACGCCTCAATCGGCAGGAGGTGGATTCTGTTTATAGGAGGTGGATTTGGTATTAACCCCTTATACAAAACCAAGGATTCCTGGATCGATGGAGTATTTCGCGCTGGCCTGAGAAGTTTTTGGATATCAACATAGCCGATTATCTTCTATGGAAGTTGATGGCCGGATCCAGCATTGCTTTATCGGTTTCATTTACCTCTTCTGTTGGAGTCTCGAAAACCGCCAAAATCATATTTATGCACGGATACTTCTCCGAGATATCTATGTTGCCACTAGAAATCCTCCTTCCATACATCTAGGAAACCGGAACCTACATATTTTTCCTTGGTTAATTGCTGGCCTCGAGAGGGCAGTTGGGTAATGGACGAGGCGGTCCGTGACCAAAAAGGGGGCCGCAAATCTGAACTGAATTCTCCTGATTGTTGGCCCCGAAACTCAGATTTTTCCCTCCTGTCAAACAAGTAATCGGAGAAAGGCTATTCTTATCAAGTACTATAGTCTGTCACTGAGCTCGAAGTTGGATGGATCCGTTCTCCTAATCATAGCCGATTTCCTAGACATATGGGGATACTATTCATCGGGCCGGAGATATGTGGAGAGAGACGTGTTTGTGGTTGTTAGTGCTATGTGGTAATCAAGATCGAAAGCCTCTAAGTGGCGGATAACTCTCATAGGCACTCATATTAATGTACGCAGAGACCAGCGATCTCCCCTCTGTTCCTATTTTATACAACCAACGCCTTCATAATGCATTACGCATTCTAAAACCAAAATCAGCCCAGGTATATAGTTGGCCGGCTTTCCAGTCTGGAGTGTCTCCCAAACCAGGCGTTATTATCTCAAACCAAGTCTTCCGAATAATTCAAATCATACATAATTGCACCCTCTCACATCTTCTCTCCCTGAATCGTCGCCACAACCTTCCTCGAGTGCCTTGCGTCTCTGAACTCGAGATACCATATACCCTGCCACGTCCCCGTAGCTAGCTTGCCATTGCTGATAGGGACTGTGACGCTCGCCCCAATCAGAGCGCTCTTGACATGTGCCTAAACCAATATTCCACTTAGCCTTTGTACACCTCCAACTCCATACCTCATCCCTTTACCCACTCTAGCTATTCCGTGATGGAAAAGTTTAGTGCAGTAAAGACTCACCGGCATATCGTCACTCCCCTCCGCATCATGCCTATACAGTCCCTTCCCCGCCTTATCCTCCGGCACAATCCTATCCAGCGCATCGCTCATATCCGCGCGCACATCCTGGTCCCAATTCTCGTTCAGGCTCAGCGCGCAGCTCGTGTGCTGCACGAACAGGTTCAGCAGCCCGACCTTGTAGTTTTTGATTTCCGGCAGCGACGACACCACGTGGTCGGTGATAAGGTACGAGCCGCGGGACTTGGAGGGCAGCGCGATGGTTTTCTGCGTCCAGCTCATTGTCGGAGAGAGCGGCGATGTGGTTGTGCTTGAAGAGGCGCAGATGCAGGGACAGGAACAGGTAGGGGTGGGGTAGGCGGGCGGAGTGGTGGAGGGGGCCGAGAGGAAAGGTTTAAAGGGGACTTTTAGGAGACCGATGAAGAGATTTGGGAAGAAGGCGAGTATGAAGACTGTGAGGAAGAGGAGGCTGGTTGTTGGTGAGGTTGTAGAAAGAGGCATCTTCAGAGCTCGAGGATTGGGAAGACGTCACTGGTGTGGTTATTAAGCGAGCTCGGAGGAGGGGAGGACTTCAAGCAGGGTCGAATTCGGTGGAGAAAGTCACACTCTTTGATTTTTAGGTAATCGGTGGTTTCGTTGCACAGATCGTTCCTAATTGATTGGGCGGGTAGATTAAAGCAATGGGTCTATAGTGAAAGGGACGAGATGAGCTCCAGATTCCGGACGGAGCTAAAGGATACGGTACTACACTATATACAAATTTCAAAACCTTGCCAATTCAACATTTTACGGCTGGCCGAGTGGCTCATCCGTGATCCGCTGTGATTCAGGCACTTCCGCTGGGTCACCCGTCGGCCTGAGGGGATATGATGTTGAGGGCAATGACTCGAGGTGCTTCCTGTGGTGTTCGTGTGCCTATGCGAGTTTAGCATAAGTCAATTACACAGTGCAAGGATCCTCCGTAGCAATGGAGGGACATAGAGGTTGGGATTGGCATTTTTGGGGACTTACGAAGGGTAGCCCGCAATAAGTGCACCAGCAAATCTGTGGCTTATCCACATTGATAAAGATCTTCGGGTGTCCGAGAGGCCCACCACCACCATCGCAAGATACAACCCTCTCCTTTGTCCAGCGGACGGGTTGTTTGTGAATCAGCTCAATAGCTGCGTACGGTCGAGGCTATATCAAAACATCAGTCTACAAGCCCCCCAAGGCGAAATCGCCTTCTCCAATCTAATCACTCCCAATGACCATCCTCAAATTGTCACTCCCTTCTCCGTGTCAAAAAATAAACACAAACGTACCTGATCCTCCATAATTGTCTGTTCAAACCTTGGGCCCGTCATAGCCACCTCTCTCGGCTGTTGATTCCGACTCCAGATTCTTTTTTTGTTTGGAGCCTGTCGATTCGGGGCTTGCATGACTCTCAACTCCTCTCCTTTCTCTACGCTCTCTTGGAGGGCCTGGTCGAAGCTGCCTTCTGACGACGTGGGAGCCGCATTGGTCGCTGAGACATTGGGTTTCGGCGGTTTCGGTGATGGGTCGTTGGCTGGAACTTGGTTGACCGAGGTACTGTAGGCGCGGAGAAGCGGCCGAGAGAGTAGGAGCGGCGCGCGAGCGCGCAGGGTATGAGTAAGCATTGCGAGCGTAGCAGACTGGCTGCTGCAGCGGAAGAGAGGAGATGGTGTGGTAGTGAGGTTCGAGGTCCACCGCGGAATGGGATGGCTTGGCGAGGGCCAAAGCTCGGAATTTTATTGAGACTTTCCCGCCCTCAGGTCTAACACTAATTATCCATTACAGCCAAAATCGCCGGACTTGCGAGCATAAGAGCGCATACTGCTCTTAACTAACTTTGCACTACAGCTGCAAAAATATCAAACTAGCCTATCATGGCGCCTCCAGCGAAAGAACCTAAAACCATGTCCTCCAGACTTCTTACCATGAAGGTATTTTTCTATACAGCCTCTTCCCTGAATTTACATCTCTGACACGGCTTCTCTAGTTCATGCAACGCTCCGCCGCGAAACCTACCAACACACCTAGCACCCCTTCCACCCCTGCAGGCCCGCCTTCCAAACGACAACGGCTCTCTACCGGATCCTCATCCCCAGCAACGACCTCCTCGGATTACGAAGCTGTACGAGCCGCGCTAGCTGCCGAAGAGCTTAGGCGCGCGCAAGCGATTGAGCGACAAGCTGCTGAGGCAGGAGAGACAAGATGGGTGCTCAGTTTTCGAGATCCAGAGGAGAGTGGGGAAGGGAAAGGAAGGGAGCCAGCGTTGAAGGTTGTGAGTGCTGGTTTTGCAGTGATTGATGCAGTTGGAGATGGGGAATTAAGTGAGGAAGAGGAGGGAGTTGGGAGGACGGTAGGGGGAAGGAGGAGGTTTGGGAAGATTGAGGTGAGATTTGTTCATCCCTTGCCACACCTTCTTTTGAAAGCGTTATTGAAGCACCTTCTGTGCATGGGGGAGTTTGACTGTTTGTGGGTCCTAATGTGTTACAGAAACCTCAGGACTCAGCCTCCTCGTCTGAGTCTTCAGATTCAGACGAGGAACTTTCAGAAGACAACGACTACGATCCTGATGACCCAACTGCAGGCCTAATTCGCGCCTCCCGTCGCGAAGCTGCCGCCCAAGCTGCCGCCGACCGCAAAGCTAAGAAGCGCGCCGCCAAAGCCGAAGCAGCCAAGCTGGCAGAAGCACGGCGGCGCAAAGAGGTCAACCTGAATAAGGTGAGCTCGATATCTTCAGGCGGAGGTCTTAGTGGGAGAAGCGGCGGTGGAGGTGGCGGTGGGGTTGCGAATATTGAATGCCACAAATGCGGTAAGAAGGGTCATATGATGAGAGATTGTCCGCAACGTGGTGGTGGCAATCGAAGAGGGAAGAGGCGGATGTCTGGTGATTGAGCTGGGAGCAGGACGCGGATATTTGCAGGATTATTTGAACACTTGGCACTATATGGTATGCGATGCCATAACTTCAAACGACTGAGCGGGCTTAGGGCAGAGTTGCGTCCATCGCTGCCTAGGTGTTTTACCACACTCTCATGCCACGTCAGCCGTAAAACGCACGGAATGGACTGAGGCAGCCCTTAACTCAGACCTAGTTTGCCCAAGCGAGACTCAATAGTACCACCGGTGTAGACTGTAGCAAGCTGCATTAGAGTAGAGAAGGCGAGTCGATTATCGGAGCTATTCCTACAGAATGCATGTCTACCGCTATAATTTGATATAAGATAGTGTCGAGATTTGCGTTTGGAAGCAAGAAGGAAACCGTCAGAGAGCCTAGCGTCAGTATTACGAGTTTATATGGAAACTAAATCGACCAAGCGCTTTTCGATTGATCAACTATGGAGACTTCATCGCTTTTCCCACGCATGTTGCATTATTAAACCTCGTGGTTATTGCAAAACTCGACACTGCTTGCCAGAATAAACCCTTTAAATGAAGATAAATACCAGATGCTAATGGAGCTATTCAAGGAAAACAAGAAATTCAAAATGAGAGTTGTGATGGAAGAGGGAAATCGCGCACAAGCACAATCTCAGAAGTCATTTTTCTACTTCTGTAGGGCATAGCGTCAGAGCAGCGCCTAGTGTGATAGCATTCCCTAAGCATCGAGATGAAGATCTGACAATCCGTTGATGGTGTTCGAACTCGAAAAGGTTTGCAGCTTTCTGGTATTAATTGAGTAGGAAGAGGTAGTGGATAATAAGGAAGCTTGAATTTACTTAGGTCAACTAATATGAACAAGTCGATATTTGATGAGATGTAGCCTCCTCCGTATTAGTAAAGGACTGAAATAAAGGAGAAGCTGAATCGTTCACCTCCAAGGCTGAAATGGCCTTAAGTGCTTGCCTAACAAAGACCGGAGCGCCACGAACTGCATCCATCATCCATTTGCTTGGGCGGAGGTCATTCTCAACGGTGTAGTAGTTTCTTAGTGTCCAGTCTCCATTCACCTCCTTAACCCAGAACTGCTGGTCGGGCTTTGGATCGTGCGGTTGTATGCTGGTTGCCTGATAGACGCCTTCTTCGACTTCCTCACGAGTACAACCATAGAAGGCGTGATTGTAGTCGTAGTTCAAAGTTCGCTGCATTTGAGTATGAGTACCGCTGCCGTAGGGGTAGTACGGATAGTACGGGTAGTACGAATAATACTGGCCGTGTGCCGGGCTTGTTGACTGTGCGGAATACTGATATCTGTAAGCATACTGATATGGGTAGTTGTAGTATCCGCCCTGATAAGGTTGGTTGTGATTGGGGGCAGAGACATTTCCAGCGCGAGGCGTGTAAGTGTAGTTGTGCGCGCGATTGTCAAAAGGCTGGGGTGCTTGCTGCTGGTTCTGATACTATTGCCGATACTGTTCGGCATACTGCCGATATTGCTCGAGGTGGTCATATGGAGGCAGCATTTTGATGTATGCTGACAGTAGGGGATGGATGATCAAGATCACAGGCAGAAGATGGATGAGGTGAAGTGTGAAAGAGGTAGTGGTAAATGGAACGTGACTCGTCCTGAGCAGCAGCCCGGGAAGTCGTGTGATGAATGCAATGCCCGGTGAAGAGGTGAAGATGGAAATGAAAGTAGTGGAAGGAGCTTTGGGAAGGAAGGTCTATGGGGCAATTATGGAGGATACTTACTTGCGGATGGTATGTCGTCCGCCTGGTTTTCTTGGTTAGGAGGGCCCCTAGTCCATAGAATACTCTCTTTCTCTTTTTCTTTCTTCTTCGGTTTGTCTTCGAGAACAATGTCAGTAAAGGGCCAGAAGCAAGGCAAGCACATCTTGATCAATGTCGGTAAATTGGAGATTATTTAGATGCCGGCGGAGTTCGTCAATATATAGGGAAAATATGGCAACATGAGGGCAAGATAGGATATCTGGGGTGGCTAACATTGATGGCTGTGACTTTCTTGAAGGGAATTTACTCTTACTACAACCCCAAAGCAATTTAAGGACTGATGTCATCTCGACAGACGATTCACAAAAAGTTACAAATATCCAAATAATCTTGCAGAATTTTAATTGTATAGGTTTGGCAAATTCGTACTTACCTCAGCCGCATGTATAATGCATCCACTGAACAAGAAGATATTAATTGGATAGACACTTCAGGTCAGATTCCACTTCATTAGAAACGCCAATTTAAGCGTAATAATTTGAATGCATAAAACACATCAAAGTGATTACTGTCTCCATTAACTACTCCATATCTTTATAGTGCTTCTCCTAAGAGAGTTGCTAGAGATGAATCAAGCAGTTCAACAACCTCCTTCGACTAGGCGAGTTATAAATGCAATCAAACACTTAGTTGTGGAGCACTTGGGTGGAAGAGTGGAGCAGGGTCTAAGGGGTCCAAACTCTCTCCATGATAAAGTTCTAGATCCTTTGATACTGTTGGTGGGTTGCGAGGCATTAGGTCAAAGCTACTTATCAAAGGTGAAATGGCCTAATAAAGTGCTTTCCAGGTGTGCTGATACTTAGAAATATTTTTCTATGAATAAAAGGTGTAAAGTGAGATTTGAGGAGGGCCAATATGTAGTGATAGTTGTGGTGATGGCGTTGGTGATGAGTGATGGCTAGCCCTGCGGCTGTTAGAAGCTTGGGATTACCACCTCGGTGCCACAAAATCTATCCACGTCAATCTGAAGATAAGTACAGTTTCAGCTACCATGGTACACTTGTTCATCGAGGCTGCAACCAATAACCCTTACCATTCTTATACATTGGCTTGACCTTTCAGACGTATGTTAGGCAACAGTTTTGCGGGACTTACCAAGTAGCTGAGCCTTCTTGCGCCTCACTAAGATGTCTATACAAATGTTTAGCTCAACACATATCTAAATTCAAAGGTTCTTTAGTACCTTCACACTTCTGCAATGTCACCCACAGCAAGGAGCAAGTCCGCCAGAATATCTGGATTTCCGGATATTCCCCACGACGGTCAAGAGAATGTTGCTCACAAGGAGAGAATTATTCCAACCGAGGAACCAATATCATCCTCGAATAGCATCCGGGAAGCCTCGAGCAAGAAATCTCATCCTAGTCTATCTGACAATCCGCCTGTCTATACCATCGACCTCTCGCTCCCACCGTCGCAAAGATACGTCCAAGTCGCAACAGACTACAAGGGATTCGTATCAGAGCTTACGGTTCTCTTCAAGGAGATCGTGAGCGAAATAGGACTCTCTGCGGGTTTTGTGACTGCGCTAGCTCGAGCGTTCCTTTGGCGGCTCTGCAGCAAGGAGCAGACAGAGGAAATCCGTGGCATTAGCGAGGTCACCGGCGTGGATATGTATTTGCTCGTTGCCTTCAACGTGTTATTAGATCTATTCATGGGTTGTACAAGTGGTGGCATGAGAGTCAAAGACGGAAAAATTGCCAAGATGCTTCACTTCAGAACACTTGACTGGGGCATGGATATTCTACGAAAAGTGATTGTTCAACTTGAATTTGTTGAGCACCCCGGCGGAGAAGTGATCGCCCGGAGTATCACATATGTCGGCTTTGTTGGTGTACTGACTGGCGTCCGGTCTGTGTCCCAATTGGACTCTTCGCCCTCATTTGCTAAGCTTTGATTTTTAGAAAGGATCTAAGCGTATCATTAAATTTCCGCCCTTACCATAATGATGATACTTTAAGGATGGCCAACGTCAGATTCTATGGTCACCATCTTCTTGTTCTCTTGGGATTACGCCCGTCGATATCTTCCAAGCTGCGCGATCTTATTATTCCTAAGCGGTACGAGAGTAAATTTAGCAAGAAGACAACAAAACCCCTGCCGGACCTCGCTGAGATTATTCGCGACTTCCCTGTAGTCCCGACAACAGCGGCCTACCTAATTTTCTCTGATGGCGAACATACAGCGGTCATGGAGAAAGACCGCGTCACAGCAAGTACTCGGACATCAAAGAATTTCATTGTGGCTACAAATCACGACGCAGCTTATGAGGGTGGTTCTCCCGGGCATGTTCCTCACGCTAAACAACACGCGGCCCTCGGGATGCAGGACCTCATCGATGAATCCATGGATCGCAAGGGCTGCATAACCGTTAAATGGAAAAGGGCTTGCCGCAGATATCGTCGAACTCATCCGGACGCGACAGACGACGAGGTGTGTATTATGAAAAAGACGCTCATTGACTGGGTGGAAGACTATCCCATTACAAATGAGGAAACACATTTTGCCGCCATCATGGATCCAAAGGCTGGCGAGGTGGCTTGGATTAGTCGGTGGGAGTACTCCGCTATTGCGATGGCGGATGATAGTAGCGGTGCCGGTACAATAATGGATGAACACTCGGCTTCTAGGGAATAGAAAGGAGTAGCTGGATCACTCAATTGTTTTAATAGGATATCTGCGCCTGGAAGGCGTTTTGAGTTAATTGCAACTAATCAAATATCCAATACTTTTGTGCATACTATATTCTTCTTTCAAACCAACTATCGCAGTAGGGCATTATACACAAAGGGACAAATCAAAAACGTATAATAGTTGTAAGTTGGAGTTGGATTTTGGAGTAGTCTATAAATGTTGAAAGGATTAGTATTGGTATAAGGGCTAAACAATTAACCTGAGCATCAAGATATCATAACCATTCCAATCTCAAGTTCAGCTCACTATTCCCGCATTCCTAAACGATGATGATACTTCAATTCGCTAGATATAGGCGCTATTCAGACCAAATTCTTCACACTTTTCTACACCTAAACATAACGCCGACCCCTTGTAACCATTTACACATATCCTGCAATAATGTTAGCAAATATCCCACTAAAGCTCCGTCTCCCGGCCTGAGAAGTGTAAACCGACCTTTCCGTGCCCCCTGGAAAAAGAAACGGACAATGAACACCTGTAACCCCGCCATCGTAACCATCATTATTCCCTCGATCACACTGAAATTGAATATCCGCCTTTCTGTACTCCGCACGGTGCTGAAATTCCGGTTCTCACGCGTACGGAAGTACTTCTGGTTGCGGTTGATGGTGGAGAGTTGAGCAGAGAGCTTGAGAATAGATTCTTCGAGGACTGAGGTCTGCTCAGGGGAGGTACCCTGTTTGGAGGGAAGCTGTGCACGCTGCTCATTCTCAACCTAGTTATATGTTTCCATGGTCAGCAAAAGCTTGGTTTGGCATTTAGGAGTTGGCCCAGAATGATTAAGGACGTAGTGAAGGGAGGCCTACGGCGATTTCAAAATCTACCATCTTCTCCGCGAATGTTGACATTTCATTGTTGAAGCAGAATCGGTACTCGCCAACATCGTTGGCAGTGAAAACGAAGTCACCCTGCCGCTCCTTCGAGCCGTCCAATATAACTTTCTCATTCGGACCGACGACAGTGTAATCAACATCGAACGAGCCACCAGATTGAACCTAGTAGTAGAAGAAGGTTAGTTCGGTAATAGTTGTAAAGATTGACCCTGCATACCGCAAAGTAAAATGCCACCTTGGCCCCCTTCTGCTCGACAAAAGTGAAGAAGCATGACTTCTCGTTCGCGCCGAGTTTGTATGTAAGCGCCGTACCATACACAGCCGAGGCAAAGAATGCCAGCAGGCTTGACAGTAATATGAAGGACTGCATTGCTAGATGGCTGTGACTAAGAAACTAGAAAATTAACACCCGCTCTCCCAGGGAGATTCGAGAAGTTGTCCTCCGGTAAAATATTATTCCGAAGACCAATCAATTAGTGGACATACACGTATATCCGCAAGCGGATATCGCTAACCTTTTTGGTCAAAAAGTTGATTCTATGGTCTGGGGGACTTTCGCAGATTTTGTTAAGCGCGTCGTCCAAATTTGTATAGGAGCTGTATATAATCTTTAATAAAATTAATAAAGCTACCTACGCAAGGTCAAGTTTTATATATAGGCTTAAAAATAATCGCAAAAGCCAGATTTATTAACGATGAACTTATAACGTGTTTCATCACCAAGTGTCCGACACCACCGAGTGTCCGACGTCAAAACGCACCAAAAATTGAGAAATTCATACCTTAATATCTTAACAACCACTTAATAATAAATTCCAATGATTTATATTTGGACTTTTATATACACT
>Ga0307507_10011958_pt1 | contig 10837 bp, 12 predicted proteins | sample 7_EM_MG_FD_207223 | JGI IMG/M metagenome (GOLD analysis project Ga0307507, IMG submission 207223) | Populus trichocarpa ectomycorrhiza microbial communities from riparian zone in the Pacific Northwest, United States - 7_EM | ecosystem: Host-associated > Plants > Roots > Unclassified | place... | reverse complement strand
TTAAAGGGCCCAAAGAGACAAGAGATGTGTCCACATTCTTGACATTTCAGATCTAGATATTTTTGTGCAGGTTTCCTTATTTGGAAGTCCACTACTCTGAAAACTGCACCCTACATTGTCACCAACACTCAGCACCATCCTCATTTTCCCCCCAGATTTCTGCATATTTGATTGATATTTTTTCATTTTACAAGTGGTCACTTCTATATTTGTAAGCATGCTCCAGGCCTAACCACCAGCACCTGGGCAGGCAATAAAATTAGTAGCTGGATAGGAATGAAATAGAAATGAAATATTCGTGGGCAGGCAATGAAATTGGTAGCTGGGTAGGAATGAAATAGAAATGAAATATTCTTGGGCAGGCAATGAAATTGGTAGCTGGGTAGGAATGAAATAGCAATGAAATATTCTTGGGCAGGCAATGAAATTGGTAGCTGGGTAGGAATGAAATATAAATGAAATATTCCTGGGCAGGCATTGAAATTAGTGGCTGGGTAGGAATGAAATAGGAATGAAATAGAAATGAAATATTCCTAGGGAGGCAATGAAATTGCTAGCTGGGCAGGAATGAAATAGATAAGAAACAGAGCTAGGCAAACAATGAGAGTACTGTCCAGGTAGGAATGTAATAGGAATGAAATACAGCTAAGGGGGGAATGAAATGGATGATTAGAGAGAAAGAAATGACTATGAAAAACCTTAGAGAAGAAATGAAATACATATGAAATGATCTGGCAAGAAATGAAACACATTTCATAACATTTGCCCTGTCTTTCTCATTTCATAATAACACCAGGCAGTGTCCAAAAAGTTGTGCAGGCACTTGCCTGCATTTTATCATAAAAGTGGTAGATACTAGTGATGTGTCTGTGGGAAGGTGATGCCAAACAATGGTAATCCATGATTACACCAACAAATATATCAGGATCAACAATGCAGTCCATGCAGATTTATTATGTGACAAATGCATCAGTTACTATTCACCCATCCCTGAAAGCACCAAGAACGATCAGATTTTTTACTTTGAAGCTCTATGTGTCCTGTCAGCAATCCACCACATCACAAATTTCTTGTGTGTATGTCCAGCATCCCAGATTCTGATCTACACAGACAACAACAACACTGTCACCATTTTTAACACCCTCTGATGCCTGCCTCACTACAACCCAATCCTCATTGACACTGCAGACATCTCTATCATATCTAACATCCATTTGAGAGTCCTACACATTCCAGGAGAGCTCAACTACATAGCTGATGCAATTTCATGCAAGAATTTCTCACTTGCGAAACAGTACATTCCAGACCTGGCTTCCGATGCCTTCAAGATTTACATTCAGAAGAACCCTGTCCTAATCCAGGCACTTCTCTTTGGACAGTCAACACGGTCCCAATCTTCCTTCATCCACACTCTGGAACCCTAACTTTTTATTTACTCTTACAGACTTTCATCTCTTGCTCAGACTATTACCACCTATCAGGCATGGACCTCCTCCCCTTCAATACAAGCTCACATGTATTTCCTTCCCTATCTTTTCCAATCACTCCTCACATCATTCAGTACATGAACTCATCTTCCTTAATCCCATATTTTCCTTACCTTTTTCTTCTTTCTTATATAGGAATATAGCCATACCTCAAGTGGAAAAGCGTTGGAATTGGGTGCATGCTGCACCTGATTTCTGATTTTTTTGGCTATTTTCTTGCGTGACCCTTAAACTGCCTCTGCAAACACTCCACAAGCCCAGGTGTCATTGGTCAAGTTTAAATGTGGTTTACTCAAGTCCAATAAGAGCAGGTCAGGGCTTGTTTTTGCATGCACACAACCACAGTCGCATGTCTGCTGACATGCGACTATGAGCCACTGCTCACTCACGTCGATCCATGCTTGGATTGACACATGCATATCTATTTTGAGGTTTCTTATGGCTGAGGAGTAGGACGAGAGTTCTCCTTTCTACAAGGCTCTCGTCTCAACACTCACTCCCTCAGCCAGGTATGTTTTCACTCAAGAAGGCTCTTGTTAAAACAGCTCACTCTATCAAAATAGTATTACACTTGTGTTTTTTCGTCACTCTCCCACCCACTTCCTTATTAGAGTATGTAGCACTCTTGTACTTTGAAATGTTGACACTGCACAGCTTCAATACTCTCTTTTGAACCACCATGTCTGATCTTGACCGCCCCTGCAAAAATCATTTGAAAGGAAAGTTCAGGGCATTGCTTCTTCATCAGCGCAGATCACTCACATGATGAATGCATAGCAGTTCGAGGTAAGAGTTCATGACCCCCATGCCAGTGGATAGCATCCTGATGTCGACTTTTACAAGGGTGCTAGGAGTTAGAGGGGGGGAGATGTCTCTGGTGTGTTGATGTTGATGATGTGACAATAAAGTCATGAGCTCATATCCTTCACCTTTCCAGAACATAATACTGGGAGCTCACAACTTTGTTATGACAGATCCAACATTCTATGTAGCTTGAAATGTGAGCCTGATCATTACAACATTGGCCCCTGAGATATTGAGTAGACATTTTGTCAGGATTGAGGTTCATGAACATGCCAGCAGGGGTCAAGATGATACACTCCTTTTTCCCCAAAGACCAAATTCAAGTGCCCTATTTACAGGCTGCCAGGATGTTCTTGAGAAGCTGAAGGATCACTTTGTACCTGCAGATCAGGATAATAAACACAGAAAGTCATTTCTATTGTTTGGTATGGGAGGTATTGGAAAGACTCAGATTTGTTTGAAGTTTGTTGAGCAGGTGGCTGATAGGTAATCTTTCTTCTTGCAATATATTTTCAGATCTTCTAAAAATATATGTAGATTCTCCCACATCTTCTGGATTAATGCATCATCTGAAGACACCATTGCTCTTGGTTTAAAGGGGCTTTGTTCTCATTCTGAAGCTAAAGCTGCTGGTATCTCAGTGTCCTCCAAGTCTGCTCTTATCTGGATTGCATCTCTTCAGAGTGATTGGCTGCTGGTATTTGACAATGCTGATGGTGCACCTGAGGTGGTAGAGCAATTTATCCCATCTGGTTGTAAGGGGAATATTTTGATTACTAGCAGAAATGAATCTCTTGGATGGGTTACATCTTATACAACTGTCTTGAAATTGACCAGATGGCTGAGGAGGATGCCATATTACTCTTGCTGAAAGCTAGCCATCTAACTGAGTCAGAGAATGTTCACAGCATAGCTCAGCAAATTGTTAATGAACTCTGCTGCTTACCTCTGGCTATTGATCATGCTGGAGCTTGCATTGAAGCTGGTCTCTGCAGGATTGATAATTATCTTGAGCATCTCTCTCAACATAGGAACAAGCTTATGAACCACCCTTCATTTAGAGGGGCATCACAGTACAATTGTACAGTCTATGAAACATGGGATTTGTCATATAGTGAAATTGAATCAAGGGCAAACAAGAAATCTGATGGACATGGTAGAGCAGCTGCTGAGGCTTCTCTTCTTATTCTTGAAACTGCTGCATTTCTACATCATGAGAATATCATTGAGGCTGCTTTTAGAAAAGCTGCTGTAAAATTCTCCAAAAGACAACACAGTAGACTGGAACAAAATGTCAAAACATGCATCACCCAATTGCTTCAGCTGGGAGAAGATCAGTCTTGGAATCACTTGTTCTTTCATGAAGGAATTCAAGTTCTTAAGTCATTTTCTTTGATCAAACAGTGCTCAGCATTGTCAGGAATATATGCCATTCATCCATCCTTTGATGCATCAATGGAGTAGAGATAGGATGTCAATATCTCAAAAAAATTGCATGATGCAAGTGTCAAAATTGATCCTTGTAAATTGTATTACAAAGGAAAGAACAGCTGAGAACCTTTCATTTAACAGGATTCTTGTACCACACATCAAAACAAATTACCAGTTACAAGAGGAAAATGGCTTAAAAAAAGTCTTTGATGATAATGAATATTACTTATTCAGTAATGTATTGCAGGAAAATGGAATGTGGCAAGATGCAGAGTATCTTCAGAGTCAGATTGGAAAAATGAGGACAAAAAAGTCAGCAAAGAATGCATCAACACTGGCCAGCATGAATGACCTTGCACTCACATACTCACAACAAGGGAAATATAATGAGGCTAAGGTGCTACAGCTGAAAGTCATGGATTTGCATAAAATGATGCTGGGACCAGAACATCCATATACCTTGATCAGCATGAATAATCTTGTAGTCACATATTCAAGGGAAGGAAAATATTAGGAGGCTGCAGAGCTGCAGCTGAAGGTAGTGGATCTGCATAAAAAGGTGCTGGGACCAGAACATCCAGATACCTTGACCAGCATGAATAATCTTGCAGTCACATATTCAAAGCAAGGAAAACATAATGAGGCTGGAGAGCTGCAGCTGAAGGTACTGGATCTATGTAAAAAGGTGCTGGGAACAGAACATCCAGATACCTTGGTCAGCATGTCAAATCTTGCAACAATCTATTCAAATCAAGGAAAACACAATGAAACTGAAAAGCTGAATATGGGAATTCACAGAACCCAGCAAACTACTCATGAATAAATGGCTGGTGAGGAGTCTAACACTCATCTTGTTGATGTTACTTAATCCAGTTTTTGTTCAGAGTCACAATTTAGCCATTCTGGCAATAGATGCAGTCCATGACCCTTGTTAGACATTGTATGCCCGCTACGTAGTAGTGGGTCTTATCCTATGAGCCACCAAAGGTCTTCCATGGGTAAGTTTAGCCATGTTTGGCATCCTCTGAGTGACTCGGTTTGGGGATGACCCTTTCTCTTTGTTGTTTATGTCCTTTTGTTTCAAGCTTGATGGCTCTCCCGCTTCAGCTGAGGTTTTGTCTGGTTCTCGTTCCTATCTGTCTACTGCTTGTGCGAACCGTTTGGGCTTGTCTTTCTCAGGGGGGTCCATGGACGTCGCCGTCTCCGTGAAGATTGGTGACAGCTGGGCTACATGTGTTGTGTCTCGGATGAACACCAAGAGATTGACGTGGTGTTGGGTGGAGACTGGCAGGGCCTGGTAAAGGACCTTTGCTCTGCTACAGGATTTATTTATCCGGTTGCATTGGTAAACATTTATCTCAGGCTTTGAACGGCCATTGATGTGTATTTCAGCAACATTCCATTGTTTCTGGTCCTATACCCCCCTTGGAGGTCAGAGAAGAGCCTTCCCAGACATTTGCATTTGTAAGCAATGTTTCATAGTTCATTTGCTTGTGCAGTAACGATGAACATTTTAGCCCAGGGTAGTGCAAGGGCTGGTCAGTGGCGCAGACAGTGGAGGGTATGGACACGTGGATTCAGCTGTAAGTTGGCATGTTAGTCTTTTGGTTAAGTTGCTGAGGTCTGAACAGGGATCATTCCCGAACGTTGATATACCAAATAATACCTTGCACATTGACAATTTAAACACAGAAAACGTTCACTTTAAATCTTTAATTTGTGACCTGAGTTCTTCATGTTTTGCATTGGGTGGTAGCAGCTCTGCTGTTGTCGATGCTCTTAGACTTCATGGCGTATTGTATGAGGGTCTTAGTGGTGAAGCCTGTCGAGCTGCTCTTGCCCACCATCTTTTTTATGGTCACTGCCATTGTCGCACATCAATTGAGTGTCGGGCCGTTGCTCAGATGTCCACAACCATGGCTTCTCTTGCGATATTTTTATCTGAAGAGGTATTAGTCTTGTTTCGCCGTTCCCAGCCCTCTTCCCTTATATTTAAGGATTTATGTTTGTTGCTGGGCTTTGGAAAGGGACAAGCTCGTTCAGATGTAAATATGCTTGCATTCTATGAACACTGTTTAGAGATGTTGTGAAATCCTCATATGTTTTACCAGCTGTCCAATTTTTTCAGTAATTATGATGGCATGGATCGACCCACGTTATTGAGTTTGTGTGGGGTTCACAGTTTACCTTCACATGGGACAATGATACAGTTACATGACAGTTTATTTCGTCATATATGTGGTGGTCATTGCAAAGATCTTAGCACACCCAGGGATGGTATGCTCCACTTCCACTTTACATAATCGCCGTAGCGGGCCTTTGTGCCCGTAGGCACGCTACAGCGATTATATAGTATTTACTTCCCAAATCCTGCTCATTAACCTCCTTGTTGTTTGCCTCTTGTTTTTCTGCATCATTTTTTCTTCACAGCTGAGTCATAAATATGTCCACATGGTCAATTGCCCAATATACCCTTCCATGCCATCCCAGCATCCAATGTCCATACCCATGTTGGTGATGAATGCCATTCCAATAAACTATCTGGTTACTTAAATGAAAGGATTTGAATGCTGGAAGATAACTCAATCTGATAAAGCCAGCTCCAATGCAAAATGGTAGTCCCTATTATTAATATCACAGAGAGGTGTTCATACAACAATTTTTATTGCCTGAAACAAGACAAGGATGGAAGTCATTCCAACTAATATGCACATAATATCCAGGGTTACAACAGCTGAGGTTAGTGGTTCAACATGGGTGATGGGGTGAACTGATCATGCAAGGTCAAACTGCTGAGGGTCATGTGTTTGGGTTGTGCCATCATGGAGAGGTTGGAGGGCACTGGGGGGGTGGCCTGGTGGCTCAGTTAGATGACATTCAAGTAAGCTATATATGCAATGGCCTGAGAAATATACATGAACTTGGTCCACATGAATCCAGGGGGCAAGGGATATATTTGCCTTGAGGTAGAAAGATGCACATGAATTTCACAAATGAATTGTCATCCTGTTTTTTGTGCTGGGTATGTTGAAGTAGACCTGAGCTGTAGGTGGTCAACTTACTAGTGGACAAAAATCTCATGATCAGATCTAGCTGGAGATAACAAGGCATGACATGACTCCATCAGCCCCATTGTGATTCCAATTTATTCACAATATAGTTGCTGATTGCAACTGTGAACATCTTTTAAATATCATCCAGATCTATCCCAAGACTATATGGAGATGATATTCAGAAGACATCCAGCAGCTAAATTTTGAATTTAGATTCCAATATGTCCTGCATTTAATCATCATCTGTTTTTCACTTAAAATGGATTGAATATATTTTAAATATTAGCACTGAAAGGATGACTCTCCATGAGGTTTTTAATCATACATATCAAATTTTGGTGATGCATTGGACACTGAATGTCAGTTTAGTTGTTTAATTTATTCAAGTTCACACTCCACAAGCAAGATGATTATATTCATCATTATGTTTCCAATATTTTGTGCTGCATGGTACTCTGCAGATCAATGATTAGCCAATGAGGAGCAGCAGGATGAAGCCAAGAACAGCTTGGGACCATTTTTAATCTATGAAGTGGGGTCTGACCCTATAAACAGATTAAGGTTTATTGAGGGGTGAAAATAGGCACAAAGAATATCTTTTATCCCCACTTGCCTTTGACAACACAGCAGCAGAGCCAAGATCTCAAGAAATAATCTGTTCCCTTAAATAAAAGCTTAGGGAAGGTCATCCAATAAAACAAACAAATTGAAGAATATATTTTAAATAAAATCAAAATGTACACAGCGAATTTGAGTTTGAAGATATTTTAAATCCATCCTCTATATATTCAAAGTTTATTCACTGAACATATAGCTACAGTGTAGCTTTTACTGTCTGCATTTATTTATAGCCAGACCTCCATTATGTAATTAAATTTCCAGGTACATCAACTACTGGGAGTTGTCATGATGCAAGATAAGTGTGCCAGTGGCTTTTGCATTCAATCTGCTGGGTATCAAAAGAAGTCAAACCATAAAATCAGAAGAGATTGTCAAGATATTTTGACCACTACATCATACTAAATTTTTTTAGAAGGCAGCTTGAATGTAACCAGAGGTATGGCTTAGGGACTGTCACAGATAATCTGCAGATAAATTTTGAAATTGGAATTTCTCAATAGGTTGACCTTCAATCAACACCAAATTTTATACAGACACAGGATATGTATTTTACAATGTGCTGTCCAATTTTGAAGCGAGTTGCACCTGGTTTGCTTTTCAAAAACTTAAACAGATACTATTTATCTGTGGATTGTATCCATTTCATATCTGTGACACTCTGGCTCAAAATTCTCACTCATTTTTAAGTATTATAGTACATGCATGTATGAACAGTGACAACTGATGAATTGAACACTGAAGTCTCCTTGTGACACCTCTTCTAACTTTTACTATACTAGCCAACAGCTTTTTTTTATTTTTTTTATTTACCCCATCTAATAAGCATTTGTAATGAGGTCATTTTCTTTCTTTTTTCTCAATGTGTTTCCTGGGCAAATGCGAAGTTTTTTTTTTTTTTTGATCATTCCATATGCTTTCACATGGCTACATTGGGCATATTATAAATGGTACTTCCAAGAAAATACTGTATTCATTTTGAAGCAAATGAAAGTATTACATCTTAAATGTGACCAAAATATCTCTTTCATGTGCCACTGGGGCAACTTCAAAGAATATTTTATTTGTAATCAGAATGTTACTATCACTTCAATGAGGCTCAGATAATAAATTTTCTCAGCATGTGCATGACATCCACATTTTGCCTGCATGATAGGTAGATTTTTTCTGTGGCTATTCAATTTGCACCCTGATTACATCAGAAGTATTTTATTTGATATATCAGTATATATGTGCCTAAAAGCCCAATGTTTATTGCATTTGTGTGTGCATATTTACTTTAGAGTGGCAATACCTCAAGTATGTGACTGTGATGTGCCTATTGGGCACATTGTAGTCACATATTGAATGAACAAATCAGCCACATACCACTGCCCATTTTGATAGGCATATTTTTTCTGTGACTAGGAATCCAATGGTATTTGCATTTTAGAGCTTACTTGCATTAAATTTTAAATGTACATGGTAGGCATATGCAAAGAATATGGGAGAGCATTAATGCCTACAATCAACATATGCTTACTCATGTGCCTGTTGGCCAAATAGCTGGTTCTCCACAGTGACAACTGAAATTTTGAATAACTTGTTTGTCCATGTATCCACCAGGGTCTCACTCTGTTTTGGTAGTTGATATGTGACACTATGTACACCATCAGTTTGCCATGTTGAGTCATTGCAGACACATCTGCAGACACGCATTGAAGTCTTGGGGATGAGGAAAATGAGCGATGATCAATTTGACTGATATGCCAATCTTGCTGAGCCATCTCACATGAGTTTGGCTGCTTGATTGCCTTGCTTACATAGCTTTCCTGTTTTTTTGGGGGGGTATGGGTACCCCCCACCATGAGAACAATGTCTGCAATCGGTGAATCTGAAGCCTCTTGCATCAGGCAACCACATCTGACTGTGGGATAGTGCAGGGTTAGATTGGTATCAGCCAATGTTAGTAGCATTAGATTGGTTTGGGCCTCCTTGTGAGGTTAGATACCAATATTAGTAACTGTGAGATACCCCCTGTGAGAATTTTTCATTCTTGCAGTTAGTAACATGTTATAATGTGATTTCAAAGAAAGCTGTCAATACTCCATTCACCAGGCTTCCCCACAATTGCTGCTCTTTTGGCTTCAGCAGGTGCAATGGCAGCCCCAGGCCCAACAGTATCAACATTCTTGATAAGAGTGACAAGCTTGACATAATAAGTGACATCAAAGCATTGTGAGGTTTGAATAATGGTTGCTTGCAGCTCCTCATCCACATGCTCAATTTCTGAGAGATCATACAGATCCAGATGGTTGAACCACTGCTCTTCCAGTGCTGAAATATCAACTTCCTGGGGCTCAACATTCTCAGCATTGACAAGGTCCATTAAGGTTGGGGTGGAATGTGTGGCTGGGGCTGATGATGCATGAGAAGATGACCCAGATTTGGAAATGAACAGAAAAAAATTGCTGCCATGCTTATCTAATAATAATTACCAAATTGGGTATCTAACAGTATATCACATCGCATTTTGGACCCCCCTTGTTAGATATGTTACTAACATATGATATACTCCCATGTTACTAACATCCAAGTAACAAACCCTGCACTATGGGAGGTTTTGTGCAGCCATAGATGCTTCGTCCTCATCATCAGTCACAGTGAGCACAGAAAGCTCAACATTTTGCTGCCACAACTTAACTAGAAAAAATGAAAAGATATTTTCTATATACTCTGAAAATATGGCGTTATAATTAAGGAATTGCAGAGGTAGGATTTGACAGTTCAGAGACAGGAGAAAGGAAAGGTCATCAAGGTCTTCTTATTCACTGTGCCAAACAACAAGCACAAAGTATCTGAGGGTTGTGTCACTGATGCATTTGAACATGCACATGACCTGGCCCTGATATCACCCTGGCAGATACATGGACAAACAGGTATTTCGAAATTTTGGTCATGCAAAACCATATGCAAAGCACTGTAAATAGTGTTCGCAGGTTCAGTCCTATGGACTGAAAAAATCCATAGGACCGAACTGAACCGGACCGTGGTCCGGTCTATTTTTCGGTTGCAGTTGCCCAAATTTGGGGTTATTCCGGTTGCCGGTTGCCTCATTTCAAAAATCATTGAAAACTGTTCAAAGACTGGTTTAAATTGGTTGCAACCGGTTAAACAGTCACGTGCGTTACATAGCCTTGTAATGACATTTATTACTATCAATTTGATCGTTGGTTCATCAAAAACAGTTAAGAATTGAGAAAGATATAATGACATCCATTTTGGTATAAATACTTTTTTTGTGCAACTTGTACCAGAACACTTCAGTCACCCATAGCTGACAGACTATTAGTCATGTAAACTCCAGGTATATTACATGACTAAAAGTTGTGGTGTATATTTATATTTTATATATATTTGGCCTATAAATCTTCACTTTTACAAAATATATTTTTCATGCCAGGA
>Ga0307507_10011957_pt1 | contig 10839 bp, 10 predicted proteins | sample 7_EM_MG_FD_207223 | JGI IMG/M metagenome (GOLD analysis project Ga0307507, IMG submission 207223) | Populus trichocarpa ectomycorrhiza microbial communities from riparian zone in the Pacific Northwest, United States - 7_EM | ecosystem: Host-associated > Plants > Roots > Unclassified | place... | reverse complement strand
TCACCGCCATTACCCCGCTCCGGCATTCACACCATTCACCGGGTTCCAGACTCTCCGGTGAAGGAAGCGGTTTCCTTCTAGATTATTCCACTGACGGAGGGCAGGTGTGCTCCGGCGATTCACAATATTAAGTAGCTTGTTGAAAATTTTCCCTATAAGGATTGGTTTGGATGGTTTTATGAGCGCGCCCCAACCTGCCTGAAAGAGTAGTTTTACGGGATCGTCTCTTCATTCGGGGCTTATCCCCTTTCGGTCGTCCTCGTAGCCCGGGTCCGAGTGGGAGTATGGGTTTCCATCGCCTTCTAGTGAGATGAGGTACTTGACGTCGCGGAACGCCTCCACTAGGAGTGGCCGGAGTTTCGGTTTGACAACTTGATTGAAGGAGACTATTATCCCGTCTTGGTTAGTTCCCCGGCTTTCCCTTTGAAGGGAGTTCCCATCCCTTTCAAAGCATCACGGACAATTTCTTCGTTGGTTTGGAAGGGGAAGAGTTCGTCCGATGGTACTGTACTGTCGCTGCTGGCATACATTCCCGGATTGCTGTCTGCCTGGGGAATATCTGATCAGGCGCTGACACAAGTGCTGATTAGGCGGTGGGTGTAGTCTGATGCTACGTCTATGTTGTTGAGGAGGACTAGGAAAATGAGGATTTTGTCGTCTGTGACTGGAGCCCCCGGAATTCCGGGGGAGGACTTAGGGTAGCTCTCCACTTGCATTTTGTGCAGGATTATGGCGACGAAATCTGAACCTAGGACTCAGCCGACGGTGGAAATTGCGTTGCTGACGAGGGCTGTTGGGAGGTATGAAGGGCACGCTGAAGGAGGTTGTTGACGATGTACATCACGTCGTCGACGGCGGAGATGATGTAGGTGGATTGGAGGAGGATGCACGGGAGGTGAGTAATAGAGAGAGATCGGAGGGGGTTCGTCGGGCTAGCAGGCCTTTTCGACGGAACGGGGGCAGAAGGTCGTCATGGCGTTGAAAGGAACTATTAGTAGGTCTTGAACCTTCGGCTATAATGTGGAGTTTTTTTATCACAAGGGGAACTGTGAAGGGTAGGAGGGTATCGGTCTGTTAGGCCTTGAGGCTCAGGGAGCTATATGTAATTAGAAAGCTTAGATCCAAAAAGGTTAGCTCCTACCCAACATTTCCGGGCGAGAAAACCACAATAAATTACCATCGGCCAAGAATCACCCCAATCTCCCTAAGTAGCATATCTACCTCCCTAGAATCCACACTTTCATCTTCACTATTTTATGTGCCGCACCACCGGGAACTAGCGAGCCGGAAGGAGAAGGAACACCCATAGGCCCTCTAATCGATGGGATGTAGGACTGATCCAGATACGAGAACCCATATGATTTGATATCCGTGAGCTATACTTGTTAGCGCTCGCGTCACAGGTAACCTGATATCACCAACTACGAGAGGTACCATACCTTCCTATCAATACTCCTTTCATCTGTAAACATATCAATAATAATTCCCCCTGAGTATCCGCCTCAACTTGCAGCCCTTCAATGAGCTTCCCTACCCTCCCCTCACCGTAATGCCTCTCAACCAACTTCTCATGTTGCTCAACTATATTCGCAATGTGTTCAAACAGCCTCATAGTCGCATTCGCGTAGAAAAAGTCAGCAACCGACCAGCCCCATCCGCTGCAACCTGTCCTTTCGCCGCAAGCGTATTTCTAGCTCTTGCCGAAACACCCTAGCACACATAACGCCCGTATGCTTCAGTCGAACATCCGTCCTACCAATTAAGGGAAACATTTTGAAAAACCTGATGACCTTTTCCCCGTCCGGAGTTTCGGCCGCATGCTCAAACCCCCGGAGAAATAGCCCACACAACGACTCTGCCGCGCTCTCTGATGTGACGGAAGGAAGATCTGGAACTTTAGCACCAGGTACTATTTCCTCTGCGAACTCTCCATGGATGATCTCCTTTGGGTTCTTCCCGGCATGGTCAGAAGGTCACTCCAGTTTCCCAATCCTAAGGTGCATCCATCGACCCAGTGACCCCCAAAGCACATGTTTTTGGCTCGGCAACCTGCTCGGAAACCTCCAGGGTTTCTCTAATGTGGAATTGCTCGATATCCAAGCACTTCACGGCAGAGGAGACTTGCCGCGCAGTAGTTGTCGCAGGGGAGAGCATTATGTTTGATAACGTGCTGGCTGACATGACTTGTGTGCCTAGGTGTGCTCGTAGCAAGTCTAAGCGAGCAAAGGGAGTGCTCCAGCTCGGATTTCTTCAACAGCAATGTGCGGAGTTTGCTGTCTGCGTGAGTGTCTTGGGTAGTTAAATGGATGAAGACCGCATGAAGTTCTTCAACGGTTGTGTAGGAACTGACATCTGGGGGAGGTCGTGAGAGGTCGTTTTCTCTTTATTCGAGCCACTATGGGGGTCATCGTGGGGTGTGTTAGCCGAAGGTTGTCGAGCTATCGCATTAAAGGGGCTGACGGTCTGGTGACGATCACAGTCTGATGACCAGTGATAAGATAAGACATAGAAATAAAAAGGATTTGACTGCAAAGGAACAAGAATTTAGTGTATATCTTATCAGATTGTCATCAGACTGTATTCGTCATCAGACCGTCAAGCCCTTTAGCGAGGTTCTGAACCTGGATGCGCACCATGTTTCCACGGCAACGGGGTGGCAAAAGTGGGTTTTTTTATAATGCACGCAAACTTTTGCAGCATGGACGTGCAGGTAGAGTGCAGGTGTGTTTATGGTAAACAGAGACAACATTACGGTGCGGTAGAGGGGGTTAGCCAAAAGGAGGGTTCAACGAACAGACCAAACAAAATCGCCACAGGAATTAACTCTTACTGGGTCACTTTGTGTCGGGTGTTCACTGAGCCACCTCCTCCAAGTCTATTCTTAATCACAATGATGTAAGGTATGATAATCTTGCAAGGATGTCACCTGACTTCCTTTTATCATTCTTGTGGCCGAAATGCACAAAGCGCAGAACCTCTCCAAAAAGATATGCGCATCTTTTTGTTGGACACAGCCTTTCTATCGTGCACATCCCGGTGCAGAACCTCCCTATTGTACCTTGGCATAAATAACCGGACATCACAACGCAACGGCTCGCACTCCTTTGCCAACACCGAGCTCAACAAATAACTCTCAAAGCCCCAGCCAAAAAAGGTATTTAGAAATAAAATAAATATAGAATCCTAATTGATACTCTGCGCGTCATTCATCTGCTCTATTCAGTTTTGTTTTGTAATGGTAAAAGGTATGGTGTATCTAAGGGTGAGGGGGCGGGGTTGCGATGCTATGTGGTACAGGGTGCCCCAGGTCAACTTCGGACTCGCGGTGTAAGTCACTTAACTCTGAATTTTGAGATCATGCAGTATCAATTGAGCTAAAATCTCTACCTACAAAAACATGAAAACTGCATAGGGAGAAAAGTTGTATACTAGCAAAATTTAGCATCACCGAGCCATATGGGTTAGGGTTCAGGAGTTTGAACACTGGCCATCGAAACTATCTCGAGTTAAATTAGACTACAGCTCAAGAAAGCAACCTTTAAATTATCTGTATCACAGATGAGAGCTCACCTCATAGGTAGAAGAAAAATCGGAATTTGAAACTTGAATACATATATACAGCCTGAAGACGGCTAAAAACTCTCCCCCCGCAAGCTATGAACATGAAAATAAGAAAACAGAAGATCCCGACCAAGGCAGGATTAGGTTGGGAGAACTGAAAATCGAAAATCCCTCTCTGTAAGAGTAGACGATAGTACAGTATGTATCTGCCCTATGCCCTATAGCTCTAGGTACTTTCCGAACCAAGTAAAAGTGAATTCCTAAATCAGAAGCAAGAAGAGATTATAATAGTTAAAAACAAAGAAAAGCGGATGAGCGAAGGCAATGTAAAACCCACAAAAGTAAGGAACAGTGTACAGAACAGAACCATATAAGTATGCTAACTAAGGCTTGTAATGCGACAAAGATTTTCACATTCTTCTAACCGCAGAACTTATAAGAAGCAGTTCTTATAATTTCATACTAGCTAGGCAAGCTGAGGCAAGATCCTCAGTCCTGCGCTTACTAGAAGTTCGTAAATTGTCCATTGCAGCATTGCTGCCATCCGAAAGCGTTCTAAGTCTTTCCTTTGCACGGCAGTGTTCATAATAGATACTGGTAATCTGATTTACCATGTAAATGCTAGGCTCGGTTTCTTCAAATCGAGGTATGGCCCATGGGAAATACCATTTACCGTGGCTCCCTCGAGTAAAAAACATGGGGCTACCCTTCTTGTTATAACCCTCGATCCACATTTGACATGCTGAACAACTTAGTTTGGAAACCCCTATATAGCTGAAGGGGGAAACTAGCTTCCATTCATCCTGAATTTTCCCTGAGATTGCCAAGCCTTCTTTTCGGCCGACCACCTTCCACTCCTCGCCTTTCTCGGACTGCCTGTTTTCCTCATATGGAGGGCCTAAAGGAGTAGCGCTTGACATACTATGTCTTGGACGAGGATTGGTACTCCTAGTTGCCTTTGAAGCTAGTCCAAAGTACTCGATCAACGCACACTCACAGTGAATAGGGGCATCCCACTTCGGATGGTTCCCCAAATTCCTCAATAGAGACACAGTCTCTTTTTCAATCCATTTCCCACCGATAGACTCATTTGGAGGCACAATTTTCGTAATAATGCGTTTCCATTTGTCGGCATTAGGTAATACATTTGTTCTCCTCGGCTGTGAGGGAACACTAATTATGGAAAGGTGGCATTCGAATACCCTCTGCAACCGTGGGGAATGCGCAAAGGCTATTAGACATTGCACATTTCTATGTTGGCTGGTAAGCTTTTCTAAAGCATGTCCAAGATCGAACGCCATGGAATTCCCAAGCTTATTGTCTAAAGTTAGTTAGCATGGAAATATTAATAGCGATTCAATTAGATGTAGTAAGATAACCTACCAACTTCACTCACGAGAGCAGTAAAGAAAAAGGGATGATTTTGGGTAATTCTCGTGACTGCACAAGTAGCCTCCTCAATTAGAGAATAGAAGGATTCCCAGAATTGATCATTCTGTGAAACATTGAGTTGGGAGTCCATATTCTTATATGCCCCACGTAGGGCACGGAAGGCAAAATCAAGATCAGATGCACTTCCAGTAAGCTCAGTACCTTGAGATTCATAGAATCGTTCCATGAATTCAGCCAAAGGTCTCCACCATTTGTCTACCCGGTATTGGTTCTTGCGTCGTGTATAGAGATATATCTGTCGAAAAAGCCTGATGCGAGTATCCCATGCCACATCATCTGGGATAATAGGTGAAACTCGGCGATATTGCAACCACTCCCCTGTTTTGCCCGGAGGGGATCTGTTTGCTTTGAACTTAACAGACATTGATCTAAGGATGTCCCACACCTTATGTAAGTAGTCTACTAGTCCCACCTTGACCTTGTCATTCTGGGCAATCGTTATACACAACTTTCCCTGGTTTAGTTTCCACTGGAGGCCAAGAGCAACCACCTGCTTTTCAGGGTCAGATACACAAATACTTGCCAGGGCGTCAAGGATGGGGAAAGTTCTCTTTTTCCCTTCCTCATAATCGAGAATTCCACCTGTGACATTGCTAAGGGGTATCTGATTTTGACGTTGGGTATGATGTGCCTGGCTGCCAATTGCAACGCTCATAAGAGCAACCAAATCGTGTATCTTAAGTGGGGTGGGGGCATTCATGATAAGTGTGTGGAATATGGAGAAGAGTTGAATTGGTGATTGGAGGATAATTAATGAATTGTCAGTAAGGTAAGGTATGACAAGAAATGGGAGTGAGAGGTAATAGTAGTGACGGTGGAGCACAGTGAGTGCTGATGTTAGGTAGACGAATACAAAATCGGGGGCAAGGTGTTGCCTTTTTCAAGTTGCCAATAGTTCTCGTGAAGGGAAGGTGGGCAGCGGGGTCTTAAGGGGAAGCTTATGTGGCCTTTCTCCCGTTGCCTTTTTCAAGTTGCCTTTTTCAAGTTGCCAATAGTTCTTGCCAAGGGAAGGTGGGCAGCGGGGTATTAAGGTCAAGCTTATGTGGCCTTTTCAACAGGAAAAATAGGCAGCAAGGTCTTAAGGTGAAGCTTATGTGGACTTTTTCAAGTTTCCAATAGTTCTCGCCCATGAAACCAAAAATGGTAAGTATAAAAAACCAATTAATAAGAATACATTAAAAGTGACTCTGCTTGTTTCGTAAATTAACCCATCTAGCCTAGTTTTCATATAGAACCCAATTACCTGTCCTAGCAGTCTTACATATCCTCCCTAAGCGAACTCCATCTCGCTACGATATTTCACAGTCTGGGGAAAACTAACTCCTATCAAGGCATGACCTGATACTTGCATATCTAATAAACGGGAGTAGTTTAAATTGAGGTAGATTTGTAGAATTCCATTTAGAGGTCAGTGGCGAGGGGCATGCTAGAAACTCAAGTTCTGGAGGGCTTGTCATTGGAATCTCACAACATTTTGGCAGACGGCTTGGCAATATTTTATACTCAAATCTGGAATACCGTACTGATTCCAAATTCTGAATCTGAAAAGAGTCTGAACCAAAGGGGATGGTGCTGTGATCCACATTTGGGACATTCCGAAATGTAGAAATAGAGAAATGATTGGATTATCAGCATTTAATATTATACTGAGTTTGAAACAATAGCGTGATGAATATATCCATAATCCGGCATAAATAACCTATGGTACTTGGTAAGTCACTTGTTAGTCAACACAATATATCGCCTTATGAAAAAGACAAAAGTTATCTGAGGGCTCAGTATTTTCAGATCTTTATAGCGGGTTGGAACAACATACATATACCGCCTCCGAACTTCCCCTTTCACGAGATCACCATGCCTCCTACACCTCGCGTCTCTATTTTCCTACACCTCGCCTTCTTTATTCCCCACCTACCACCCCTACCGGATCCCCATGCGCCCACATTTCCACCTAGGCATACATCGGCGGTAACGATCTCTTATGGCAAGGGCAGCAGCAACCTTCCCAGCGCCTCCGGCAGTGGAACAATCAGCCCTATATCCAAGCGGAGGAGACGGTCATGTGTTTCCTCCGGCGTTGTCTTTCTCTATTTCTTTTCTATATTTCTTTCCTTTCTCGTTTAGATATTCGCAATACATGGGTTCTTGCTTTGGAAAATTGGTTCTGTGTTCTTTTCTATACCACCTTCTCTCCTATCGCTTAATTTTTTTATTTATCAATTTTTTTGCACAGAGTAGGAGTTGGCTATTAGGAGGTAATTCTTATATGCTATTACCTATCTCTTGATTCCACTTCTATTCTATTATTTCTGTGGGATTAAGAAAATTTGGATATTTAGAAACCAGATGCTGCTATTGAAATAGCATTCTGTTCTAAATAATTTTCTAACTTTCAGATATTTCCCGATCCCGACGGCAAGTGCTCCACTCTGAAAAGTCTTCCATCTGCACACTTTCATCTTCAAGTGATCTGCCCTTATCTTCGGTGTCGGGTTCCGCTTGAATCGTAAGACCATTCAACTCATCCCACCTGCCCCACATTCCTTAGCCACTCTAACTCGGTTACTGACTGAACAAACTCTTTTATTTCGGTTTTTTCAATCATTAAATTTTCATTTTCATTACCTTATTCACAGATGTCAACGATATTCCACTGGAGTCGATTCTTGCTTCTTTTTCCCACCCAATCTTTCTTGTTAAAAATATTTCCCCCGCAAATACCGGTAGTTGCATCGAATAAATAACGAACTTAACAACCGAATGTCAGAAGAGAACGGCATCCTTCCGAGTCGGACGGTGGCCTTGTTTCGCTTACAGAGAGTAACCGTGAGAGCCTAGAGAAATACCCGTCAAGGGTATCAAATCACGCTCTAATGCCAGCTTCTAACCTTTTGAGTTTCTATTTGTGTGTATAGTTTTCCTCATGAAGGGGAGTACTCTGTCATGAATTGAACAGAATTCCCCCAAGGCCACCCTCCTATTCCTTAGTCTCTCACTGCGTCCAAGAAAACCCCCCGATTCACCGATTCTCTCCCTTTCACCCGCCGGCTTCTACACACACACTTCTCTCCCTAGCTAACCTTTTCAATTTTGCAGCTTTACCATGAATACCAGCTGTACCTGACAATGCTCCCCTACACTGAGAAATTTTATAAAGACCGCTGGATCCCCTCATATCTTCCGCCTTCACACTTTCATCTTGAAGTGATCCGCCTATATCCTCTGCGCTGTTCGGCCCTTCCCACCTTCCCTGTGTTCGGCGGCAACTGCAATGCGTCTACCCGCGGAACAAACCCTATTTTATTCCAGATTTTCAATTAATATATTTCATTTTCATCATTTTGTTCACAGAAATCAACGATATTCCACTGCCGATTCGTTATTTCTTTTCCGAGCCCACCTTTCTTTTTTGTTGACAATCTTTCCAGCAATTTGCCGCATCGAATAGATAACCAACTCAGCAGCCCCCGCCGGGATATCATAACAGAATGGCAGACAGCCCCCAACCTGGTGGGATCAAGAGGAGCTTTGATGATCCTGGAACCTCGGGAGCGCATTAGCCCTTTAGCAGGAGTGGTAGACCATTATCCAGCTCTCTTGGTCTTTATGTTCTTCTTTCAATTCTGGATAGAAGCGGGCCGGCCTCAAGGATATCTCGAGAGGTCAAGACTTGCCGGGCCTGTAGGAAAGCAGAAATTGGATGAGATTTCGAGGATAGGGGATGAACCTCGGTGATGTGAAGGAAAATGAAATTAGAGTTTCCCGTCAATTGGAGTCTGCAGACTATCCTGGGTAAAGAGGTAGGGTACGTCATCCACAATCATCACTCATCGCCAGCTGTGAATTTCCCTAAGAATATCAAAAGTGGAGAGGGAAAGAAATGAAAACGGAGGAATACAAGGAAGATGGAAGAGGAGGGCCCCAGGGATGAGGGAAAAGAGAGGGGGAAAGAAATATTACTACTTGCGGGGATAATAAAGCTGATTGTGAATTGATCATAGGTAAAAGCACACAATGTGTGATGATACTACACCACTCCAGTATGCTGTGTCGAGGACCTGCTACAGATTAATCGCATGCGCTCTTTGATGGTGTATTCGTACACAATGGATTCTCTGGTTTCGTTTGCCGGCTCAACTACCCACAGGGAGTGATATCCAACCTCAGAGAGATACAGCGACGGTATCGCCCGTTAGATATCCAGATCGCTATCTGGAAATGGCTAAGGTGGATGGGTGTGATGGACACTGACTGGTTTCGAATCCCGTGGGGCCGCTGCAAGATGCGACAAACCTTCAAGATCTCAGGGCTTGCCTTCCCGTTTGTCGGTTAACAGCACCCTTCCCAGTCGGGTGGTGATTTCGTTCCCTCCAGGCTCATTATCCAGGCTGAAGTGGAGGAACTATTGACAATATAAGGCTCTCACTTTTACTCTTCCAATTCAACTCCGGAGCTTCTACCGTCAGAATTCAATGGCAAACCTCTGCACATGGAGAAAGTATTTTGCCATGTAACCTGTATGTAGGGGGAAATGTTTCGTATACTCGTGTCTCCCTAGCGATTGATAATGAATGGCAAAAGAAATTAGTAGTACTAACTAACAAAAATAGAAAAGCGACATAGGAAACTCGACATCCAGGTGCGCGGAGTGATCGCCGGTGAGCTTCAACAGCAACATATCACCGAGCAAGTATCCATCGGCCTCGAAAGAATGTTGAATAAGTGTGTCGAGTTTTCGGTTCCTGAAGCCCCCTTCCACGATTCCTGTTTCTGGGGTGACACCCTTCAATCTAATCACAATAGTCATTCACCCGCTCAAATCCTTACATCCGCAAGTGCCAATTTAGGACGTTAGCAGCCCTGGCCCCAAAGAACAGTCGAACTTGCAGATCCGCGTGAGAACGTACGATTTCCTATCTCCGCGACGACACCCTAGTAGAGTACCAGAGCACTAGATGGCGACGTCCCCTGTTGTATTTTCTATTATATGTTCAGATTGGCGTCCCCTCTTTTTTTTCTTGTTCTTCTACATCCTATTATCTTCTCGGCTTCCATGGTATATAATTTATATTAGAGTTTTTGCATTGTTTCCTTATGTGTCTTCATGTCAGTGGGTTTCCTCCTTTATAGTTATTTATTGGTAAAGTAGTGTGTGGTGAGAAGGCGCGGAAAGGTTCTGCAGGGGTGGTGGGCGGGACCGCTTGTCGCGGAGTTTCGGAGCATGTTATTATGTTATTATGTCTTTTTTACCCTTTGATGATTCCAGCAGTCCTCGTCCAAACCAGTGGGCGAGAGGTTTATCTCCTATCTATTGCTCTTTCCTTTTTAATTCCCCTAACTAGATACTAATACTATTATACATAAACTCTAAAGTTGATAAGCCACCGGCAGAATAGCAGGGTTTTTTCTGCTTTTTTTTCTCGGATTTATTTCATTTTAGCTTATGATTCAAGGCTCCACTCAGGCTTATCCCACCGGTTAATAATGGATACCTGTCACCAGAAAGACCTATTCTCCCTCCAATGTGATATTGATATTTAAAAATTATGTAACATTCCCCATGTTACAAGTGCCACCGAAAAAGTGAGTGCACGCGTGGGGTCTTACACCAAAAACAGCCAATTTCACCCACTTATTCCACCACCAATATCTGGATTAAAAATAAGATAACCTCATAGTATGTTCAGAAAATATCTAGGCTACTCAACTTATATTGAAATATGAAGTGAATTAAAATTTCCTGAGGAGTAGTACGGGAGAGAAAGAAAAATTTCCTGAAAATTGCGCCAAGACCACCATTTTTGGTGAGAAAACTATGTCTTGGCA
>Ga0307507_10011956_pt1 | contig 10839 bp, 14 predicted proteins | sample 7_EM_MG_FD_207223 | JGI IMG/M metagenome (GOLD analysis project Ga0307507, IMG submission 207223) | Populus trichocarpa ectomycorrhiza microbial communities from riparian zone in the Pacific Northwest, United States - 7_EM | ecosystem: Host-associated > Plants > Roots > Unclassified | place... | reverse complement strand
GATTTGGACGTCGGCTTACGTACACCGGCCACTTTTGAAGCGGGCTTTTGGGCACTAGCCACACCTTTCTTTCCGGAGAGTTTGCTTTTCAGTCCAGCAGTCGATTTGGTGAGTTTGGAGGACTTGGCAGATTTGGAGGTATCGGACACTTTGGACAGTGGTTTTTCCGCCGTGAGAGTGGATTTCTTTGTTCCAGGCGACAGTGCCGATTTCTTGGCTCCGGCAGCAAGACGTCCCAAGGACTTCGCTGTCGTGGCGAGTTTACCTTGCTTGGCGCCAGCGGTGACTACGGAATTCTTGGCTCCAGCCGATTTGATGGGCCGAGCGCATGACTGACGCCTTACGAGGTAGTGAGCGGCCTGCAATGGTACATCAGGTGGGCAGCATGAAACTAAAATTAACATACAGTTCGGTGATCACCGTCGGCCAAGGCCCGTCGGTACATATGGAAGTCGCGACGTCGGAGGTTGGCATTCGCACATAAGCTCGCAAATTGCCTGATGAAACGAGTTCCGTTAGTGGTCATATCGTATGTAGAAGAAAAGCCGTGCAAAAACGCACGCGTAGGATTCCGCATTTTTGTGCATGTCCTGAGTACTATCTCGCATCGCCGTCCAAATTTTGTCGCCCTCGATGGATTTAACCGTTTTGTACGGGTTTGTCTTGCTCGCGTCTAAAGTTGGTATTGAGCACCAAACGCATAAAGAAATATAAAAAAGGAGTCTTACATCCCGTTTTATCTGTCTCTTCTGGATTGCTACCCTTGAGTATTTTTCCATCCTTTATATAATCACCAGTGTCCGCAAGTGCATGGCTGGCTTCGTGAATCAGGGTACCAGCCTGGGTGCTGAGCGCAGCTGAACCAAAACCATGTCACAACCGGAAAAAGAGGAAACTGGCCAAATGTTTGCTACGCACAGCTATGAAACTTCTTCCCAAATTCAATATGCTGAGGCACCATGGCATCGTTGTACTGCGTGTAGGCAATCGTACCGCTTCCGGGGGCTGCCGGCAGCTTGACATTGACGGAACCCTCCTTGAGCTTCTTGACATTCGCTTTGACAACATTGAGGTCGAGACTTGCGCCATTGCCGAACGCAGCCTTGATGAGGGGTGCATGCTTTTCGTTCGTAGGGTCTGCAATGACTGTCTCCATGATACCGATTTGCCGGTTAGCTTGAAAATCGAATTAATGAGGATAAAGATTGTGAGGAAGGATGACACAGACCTTCGTCCTTGGCCGCTTTAAGATTGGCGAGGTTCGACTCTTCTCCTTCAGCCGGCTCATCGTGATTCAACCCGAGGGGCACTGAAAGGATGCCTTTTGAAACGCCGAGGTAATTAGGTCTGTGCTATGAGTAGCTTGAGTGGCAAACCCACCAGGAATGGATGCCAGGACGAGAAATCCCAGAGAAAGGTATTGAGAACGCATAATAAAGAAACGAGTGAGCAATTGAAGAATTCTCCGAGGGTGGTGGCCTGCACCTGCAAGGAAACATGTCAATCCTTCTACATTTGAATGAAGGGAGGAAGCTCACCGAGCAAAGACAGTGGATCAAATCGACCAGCGATGGGATGGGGATTGAGTTTCTGTGTCTCCCCCTTATATATATTTTCGAACACTCAATGACCTTTTGAGTTTGGCAAGTGAAAGGTGAAACATAGTGACGGACTCGGAGGTTCGGACATCTGTGGCGACGATGTTGACAGGAAAATGCAAAGCTCTTGGCCATATATGGTCACTGTCACTCACGGATGGTTCCCACGTCTCAGTCTGTCTTAGTTCCTGTTCTCATGCTAGATAAGGAGTCAACGTTTCAACGTCCGGGTTATGGTCCAACACCAAAAATAGGGCCTTTTGCACGTTGCAAGACGAATTCTGCGAAGGTGTTCTCTTACACAGAACAAAAGCCCCATGCGAAGGGGGAATCAGAGGTGAGGTGAGATGCACACTTCAGGAAAATCACACTTGTGTGGCAGGTCGTGAAGATGTAGGGCCATGTGTAGCGGAATGATGGATCAGGATGGATCTAGCGCCACCCGCCATAATTTTGATCTCCGGATACAGCCGTTTGCATAATTTTATTATGTATCAGTGACCGGGAGTTTGAAACATTTTGACCTTTGGCGAAATTCCACCACAACCGCTACACTCCGGGCCTCCAAATCTTGTGCAGTTGTGTATACGTATCTCATGAACATGAATATATTTTTTACTTTTTTATTGTACAGTTGTGGAAGCTGACGGAGGCTTCCCGGTCATCGAAGGCGATTGTTTCAGGAGATTGAAACGGTCGTCACGTCAAAGTCACATCAAACATTCAAATTCCGCCTTTCGGCGAATGCGGCCTCTGCGCGCGGACATGCAATGTGCGATGCAATAGTCGTCGCGGGCTTCAAGATGGCTCGTAAAAATGTAATGCACAATATGTATTAGGTACTATAGGTATATGGTGTATTATAGTAATTATGAGTAAGATGTGGAAGTTTTCTGGACCTGACGGCGTCGCATGCCTCTTCAATATGTGCTATCACCTCGATGTCATTGTAGTTGACACGTCCAGGTTTTGTATGGTGTACTGTCACCTTCGGCATACCGGGGAGTGATGAGGCTGAATGCTGCTTGCTACTGTGCTGGGCTTTCTCTGCTCAGCTCTCTCTCCTGTCAGAGTTCAAATACACCCAGCCCAAAATCACGTCTGTCATGCTCAGCAGACAAAGAATTGAAATTCATTGAATTGTAAGCAAATCAGGGATTTCAAACTCCTGAAGCATATCAAACTCCTGGTCACTGATAGTATTGGGTGACTTTCCATAACACAAATTCTCTAGATTTCAATACAGTCGCAGACAGTCAAAGTCAACTACAGTTGGCACCCTCATAACCCATACCCCTCAGTGGATGGTCCAGGCTATGGTTTTAAGGGGTTATGGGTTGCAGGGGGGTGGGAAAAAAATAAGCACTCATGAAAGTCACAGAAATTTGGGAAAATCTTAATTTCTTTGTTACAATAAGTCCACTAACTAACTAAAACAATGGAAGGCAAAGAATCAATGCCATCTGAGCAAGGCATTATTGATGTATTTCTCTTCAGCAATGTTAGTTTCATGATTGAGCAAACATTGATCTGGGGAGGAGTTTTATTGTGGGTTGATTCTGGAGCATTTGGTAATTAGTAGGCCAATAAAATTCGGACCATCAGGAAAAACAAAGTGAAAAATAATAAATTTATGACCATTTTTGGTAGGTGTAACCCTAAACTAGGGTCCAAAACCTATGGAGTTTTGCCCAGGAGGGGTATGGGTTATGGGGTACAATTCCCTGCCCACTGAGGTGGTGGACCCAAAAATTTATGGGATTTGGGAGGTTATGGGTTATGGCAAGCATGGGTTATGAGGGTGCTGACTGTAATTTGGTGATTGTGATATGGGGACCCTGCAACACCCTCAATAGCACTTTTTATTGCAGAAATGTGAAGATTAGGACACAATGCTTCAATTTCCATGAGCCAATTTTTCAAAATTGATGAAATGAGAAATTTTACCCCAAAAATATTGGCTGACCCTGAAATGTAGCCTTAAATTCATGAAAAATGGTGCAATCAACTCCTTTTTCAATTCTGTATCTAATTCTGGAGTTTGGGACAATTCTGATGAGCCTTTCTTGTAGAAAAAAATGATTTTATACTACCTAAAATGGCAACTCAGGGTCTTCCAATCCCCATGGACCCTCAATGAACCCTGGCTCATTGACCCCTCCTTTTCCCACTTTTTACTGGATTGTACATTATTGATTTCTAATCAGAATTACAATGTTTAGCAACTGCCACTAAATTTTCAGTCATCTCTGGCATTGGGAGCCTGCCAGGGTCCCAAGACCTGTTGAAGACCCCTACCAGATGACAAAAACTGTCCAAAAATTTGGCCAACCCAATTCCTTGTGGGAAAAGCTTTTGAGGGGTGTTTTTGGACATATTTTCACATCCTGATTTAGAATCTGAAGTCAGATTGCCGAAATATTCATTCCTTCCCAAGATACTAAATTAGTTGACTTTGGCTGTCTGCGACTGTAAATTGATGGGATCTAGGATCCTCAGCTGAGATGCCGTGTCCATGAATGGTTTCAATGTTGATGGGTTGATGACCTTGTTCTGCAGCAAGTAGTTTGTGAAGGAACTGCTGCTTTCCTTGAAAAACTTTGCTTGAAATACCCCATTGGGTCTGATCCATGTTTCCCAGATAAATGAGTTTATTCTTCAGGGTCTGATGTGTCTCAGACTGCAGGTTTGGGCAAGTCACTTGGTGTGCATATATATTCTTGTGTTATTCAACTTTCTGACCTACAGTTGTGGACAACCAAAGTCTACTAATTTGGTATCTCAGCAAATAATGTTCAAGATTTTTTCAGATTCTGGTTCCAATTTGCAAAATGCATTGAAAACACACCAAAGTTTTTCCCATGAGAGATTGGCATGGTCAGAATTTTGGACTGAAAAACTGCAACATCTGGAGTGAAAAATGGGTTGAAATTGGCCAAAAATCATCAAAAGTTGGTATGTGTGTTGGGGTTCAGTTGGAAGCTAATCAGAAAGGGCAAAGAACATATCAAAAAGGGATTTGCCTGCATTTTCAAAGCCTAGTTGCTGATTGGTGATGACATTTCTTGGTCCCATGATTGCTGTCATGACTAAGTGCACCAATTTGTGTCAATGTTGGGCATTTTTTTCTGTGAGAACTGCTTGCTAACTTGTTATGAAACTTGATGGGCAGATTGTTCTCCATGAAAGGAAGCAACTGCATTATTTTTCATATTTTTCTTGGCACTTTGGGGTGTGCCAGCCAGAAATTTCAGGACTATTTCTGTATTTGGATATTTTCTCCAAAACAGCTTATGAGACTTGGCTGAAATTTGGCCAGAAACTTCCCTCAACATATCTGTGTGTTTTCTGACCACTTTCCCAGCCATCAATGAATTTCCATTTTTAGTAGTGGGCTTTGGTTGTCCACGACTGTACTGTTCCTGTCTACAACAAGGGAACTGCAACTTGGATGGAACTGGCCAACAGCACCCACTTTGCACAGTTGCAAAGGCTGCCACCACATCTGATCCTGTTAATGCACCACCTCCCACTCCTATATCTCAATCAGCTCCATTTCAACCTTACAGCAGTTATCCACATCCACACTATTTCCCACCACCATATCCTTACCCCATGCTTCTGCTTTATCATCCCCATCCCACCACCAATGCATATCCCAATCAATACCCTGATGCTTCACACCTGATCCCTGCTCCTTTCCTGAATGCACTGCTGAACCCCATATATACCCCCAACTCAAACCATGCATACACCCAGGGTGTTAGACCCCACACTCCAGGCATTCTACATGGCCCCTGCATCGCCACTCAAAGTTATCCTCCCATGTGCAGTCTCTCTGGAGGAATTCTGCATTTGCTATGCAGTTGACGATGAGGATCAGGCTTGATTGGCAAAACTGAAGGTGCAGCCAGGTGATTGACATGTGGAGAAGTTGGATCATGAGGATTGGCAGGGGCATGCAGGCTTCATATAGCTTGCCTGGGAAGATTTCCTCACCAAACACAAGACTTTCATATCAGACATGAAGACTGGAAAATGGGATGCTATCAATGGTGAGAGATTTGATTGAGTCTCAGACTCCTCTTTTCTCTTGGACAATGTATCATCCTGTAGCCTGTCATATTTTAGACCAGTTCTTTGTAGCTCATTCTCATGTTGTTTGTACATCAATTGCAATCACAATCACTCATTCCAGATATACCCAGCATGCCTAAACCAACTCTGGGTCATCTCAGCCATAATGCATCCACATGCCTCAATCAAAGCCATTTTGGGGTTATCATTCACTCAGATTTGAAAACCATGGTGATGCAAGAATGCTTTCACTAAATCAAGTTAGGGCTGAAGACATCTGGGTACTCATAAGGACATACAAGTGCTGAAGGACTCTTCTATGGGATTCAGATCTGGTGAATAGAGAGGAAGGTAGACCAAAAGACAACCTGAATATCCTCAGTGAAGTGAGGAAAGATTATGGGAGAGACTCATACCTGCTGCATTGACAAGATCTACCAGCTAGGGATTATGGTGGATCAGGCAATTGTCCATTATCATAATACTCTGTTCTCCAGGCCAGGCATTCATTCCAGGGAGCTATCCAACATAGACTCAATGAAAAAAGTGTGTGAACTTTGTTGGATGCACCACCTGCTCTATGATGAAATCGTGGAACTGATCATTGTAAAATGATCCCAGGACTGAGCATACTGCATCATAGCCACTGATGCTAATTGCTGCCACTGTAGAATACTGATCACCACACATGAAGTTGTCAATAAAGTCTGCATGTTGCCCAGAAGGTGTGCATCTGTAGCATCATGCAGTATCATGATCATTTTTTCTGAACTTGTCAATGAATACCAGTTCCACACCTCACCCACCTGTGCAATCTCAAATCACATCCATGTACTCAGCTCTCATTTCTTTGTCATGCTCCCTTGCAATCTTGTGGAGCAATTTTCAAGTCAGACCTGCATCTTGAAGGTTCTTGTGGAGTGCACTGTGTGAGATAGCAATATTGTGGTGAATAACAAGCCAACAGACAAGTTCATCAAGGTATGCATCTGCTTTGTTGTGATAGGCTTCCTTGATAGCAGTCAGCACAGCATGAACAATGATTTTTGGCCTTCCAAGCAATGCAGAGGGTGGCCAGCTGACAGAGTTGAATTCTGCAAAGATGTTGCACCACCAGTGCATGCTTGCCTGAGAGATACAAAGACTTTCCAAGATGAAATCTAGTTTGTAACCAAGCTCCCAGAGTTGTAGTGCACTTTCCTTGGGGTCCACACTGATTTTCTGGTTGCCCATAATGAAGATGAGGTGAAGAAATTGTGTAACATGGACAAAGTTCTATAAATTCTATATATGGTAAACATAAAATAAAAACATGATTCTCATTACATTTTGGAAGTGCTGTAACTGAGGTGCCAATGTGAAAGAGTATGTCACCTAGTTCTGAAAATCTCATCACATTCATGTCATATGAGAAGGCTCAGTTGCATGCCTTTTTGCATCATTCAGAGATTAAATTTATGCCTGATGCAATGATGGATTCTCATTGATGCACTTCAGAGTTTAAAGTGCTTGCTTTGAATTGTCATGCTTGAGCATCAAGATGCCCTATTCATCAAAGAACTTTATAGATGCTCCCACAATTTTTCAGTACTTTACCCTCCCTGGGTTATTCCATATGGATTCCATGGAATGGTACATGGATTCCATAAAATGGCTGATGGATTCCATGAATTGGTGGGTGGATTCCACACTGATTCCATACCATTTCCAGATTGATTCCATATGGAATGAGTTCATGGAATGATAATTCTATACCTATTCCATACCATTATCAGGGTGGAATCCATATGGAATGAGGTCAGTTGTTTGAAACATGAAAGACATATTTAAGATATATTGATAGAATGAAGTGTACTTACAAGTACTATAAGTAACTAATAACTACAAGTAGGGAACATCACAGGTTTATGAACCCATGCGGGTTGGTGCTATGGGTGACTGTGGGTGCAGGTATGGGATGCGAGTTTGCAACCCTCACTCAACCCATACCCATGACATGTGTTTGACGGGTCTCAACACGGGTTGATGGGCCTTCTGGCATTTGCCAGTGTGATTGAGTCACACACAGCCACACAATACCCCTGGTGTGGTTTTCTCCTACCACCACCTTCACCGCCCATCACCCATCTCGCTCCCAACTGCAGCCAACCACCCACACACACCCCTCCCTTCTCTGAGGGATGTGGGCTGGCTTGTTCTTACTCGATTGAGGGGTATGGCAGGAAGAACACAAGGGGGGACCCAGCAAGTGGGAGGCCCAGTTGGTGTGTCACGAGAACAGGCCATGACTCATGGCCCATTCTCACTTATCCCTAGTGTTTGCAAGTCCAGTCTACAGGACTGGAAATATACATAGGACCGAACTGGACTGAACCACAGTCTGGTCTTTTTCGAGTTGCAGTTGCCCACATTTGGGGTCAGTTCAGTTGCCAGTTGCCATATTTTTGTAGATATTTAAAAACTGAAAAAACCGGTCTAGACTGTTTGCAACCAGTCTTTCGTCCCATCATGTGTTGGACCTTACTCACACACATATTTACTTAATTTTTGGTCCCTGGATCATCAAAAATGGTCAAGAATTGGTTGAGATATGGCCAAAAACATTTTTGTATGCATATTTTGTTGTAAATTTACCTGACCTATAATTATTTTACCTACAGCTATATGACATCATAAAAATAACAACAACACACTTAATCATTTGTACCATGTAATTTTATCTATTTAACATCCCAAATGAATTGCAACTACAAACTGCAAATTACAAACTAAAAACTGCAATTCAAATGTATATCCTTTCCGTTTTCTCCATATCTCAGCCAAATCTTGATGGAATTGCTTAAATTTTTAATCAGTCTACAGAGAATTAAAATCTCTATCTATGTATGCAATGTATGTGAGGTAATAATTTTTTAATTTGGTACAATAAATTTTACAACAAAAGACTGGTCACAACCAGTATGGACCGGTTTTTTTCATGTTGTGGACCGATTAGGACTGGTCTTTAAGGGTCCGGTTGCGGTCCCTCAATATCTGAATCAGTCTAGACTGGTTGTGGTTGCCAGTTGCCTTGTTTTGAAGTAAAAAACCGGACCAGACTGGACTTTAAAACACTACTTATCCCTCTTTCCTGGACCCCAACTAATGCCCCTTCCACCTCCTGCCATGTTGGCTGTGTTGACCCAACCACACACACTTCACTACAAACATGATGAGAACCAGCCCACCCTGTGCCACGGCAAACACAATGACCACCCCAACATCAAACCCTGCCTCACAAACACAACCCTTGGATTACAACTAACTGCCCATGAAAACACCCATGAAACCACCTGAAGTCCCATAAAACTGACCATCTACCCACAGCAACCCAGTGCCCAGGATAAATGACTTTCCAATCCTCGCAAGGCTGCATGGCAGTGTCCATTGACACTTGCACTACCCTTGCGAGGTTCATTGGTCATCTCTGAAGGCATAACCCCATGTGGGTTGGGGTACCCATGGGTTTTTGTAAACCCTTGACCCATGCCCATGAAAACCCATGCCTGTGGATGTGGGTATGGGTTTTGACAGGTACAGGTGTGGGTTACTCTGGAAAACCCCAGGGTAGCCTGTGACATTCCCTAACTACAATTAACTACAGTCAACATTCTCACAATGCATATACCTGTAATGCATAACTCTCATAATGCATGACATTTCCAGGGGACCAACTTGGTATGTGGGGATTTATGCATGAAACATCATATCAAATAATGCATAACAGATTTTTGGATTATGCATTACCAGATCTATAGATTCACCAGGTATTTACTTGTTCACCTCATTGTACCTGAATTTTTCAGGACCAAAGTCTACCCTAATATACCCTGTGTGCCATGAACACACCCCTCAAGAGCAGTATCCAAACTTGCCAACATTTTTCTATGCCAGCTGCTGAGGAGAAGAAGCGGAAACCTTGAGATGGGCACAGGCCCTATGCACCTCACGCCCCTTGTGCCCCAAAAAACAGTGACACCCCTTGGACTTTGGCCATCAGTAAGCCTAGCATCCACTCTGAGGCTCATGGCATGTCAACACTGCTTTTGCAACAACAATTGCGCAAATTGAGGGCTCATCTTCATGTTGTTCAAATGAAATCAGCCCGACAAACTACTCTCAACTCTTTTTTTCAGTAGTAACCTCTCTCCCATGGATGTCGATAGCATGTAAATACACAGTATTTTCTAGTTTAGTCTTGGTACATAATAGTATATTTGGAAGCGTGACATTTTTTGGCTGAGGTCACAAATAGTCACAATTTGTGACATATTTCGTCTTGCATAAATCTCACAATGCATAGAAAAAATCGGGGACCAGCGTTATGCATTGTGAGGATGTCGACTGTAATAACTCCTATGAGTATCTCATTGTCACATCGCACTATTGTCATCATGTCATCATGTGGTTGTCATTGTGGGCCAGGTCATTGGTGGGTGGTGGGTGCTCGTCGCTGTTGGTGGGGTGTGGTGCTGGACCCTTGGTGTCATTGGCAAGGGGGGGTGTTGGGTGCTCATCGCTGTTGGTGCTGTTTGTGTTGGGCACTCATTGCCATTGGTGGGTGCTCATGTTGAGCACTCATCACCATTAGTGGGTGGTCATGTTGGGTGCTCATTGCAATTGGTGCCGTTCATGGGTGGTGTGTTGTTGTGGTTGTGTCATCGTCACATCTTGGTGTCATTGTCTCATCACATGGTGTTGTCCTGCTGTTGTTGTTGTTGCATGGTTGTCATTTGTTGTGGTCATGATTGTGGTTGGTTGTCATTGTGGTCAGTCATTTGTTGTCTGAAAAGATGATGACAAACATCATCATCTAGTTGCCACATCAATGACGTGGCACCTGTTTCATGGTCAGCAAGGGGACTTTGGCAATGGGCTGTGGGTGCTTACCTGGGGCTGGACATGGTGCTGTCACCATCAGACGAAGTGGCATGTCCATTGACATGCCACATTGTTGTTGTCACCTTCCATCGACCTGGCATGTTCTTGTTCCCTTGCCAGCTGCTGATGTGGTGTTTCTGTGTCATTCAGATGGTGTACAGGCATGTTGAGGTGGTTGTCAGTGGTCAGGCTCAGTAAAAACGATTGGTCGGGTCTTGGTCATATGGTAGTCACGCCAGTGCAC
>Ga0307507_10011954_pt1 | contig 10840 bp, 5 predicted proteins | sample 7_EM_MG_FD_207223 | JGI IMG/M metagenome (GOLD analysis project Ga0307507, IMG submission 207223) | Populus trichocarpa ectomycorrhiza microbial communities from riparian zone in the Pacific Northwest, United States - 7_EM | ecosystem: Host-associated > Plants > Roots > Unclassified | place... | reverse complement strand
TGCATTCAAAAAAGTAAAAAAACCAATGCATATTTTATTTGTCTCTAAGGATTGTTTTTGTATTTTTATTGTTTATACAAAAGAGAAGGACCTTATTGCCCCTATAAGATAGGCCAAATGTTATTTGAATAAGGGACAAATTCATAATTTTACTATTGGTATATGTAGTGAAATGCATTTGGTGCTACAATAAATGAATTGTTTCCATCCCATTTTCTTTTTAGTTTGTCTTCAATTGTATTCTAGTATTTTTAATGTTCATGAAAAAAATCTTATTACACCTATAAGGTGGCCAAATGATATTTGATTAGGATATACCATTGTAATTTTACTATTATAATTCACATTGAAATATATCTAACTACATTAAATGAACTATTCACACCCCATTCTATTTTTTAGTAAATATAATGAAAAACTTGTAAAGAAAAACTGTAAAAAAACTTTTAAAGTATGTTTTCAAACTCAATTTTTTTTTAAAAAATCTAGATGGAGAAATATTGTCTTTAAACAAGAAATTTCAATTTACCTTTTTTAACACTATTTTTTTAAAAAATTGAAACATTATTTTTCCAAAAATCTTATAACCTTGCTATTTTTTTTTAATTATGTTAAGAATATCTTGTTATTTTTCTAAAAAAATATTACTATATAATACTATAATTAATATTATTTTGTAAAATATGGTAGATAAGTTTTCTTAAATGAAGTTAGTTGTAAGATTTTGTAAAGTTCTTATATATTGTCAAACTCAAAATAAAAAAAAAAGATAAAAATATAACCACAAATAACCGAATACTAGTACATTCGCCTGCACTCCATTGCGGGTCAAGCTATTCTTTTTCTATGCTTAAAAAAATATTAAGAGTATGAAGATTTTTTTTGTAGTATTATTAAATTCAATCAAGTGGTTCAATCTTGAAACATGTCAACGCGGCTCCTTGCCTGACTTGAGTTTCTAATTAGACAGCGTGAGAGGTGATCCAAAGTGAATCATTCAATTTAATAGGTCAAAGGACAACTTGGATGACCGGTAAAAACATAACATAACTTTAAAAAAAAATTTAAGACAACATTTTTTTTTAATATTGAGACGATGCCGGATTGGATCGACTTTGATCACCCTGCGACCTAGGTCATGGACTTCAATATGTTTAATAACTTTATTATTTTATAAATTATTTTTATTTAATTTTATGATAACATTAGATGCTTGTAAAATCGAGCATCAACGCTAAAAAAAATATTTATTTGAGATCATGATAATCTTATAGAAAATAGAAAGAAATAAATCATGAATTTCATTTCCCAACCAATTCAATATTGAAGATGAGTGAAATAAAAAAATAATTAGAAAAATTAAAAGACCATATCAGGTTTGATGAGTAAACTTGCTAAACCCGTGAATCGGGTAACCCGAGTCAACACTATAATAATCTCATAGATAATTACAAAATCAAGCATCAAATCAATACTAAAACGTTTTTTAAGACTATGATAATCTTATAAAAAGAAAAACAAAACAAATTATAAAACTCAACTCTCAATCAACTCAATAACAAATGAAGAAATAAAAAAAATGATTTTTTTTTTTAAAAAGTTAAACTTGTTATACCCGTCAACAAGCACATGAGCTTTCTAAAATTTAATAACATGTTTTTTTTCCTGAATCTATTTTTTTAACTATATGATAAAAAGAAAAATAGACGATCATATACTTGAGTTTAATTAGAAAAAAAAGTACCTTACTAAACCCACAAACTGAGGCAACTGAGTTACTTTACCAAACTCGCAAACTGGATTATTGACTCCACAAAGTTTAAAAACCTAGTTTTTTTCAAAATAGTTTTTTATTTAACTAATTTTTTTTAAAGAAACAATACCATGATTCTGAAATATTTTTCTGATACCAATCCGATGCTAGGATATTTTTTTGATATTATAACAATAAGTTATTAACTCTAAATTTCCATGAACACATCATATACTAAATTTAAAATAATTAATAACAAAAAAAATAAAAAAAATAAAATAAAAATTATTATTATAATCCACGGTACTAATAAATATATAAATATATAGAAAATCCTGCACGTTTCAGCTTTATACTTAATACTTGATGCTGATACTTAGTCCAGAAAACACCGTAGCACTCCTTCTCTCGAGATCCAACGGTCCATATCAACCGGTCACAAAAGCGGAGGTAGGGTTCACTCAATATTTTATTGTTGGTTCCTTTTCTTTCTAGAATACACGACTGCAGCAAGCAAAAGCTCTCTCCTTTTTGTGGTTTCCTTGATTACCGTTTATTCGAAAAAAAATCATGGGAAAAGGCCCAGGTCTCTACTTCGATATTGGCAAGAAAGCCAGAGGTAACACGCCGAATGATTATTTTCGCACTCTTTAATTTGTTTCCATTTTTGTGTTTTCCCCTTAATTTCTCGAAATTTCCAGATCTTCTCTACAAGGATTACCAGAGCGACCACAAGTTCACTGTCACTACTTACACTTCCGCTGGAGTTGTAATTTTCTTTTTCCATTCCTTTTATTCTTATTTTTAATTATATTTTTTTGGCCATGGATTAAAACATATTTCTGTCTTATTTCGAATCTTGGTACTGATTTTGGAATCTTAGGGCTAAAAAAACAGTAAGTTGTTTTATTTCAAAAAGTAAATAATAAAATGAATCGATCAATCTGCAGTATTAAGAGTTGGACAATTAACTTCCTAGGATTAAGTAACATGTGGATTTCTTTACTTGATAATTTTTATCTGCATTGATGATTTAATTGTGCTGTTTGTACGATTCACAAACGGTAAAAAAGGATTTACGGCTTCGATCATCGATTGATCGTATTAGTGAATTTATTAGCAATCCTAGACGTTTGTTATGGGTTTCATTTGGGTAAAATTAAGGAAAAAAGCGTACATGTGTTGCCTGAAGCTAGGAGGGAGAAAAGGAAAAATGGGAACACTTTCTCAATTATAATTGCACCCGAGAATGGTCATCTGTTTTGGATGTGTGGATGTGCAATCCATTTGTTTGGATGTTTAGTTTCAATGTTTTCTATCAAGTAAATTTTGGTTCAGCATACGTTGTTATTATTATTTATTTATTATTTTTTTTGTGAAAACAAACTGTTGTGATGTTATTTTCTGACATTATATTTATTTCGAATTCCAGGCCATTACTTCAACTGGGATCAAGAAAGGGGAGCTGTTTTTAGCGGATATCAGCAGTCAGCTAAAGAACAAGAACATCACAACTGATGTAAAAGTGGACACAAACTCCAATGTAAGACATGAAAGCTTGCCTGCTCTCTTTCTTGGACACATATGATAATCATCTGTGCTTATGGATTATGTATCTGAGGTGCCTGTTTGTAGACTTCAAGTAACTCTCTGAGGTGCCTGTTTGTTTTTTTGCACTCTGGGTTGGTCATTGGTGAACTGCAAAGTCCACTCATTTCTTGAGTGCTGGCCAAAATTGTTTGAATCCCTAGATAATGTGATATGATGGAACTCTTATATTCATCATAAATCTACACTTCATTTCATAATGTTGACAAATTGAATTATATGTAGTCTCTTATCCCAGGTTTGGAGAATTGCCGTATGGAAATTCCATATACCTGTTAAATATGCTTATTAATTCTCTAGTATGCCACCATGATTCAATATCTTCTTTTCTGTTTAAATACAGTATTTACTTTCTGTTGACTGTAGATGTGAGATACTATGATAGCAAATTATTAGTTTTATATTACTTGCATTGCTGTCTTATTTCTTAGATTGTTCTTTAGAACAACACCCCATGCCTGTACTGTTACCAACGCCCATATCAGGTTGTAAATTAGCTTGCCCATGGTCTTTTCAAAATGTGAAATTTTCTTATGGCATTTGTATAAGTTAACAGACTAACATTTTTTGATGCAGTGAACATTCGTTGGATAATTTTATTTCTAGTAATATGATGCTTTGATTGCCCAGTTGATAGTGGTGTGTTCATCTGTAGCTTCTCACAACTATTACTATTGACGAACCTGCTCCTGGGCTCAAGACAATCTTTAGCTTCAAAGTTCCTGATCAGAGATCTGGCAAGGTAAAATGGCTCTTTTCCTTGTCGATGATCTTCATCTTGTCTTTTATAATTGTTTCTACATTCTGATTTGCTTGGCTGTTTCATTGATGGGACCATCATATCTTGCTGTTACGGTTGTTGATTGCTGGTCTGAATTTTTGTTGTTGAAGTTAAACCTTGGGGTCATGCTTGCCTTGTCCATTTTGAACTTCTTACTGTATTTAATGCTATGCCAGTGTTAATGAGGTCTTTTGCTACTATGATCCGATTTAATTGTTTGTGGTAACAGGTGGAACTCCAGTACCAGCATGAGTATGCTGGAATTAGTACTAGCCTTGGGTTGACTGCCAATCCCATTGTTAACTTCTCAGGTGTGGTTGGGAGCAATGTTGTTGCTCTGGGGACTGATCTCTCATTTGATACTGCCACTGGGAACTTCACTAAATGCAACGCAGGGTTGAGTTATACGAATTCTGACCTAATTGCTTCCCTAACAGTGTGAGTAGTAGTTCAATACAGAGAAAGTAGTTATTTCTTAAGATAATTACTCTAAAACCGGATACTTCTTGTTGCTTTGAATGATTATGTTCACTGAGCATTGAGCACTACAAATATAAAGACCAGCTTGGGAATTCTTTTGCTGGCACCACCCCATTAAAAAGCTTGAGTAGTGATTCAATGCAGAGAAAGACTAATTTTGAAGGCATTTGCTGGTGAAGAATTTTTTTTCTATGGCAGTATTGCTATAGATGCTCAGTGAACAAATTTTTCTTGAGTTTTTTTATTGAAGTTTTACTCTCTTTTATCATCCAGGACAATGTATTTTACTCGAATATAGGATTAGAGTCTTGGTTAAATATTGAAGTGGAGTGATTTCTGCTGTTTGTGCATATTTTTGATTTGATGAAGACCCCTTTTCTGATGCAAGTGATTTTTGTTGATGCCCACAGTAATGATAAGGGAGACACCCTTAGTGCTTCCTACTACCACACAGTGAGTCCATTGACTAGTACAGCTGTTGGTGCGGAGCTGACCCATAGCTTTTCAAGCAATGAAAACATATTGACCATTGGCACGCAGCATGCACTTGACCCGCTGACTACAGTGAAGGCTCGGTTGAACAACTATGGGAAAGTGAGTGCTCTTATCCAGAATGAGTGGCGCCCTAAGTCTCTATTCACAATCTCAGGGGAGGTTGATACGAAGGCAATTGAAAAGAGTGCTAAGGTTGGATTGGCCTTGTCTCTCAAGCCCTAGAACAAGCAACTTCTGTTGGGTGTGACTGGAACTCGGTTCTTTTGTTAGTAGCAGAGAACAATAAAGTACGGAAGGATCCACGAAATCTCCTTTTCAAGTGGACGTTTCATCTGTTTGTTTGATATACTTGGGTTTCACGTATTTGGTGGTTATGGTTTCTTGGAAAATAATTCTAGATGGTGTCAGTAACATCACCAATTTGTTCTTTTTAATTTTGAAATTAGTGCGTTTGTGTATTTGCTTAACCAGATTAATTATTTTTTTGATCTAGTTTCACCGAGCATCTTTTCCTGTTTATTTATCCCCAAAAACTGTGGGGTTGGATCTCTAAAGATCCATTGTAGCCCGAATTCACATTTTTTAGTGGTCCGGTGTCATGCAGGAACTTATTCTTTATGTTGGTCCCTTGATAAATGATTGTTGAGGAAAATTGCTTGTATTTTTCATCGGAGTTGGGAGTAGCTGTGCACCATTAGCCGGAGTGAAGAAACATAGGTGGTTTATGCTATTTAGGAGTTGGGAGTAGCTGTGCACCATTAGCCGGAGTGAAAAGAAACATAGGTGGTTTATGCTATTTACTAGCTTGCTTTAAAACTTGGCTGTCATCTAACGCTCGTAATTTGTAGTGGCTTATGCTATTATTTGCTTGCGTTAAAACTTGGCTGTCATCAATTGCTTAATTTATTGGTAATACCTGTCACTGGGTTTGCCTTGATGCGTGTACGGTTAAGGGTGAGTCAAAAACTGATTAAAATGAGAAGAAAAAAAAAACCCTGAAAAAATCAATTAGAAATCCAAAAAAAAAAAAATCGGAATCAAAATAGACCTGTTCAGGTTCAACCAAAAATTAAAGAAAACTTAACAGGGTATAAATATAAAGTTTTCTTCAAAACTCAAACCCTAAAATGCACCCTTACTGCTGCTCGCATCACGCACCCTCCCCCTTCATCGCCCCCCCCTTCTCTCTTGATCTTCACTACCCGCAGCCCTCCCCCTCTATTGCAAGTGAAATGGAGATTTCACCGGTTAACAATGAATCCAGTGGGATTCTAGATTTAAATTGAAGATTTCACACTAACACAGCAATCAATTCAAGAACATAATCAATATCGAAAGTTTATACATAAAAATACTAAACGGTTGCTAGAGAGATTCACCCGAATCCAACTCTCCCATTTACTCGTTTTGGTTTTTCATTTTCCATGCTTTATTTCATTCTGTTACAACCACCTATACGACAACTCATATTGTCCCAAGAAAAGACGAAATAACTAACTTTGTCTTTTTCATTCTTGTTTCTAGAAAAAAGTAAAGCTAAACGGTGTGCAGCACCAACTACCACACAGTGAACAAGGGTTGAATGAAACGGTGAGCTGCATGTTTAGTGAAACAATGCACAATGCGCGACATAGGTTTGACTCGCAACGGTCATATTATTTAAATTTAAGTTACCAACATATTCTTCTTCTCATTCTCTAGTTACTCTTGAGAATTCTCCCCTAGTAAAAGATTCCTTATCCTCAAAGTTTAACCGTGGAAAATTTAATGCCAGTTCATTTGCGAACTCCCAGGTGGCATCAGCTGACAGTAATCCCTTCCAATGAACTAGAAACTGAGTAGCAACTTTGTTTTTCTTCCTTGAAATTTATCTGTCTAATATTACTTGTGGTTACAAGTCAGGTGCTCGACGCAAAACTAGTAGAGTATCTTGAACAATTTGGTTTCCCATATGCTTCTTAAGTTGTGACACATGGAAAACAAGGTGGATTTCAACTGAAGGCGGCAATTCCAGCTTATATGCGACGTTTCCAATCTTGTCTATAACCTAGTATGGCCCAAAAAACTTACCTGCTAGTTTTTGTGATGATCTGCAAATTATTGATTGATGCCTGTAAAGCTGCAGCTTCAAATAAACAGTCACCTATTGAAAAGTATCTCTCAATTCTCTTTCTGTTGGCTAATTGAATCATCATGTTTTGTGCATTTTGTAAATGAACCCTGACCCTTTTAATCATGTCCTACCTTCTGGTTAGTGCTGCTTCATCAACTAATTCCACTGTGGAATCCTTAGAAAAATAAGGAATATTTATAAGAGGAGGGAAACTATATAGCACCTCATTAAGTGTTAATTTGGTAGTGGAATGAAAATTAGTATTGTACCACCATTCCACTAAAGATAGCCATCTTACCCACCGACTTGAACAATCTCCTGTCATACACCTAAGATATTTTTCAATAAATCTGTTGATTATCTCTGTCTGGCCATCAGTTTGTGGATGATATGCAAATGAATAGAGTAGGTTGACCCCTTGAATGCTAAACATCTCCTTCCATAATTTTCTCAAACACATTGGATCCCTGTCACCAACCATCAATGCTGGCATCCTATGTAGTTTGTACACATTGTTCATAAACACCTTAGCAACACCAGGTGTAGCATCGGGGTGACTTAAGGCCATACAACATGTATATTTGTTGAACCAATCTACCATTACCATTATGACCTCCTTTTCTTCATATTTGGGTAGTCCTTCCATAAAGTCCATAATGATATCAATGAAGGGAGCATAGGTGATGCAACCACATTATTTGATAGTTTTACCCATATTTACCTAGTATTTTAGCTATGTTATATATATAAAATGTCTTGATATTCTTTATTTTATGTTTTGAAGGCACTTTTGGATGTAAGATTTAAAAAGAAGTAAATTGAAGATAATTGACAGATTTGACCTTCAATCGATGTTTTGTGCAGAGCTTGAGCTCTAGAGGTCGAAATGAAGTGATTTCAGTGGCATTAGAGAGCCAACATCCATACCTTTCTATAAATATATGGCAAGGAAAATAAAAAAAAGAAAGAGCATGGAAATCGCAGCCTTCAAAGTCAAATCTCTCATTCTGCCAATGTTGACCTTCGACCATTCACACTTGAATATCTTGAGCTACAGAAGTCCATTTGATGCAAACTCAATTTTGTTGGATTCTTGACTCAAAGACCTATCAGCCTCCCAATTTCAGCAGAAAAAGATATCATATGAGAGATATATGATTTTTCTAAGATGACATATGAATTCTACCAGCAAACAGGTTTCGTGAAGAAACAAGTTCAAATTACATCCCAAAGCCTCCAAACCGACATCCAAGTCTTTATTTTGGCAATTTAGCTCATCTAAGTCAAAATTCAAAGCTTGAAGATTTTATGCAAGGCTATTTCTCCTTTTTTAGGAAAATAGTTATTTAAATGTAAATTGTCTACTTAGGAAAGGACTATTTTGTAGAAAAGGGATTAGGGTTTCATAGGATATAAAAAGAAAGAGAGAAAGGAAGAGGGAGCAGCTAGCCAAGAGAGAAAAAACGCCCCTTTCCTCCAAGAACCTGAATTCATGCATTCTTCTTTCTTTTTGATTAGTTGTTCAACAGACATGCAAGGTTAATGGAAAACCCAAAAAAAAAGTGAAATCGAAATGACTCCACCATCGGTGCCGATTTCTGAATCGGCAGCGACGCAGTTTCTGAATCGGCAGCGATGCAGTTTTGCTGTCGATTTCTGAATCGGCAGCAACACAATTTCTAACTGCCGATTTCTGAATCGGTAGTGAGGCAGTTTGGCTGCCGATTTCTAAATCGACAGCGACACAGTTTGAGGCTGCTGATTTCTGAATCGGCAACGACGCCATAAAACCTAACAAAAAAAAATAGTGTTGGATCGACCTATCCTAGGGGAGAATGGGAATGGAAATCAGCTCAAGGATAACCCAAAAGGGGATTAGGACAACCTTGGTCCAACGTCCAAACATCCCCTTTTTGGTTTTAAGAGGGGTATAGATGCAGCAAGGAGAGAGAGAGGGGCACTCTTCCCCAAACGAGCTGCATGCTTGATTAGTACTTAAAAGTGTATTTTTATCAAGGTTTTATATCATCATTTTGCACTTGAAGTATCAATAACTCCTGAACTAAAACATGTTTTATAATAACAAGTCTGATACTATAAGATACCTTTAATTTATGGTAAATGTTCATCTTAAATGCAGGCCTACCACATAAATTAAAGGATTGATTGATGAGTTTAACTACTGAAATTGAGAAGACAAAAAGAGGAGCAAGCTTAGAAAAGAGATGTTGGTTCAGTCCAAACTGGAACACTATTCGGTTATTGGATCATACCTGGAGCTGCAGAACTTGGATTTAGGTGTGGTCTATATGGATGGAAAGCTAAGAGATAGGCCTAAAACTTTCATGAAGAGTCCAAGATTCAGAAAGGCCGTTTTCAAGTTCAAATTGTAGCAACAACGGAGAAGTCAGAATCTGTCATGCAGCCTAGACACTGTTCAGTGTTCAGCCTATATCTCGAGTTCTAGAAGTCCAAATATACCGATTCGTTTTTGTTGGAAAGCGGAGATAATTTCCTAGAACTTTCATGAAGACTGTATGTTCAAATTCTGACGTTAGCAATGACGTTTTGTTTAGACAAGAAGATAAAGATTGTCACCAAGTCAAGATGTGGCCACCCACTTAACAATTAGTCATCAAATCAATAGTTTTAAATTTTGGCCTATAAAAGGAGGCATTTGCCATGCATTTAGGCATCTTGATTTTTAGATCAAGATCATGTTCTTGCTCTCTCTCTTTATATTTTTGTAATGCTTAAGTTTTGTTTATATTAATCTCTTGTTTATGCTTTTCATTTCCTTTCCTTTACTTAGTTATCTTATATCTTATTTATGTCCTTATCTTGTTTATTTATGTTTCTCTCTTTCATTATGTTTAGCTAAGTTATTATGTCAAGGTGAAAAGGTTACATTAATGGTGTAAGAATAAGTATAGTATAAACTCAACATGGACTTTAATGTTTGATACTCACATGTTTTGTATTTGTTATCTTGTTCACTTTTAATACTTTGCTTGTTAAATGGTTAACCATTCGTGTTTTGTATTTGAAATGCAACAACAGTTTTTAAAGAAGTTTTCCCCTTCTCACAGAACAAACTCTTTCAAAACACAAATCATCACTTTCACTAAAAAACCAGGAGAAACATTTTACCAATGTTGGGATAAGTATCGAGACTTGCTTAATACTTGCCCTCATCATGGTTTTGAAACATGGAGATTGGTTTCACATTTTTATGAAGGGTTAACACCCAAAGATAGACAAATGGTGGAATTGATGTGCAATAGAACTTTTGAAGATAAAGACCCTAATGAAACAATGGAGTACCTAGAGTTGCTAGCTGAAAATGCTCAAAATTAGGACACTACAGACACTTATGAGGCACCAAGTAAAACTCAACCTCATACATCTATTGAAGGAATATACAATCTTAGGGAAGATCATGACCTACAAGCCAAATTTACATCTTTAGCTAGAAAAGTCGAGTTACTAGAATTGAAAAAGAGTGGTAAATTAAAATCTGTTTAAGACATTGTGTGTCAAATCTGTGAAACCAATGAATACTCAACTAATGACTGTCCAACTTTGCCTTCTTTTAGGGAATGCCTCCATG
>Ga0307507_10011953_pt1 | contig 10840 bp, 8 predicted proteins | sample 7_EM_MG_FD_207223 | JGI IMG/M metagenome (GOLD analysis project Ga0307507, IMG submission 207223) | Populus trichocarpa ectomycorrhiza microbial communities from riparian zone in the Pacific Northwest, United States - 7_EM | ecosystem: Host-associated > Plants > Roots > Unclassified | place... | reverse complement strand
AAAACGCCGCGCGCTTACTTGGTGCCGACCTTGGGCAGGCCTTCCCAGCCGCCGCCCAGCGCCTTGACCAGGAACACCGAAGTGGCGAAACGCTGGCCGAGCAGCTGCGCGGCCTGGCGTTCGTTGGACAACAGCAATTGCTGGGCGGTAATGACGTCGAGGTAGGTGGCCACGCCGCCTTCGTAGCGCGCGGTGGCGACGTCGAGCACCTTGCGCGAACTGGCGATCGCCGCCTGCGACTGGTTGTAGGCGCGCTCCAGCGACGCCAGGCCGGTGATGCCGTCTTCCACCTCCTGCATCGCCGTCAGCACCACGCGGCGATAGTTGGCAACGGTGAGGTCGTAGCCGGCGCGCGCGTTGGCCGCGTTGGCGCGAATCCGGCCGCCGTCGAAAATCGGCTGCACCAGCGAGCCGCCCAAGGACCAGATGAACGCCGGCGTACTGAACAGGCTGGTCAGCCGGTAGCTCTCGCTGCCGTACAGGCCACCGAGATTGAAGCTCGGGTAAAAGGCGGCTTCGGTCACCCCGACCTGGGCGTTGGCGGCGGCCATCGCACGCTCGGCGGCGGCCACATCGGGACGGCGCTCCAGCACGTCGGACGGCACCCCCAGCGGCACCGCCGGCGGCGTCACCGTCGCCACCGCGGCCGGGTCCAGCTTGAACAGCGGCGGCGGCGTGCCCGACAAGGCGGCGATGGCGTGCTCATATTGCGCACGCAGGCGCTTGAGTACGTCGATTTGCGTCAGCGTGCTGTCGAGCAGCGCCTGCTGCTGCGCCACGTCCAGTCCGGAAGTCGCACCGAGGTCGTGGCGCGAGGTGGCCAGATCGAGCGATGCCTTTTGCAGGTCGATCGAGCGGGTCACCACGTCGAGTTCGACATCGATCTCGCGCAAGTTGAAATAGTTGGTGGCCAGGTCGGCGGTCAGGATCAGGCGCACGTTCTCCAGGTCGACGCTGACTTGCTGCGCCGTGGCGCTGGCGCCTTCGACGGTGCGCTGCACCCGGCCGGCGAGGTCGACTTCGTAGCTGACGGTGCCGGCGACGACAAAGTCGTTCTGCGTGGTGGTGAAATTGGGCGCGGTATTGTTGGTCAGCGGCCGCAGCGCCGAAATGCGCGTGCGCGCATCGCGCGCGACAGCGCCGACCTGCGGGTAACGGCTGGCCGAAACCGCGTCGAGCGACGCACGCGCCTGCGCCACGCGCGCATTGGCCGCGGCCAGGGTGGGACTGTTCGCCAGCGCCTGCTCTTCCAGGCCATTGAGCGCCGGATCGTTGAAGCGCTGCCACCACGGACCCTTGGGCGCATCGTCGCTGGGGGTACCGACACGCCAGGGCGCCTCCAGCTTCCAGTCCGCCGGCATGGCGATCTCGGGCCGCTTGTAATCGGGCCCGACGGCGCAGCCGGCCAGCAGCGCCGCGCTCAGACAGACGCCCGGAGCAATTGCACGCCTCACGACTTGTCCTTGCCCGCCGCGGCGGGCGCCGGCTTGGTGTTGCCCGGCGGGCTGGCGGCGACCGCCACCTGGTCGCCGTCGGCCATCGAGTCCGGCGGATTGAGCACCAGTTGTTCGCGGCCGCCAATGCCTTCCAGCACCTCGACGCTGTCGCCGTAGTTGCGCCCGACCTTGATCGATTTCAGCGTCACGCGGCCGCTGCCGTCGACCATCGCCACGCGCACGCCCTCGGCGCGGATCAGCAGGGTATTGGTGGGAATCGAAAAACCTTTGCTGGCCAGCAGCGGCAGCTTCACCTGCACGTAGGCGCCGGGCAGCAGCGTGCCGTCCGGATTGGGCAGGGTGATTTCGACCTGCATGGTGCGCGAAGCGATATCGATGGCGGCGGCGGTGCGGGCGATCTTGCCCTTGAAGGCCTGGCCGGCCAGTTCGGACTGGCCGACGATCACCTCCTGGCCTTCCTTCACCAGTTGCGCGTAGGTCTGCGGCACGTTGACGTAGACCCGCAAAGGATCGGTCTGGGTCAGCACGAACATGACGCGGCCGGCACCGGCGTCGATCAGGTCACCGGTATCGACGTTGCGCCGGGTGATGACGCCGGCAAAGGGCGCGACCACGCGCTTGAACCCTTCGAGCTGCTTTAAGCGGCCAACGTTGGCGTCCGCCGCGGCGAGGTTGGAGCGCGCCTGCGCATCGGCGCTGCGCCGCTCGTCGAGTTCCTGCTGCGATACCGCGTCTTTCTTGCGCAGCGCTTCCCAGCGGTCCATGGTGCTCTTGGCCAGGGCCAGGCTCGAAGACGCCTGCTCGCGCGCGGCCACCGCTTGCGTGAGTTGCTGATCGATTTCCGGCGTTTCGATTTCCGCCAGCAGTTCGCCCTTCTCGACCCGGCTGCCGATGTCCTTGTACCACTTCTTCACGTAGCCGCTGGCGCGCGCGGCGATCGGCGATTGCACATAGCCTTGCAAGGTGCCAGGCAGCGACAGGTTCTGGCCGATGTCGCTGCTCTTGGGCAGGGTGACACGCACATATTGCTTGGCATGCTCGACGGTACCGGCCTCCAGTGCCTTGGCATTGCTGATGCGGCTGAAGATGGTGCGGCCCGCGCCCAAGGCCAGCACCACGGCGACGGCAAAAACCAGCATGCGCGCGCGGCGCATCGCCTGCTTGCGCTTGACCAGTTCGTGGGGATCGACATTCTTCAGAGAATGGATACCCAGTTCGGAATGACGTTGCTCGGACATTACTTCAGGCCTCCTGGTGCACCGCGCCGCCGGATGGCGGTTGCGATGCGGCGTGCGCATGCGCCCCGCGGCGCCTAGCCAGGCGCTGGTGGACGCCGGCATACACCACCGGAACAAAGAAAAGGGTCGAAACCGTGGCGAACAGCAGGCCGCCGATGACGGCGCGGCCCAGCGGGGCATTCTGCTCGGCGCCCTCGCCCAGGCCCAGCGCCATCGGGATCATGCCGATGATCATCGCCAGCGCGGTCATCAGCACCGGGCGGATGCGGGTGGCGCCGCCTTCCAGCGCGGCGGCCAGCGGCGGCACCCCGGCCTCGGAACGTTCGCGCGCGAAGGCCACCAGCAAGATGCTGTTGGCGGTGGCCACGCCCATGGTCATGATGGCGCCGGTGAGCGCCGGCACCGACAGCGTGGTGCCGGTGATGAACAGCATCCAGGCGATGCCGGCCAGCGCCGCCGGCAGCGCGGCGATGATGATGGCGGCGTCGATCCACGACTGGAAGTTGACCACGATCAGCAGGTAGACCAGCACGATGGCCATCCCCAAGCCGACCAGCAGGCCGATGAAGGACGCCTGCATGGTCTGTACCTGGCCGCGCATCACCACGTTGCTGCCGCGCGGCAGCTTCGGTTTGATCGCATCGATTTTTTCCTGCACTTGATTGGCCACGTTGGCCAGGTCGGTGCCCTGCACGCTGACAAAGGCGTCGATCGACGGCAGGATGTTGTAGTGGGTCACCACCGCCTGGCTGGTGCTGGGCCGCGCTTCCACCAGGTTGCCAAGCAATTGCGGCGGACTGGCGCTGGCGCCGCCGGCGGGCGTACCCACCGGGGTGTTGAGCAGCGCGTCCAGCGTATCGACGCTGTACTGCGGCGTCTGCACGGCGATGTTATACACCACGCCGTTTTGCGGATTGAGCCAGAAAGCGGGCGCGGTCTGCGAGCTGCCGGACAGGCTCACCAGCACGTTCTGGCCGACGTTGGCGGCGGTCAGGCCCACCTGCTGCAGCCGGGTGCGGTCCATCTGCAGATCGACCGCCGGGTTGTCCAGGCGCTGATGAACGTGGACATCGACGGCGCCCGGGATCCGGCGAATCGACTTCACCAGGTCGGCCGCGATGGCGGCATTTTTTTCCATCGCGTTGCCGGTGAACTGCACGTCGATCGCCGCCGGCAGGCCGAAGTTGAGGATCTGCGTGACGATGTCGGCCGGCTGGAAGAAGAACTCGACGCCGGGAAAGCGTTTCGGCAGCTCGTTGCGCAGCATCATCACGATCTGCTCGGTGGGGCGATGGTCCTCGTGCAGCGAAATCAGGATTTCACCGTCCAGCGAGCCGAAGGTGCCGCCGTTGCTGTAGGAGAGGTTGATCCCGGAGTTCGGCACCCCGAGGTTGTCGAGCACGGTTTCCAGCTCGTTGCCCGGCACCAGTCCGCGAATCGCGGTTTCCACCGCGTCGGCGACGCGCGCGGTCTCCTCGATCCGCGTGCCCGTCGGGGTACGGAAGTGCAGGCGGATCTGCCCGGCATCGACGCTGGGGAAAAAATCGCGGCCCAGCACCGGGAACAACAGGCACGACAGCAGGCAGAAGCCGAGGAACATGCCGGCGAAGGTTTTGCGCTTGGCCAGCAGGGACGACAGGGTGAGCGTATAGGCACGGCGCACCCGCTCGAACTGCTGGTCGAAGCCCTTGTAGAGACGCTGCAGCAGGTTGGGCTTGGCATCGCCGCCGGCGGCGTGGGCATTGCCCATCAGCAGCATCACCAGCGTCGGCACCAGGGTGCGCGAGAGAAAGTAGGAAGCGATCATCGCGAACACCACCGCTTCGGCCAGCGGCACGAACAAAAAGCGCGCCACGCCGGAGAGGAAGAACATCGGCACGAACACGATGCAAATGCACAGCGTCGAAACAAACGCGGCCACGCCGATTTCGCCGGCGCCGACCTCGATGGCTTCGTTCAGCGGCTTGCCCATGTGGATGTGGCGCTCGATGTTTTCGATTGTCACGATCGCCTGGTCGACCAGGATGCCCACCGACAGCGCCAGACCGCCGAGGGTCATCAGGTTGAGCGTCTCGCCCAGCGCCTTGAGCACCAGGATCGCCGCCAGGATCGACAGTGGAATGGTCAGCGCGATGATCAGGGTGCTGCGCCAGTTGCCGAGAAACAGCAGCACCATCATCGCCGTCAGGCCGGCGGCGATCAGCGCCTCGATCACCACCCCGCGAATGGCCGCGACCACGAACACCGACTGGTCGAACAGCGGTGTCACCTTGATGTCGGTGGGCATGATCTGCGTCGCCTTGGGCAGGATGGCGCGCAGGTTGTTGACGATGTCGACGGTGGAGGCGCCGCCGTTTTTCAGGATCGACAGCAGTACGCCGCGCGCGCCGTCCTGGCGCACGATGTTGGTCTGCGGCGAAAAACCGTCACGCACCTGGGCGACATCGCGCAGATAGGTGGTGGTGCCGCCGGAGGTGCGCACCGGCAGGTCGTTCAAGCCGCCCAGCACATCGGGCGAGCCGTTCATTTTGATGTTGTATTCGGTCATGCCGAACTTCGCCGTCCCCGAAGGCAGGATCAGGTTCTGCGTGTTGACCGCATTGACCACGTCGGCCGGCGACAGGCCGCGCGCCTGCAGCGCCGGCGGATCGAGGTCGACCGAGATCAGGCGGATCTTGCCGCCGTAGGGAAACGGGATGGCGACGCCGGGAATGGTGATCAGCTGCGGGCGCAGCTGGTTGACCGCCGAATCGAAAACGGCGTTCTCCGGCAGCGTCGGGCTGGACATCGCCAGCTGGATCACCGGGATCGAGGAAGCCGAGTACTTGATCACCAGCGGCGGCGTGATGCCCGGGGGCAACTGGCGCACCTGGGTCTGCATCGAGGCGACGGTCTGGGCAATCGCGGTCTGGATGTTGGCCGTCGGCTGGAAGAACACCTTGATCACGGTGGTGCCCGACAGCGAGGTCGACTCGATGTGCTCGATGTCGGACACCGTGGTGGTCAGGCCGCGCTCGCTCGAACCGGCGATGCGCTGGCCCATTTCCTGCGCCGACAGGCCGTTGTAATTCCAGATGATGGAAATCACTGGAATGTTGATCTCGGGGAAGATGTCGGTCGCCATGTTGAGCAAGGCGAACGGCGTTGCCAGAACAATCAACATCGCCATCACAATGAACGTATAAGGGCGACGCAGGGCCAGCTGGACCATGTTCATGGCTTGCTTCCGTCCAGAACAGCAGATTCGCTCGACAGCAGATACATCGGCAAAGCTCGCAAAAACGACCAACAACGACTAACAGTACACGATCACGCCGGGCAGCGGGAATCGCACTCGACAAAGCAAAACGCGGCAAAACGCGCCGACTCACGGCACGCGGGCAAAAGCCAAGGGCAAGCACCGCTGATCAGGCCAAAAGACGGCCAGAAGTCCAAGCAAACTACCACGGCAACCGGGCAAATCGCGTTTTCGGCCACGCTTTACCTGGATAGTCCGGGCAAGCGCCGCAAGACTTGAATCGCGAGCAAAACAAAGCGGACCGCGCCAGTCTCACTATATCAAACTCGCAAGAGCGCAAAAATTACCAAAAATTCACTAGCTTGTTCGCCAAAATGTCCGCCCCACCCGCATCCGGCCGCCCGGCGAAATCCGAGCATCATGATGCGCGCATGCCGGCGCGGAAAAAAAGCACGACGCGGTTTTCCGGATGCTTCGCCAATGCGGCGCTGACGGCCTCGCTGCCCATGCTGCGCGGCAACAAATGTGCCCGGTGGTTTCGATCGCCGATCTTGAACCCGCCCGCCGGCTTGCTCGGGCGCGGGTCGCGCTTCAGGTCGCGGTGCCGGAATTTTCCCGCGCAACGCCGATGCGCGACGGCAAGCGCAGGATGAACCTGACGCCCGCCTCTCCCGCCGCCTCGGCGCGAATCGAGCCGCCGAGAAATTGCGCGATACCCTGCGCCACGGCGAACGCGAAAGCGGCGCCCGCGCCGCCGGGCTTGGCGGCGTCGCTGCCGCGGGTGTATTGCAGGATGGCGCTGATGCCCGGCGCCGGCAACAAGGATCGATCGAGATCGACGTGGACTTCGCAGCCACCGGGGGGTGCGTCCGGCGCAGCACCGAAGCCGACCGCCAGCCGGCTGTTCTTCGCCGCGAATTTGAGCGCGCCGGCCAGGCAATGCCGGAACAGCGCCATGGCCATGGCATCATCGGAGACCAGGACCACCGCAGAAGCGGTGGCGGCGCAATCGAGCCCGACCCCCTTGGCGCGTGCCTCCGCCTCCAGCGTCTTCAGCGCCGCCGCCAAAGCTTCCCCCACATCGATATTGCCGACCTCCAGGGAGGCCTCGTCGGTATTGATCGCGGCCATCTGCGACAAGCCGTCGGCAAGCGCCGTCTGCTGCGCAACAGCGGATTGCAAGCCCTTGAAAGCGCGCTCGCGGGTGGCCGCCGGCAAATCCTCGCTGGCCTGCAAGACCTGCAGCCAGCCGGCCATGGTGTTGAGGGGCGTGCGCAGATCATGCGCCGCCGCGCCCATCAGAACGGCCGCTGCGCGCTGCCGGCGGCGCAGGCCGGCAGCGGAGTCCGCTGCCGGCGGCTCGGCGGAGTCGATGGGGGTCACCACGACACCACCGCGGCCATCACAAGGATTTCAGTTTGCATGGAGACGCGGCGGACCGGCGCGAAACGCGCTGCTGCCCTGGCCCGCAGCGGTCTGCAATTCGATGCCCGCGTCCTCCGGCGCGCGCCATCGATCATGATCGGCCATCGGCGCGGCAAAGGAACGGCATCACACGGATAACTCGGTGAAACATCGGCGCTCCCTCGCGTCCGCCAGCGGCGGCTGCCTGCTGGCGCTTGATTCTAGCTTACCGATAGCGGCCGGCGGCCTATAGTTCGATGTACCGCGCCAGCGAATCGGAAAATGCGCTCTGCGCCTGCAGCAGGCTGTCGAGCAGGCCCTGAGGCGGCTGAGCGAAAGCGCCGACGGATTGCGCGACCCGATCGAGCAGCCGCGGCGCATCGGCTTCGGCGCCCACGTACAGGCAGTTTTCGATGAAGGATTCGTAAGAGATTTGCATTGCGGATATTCCGGTTGCGTGAAGGCCACCTCGCTAAATGCGAGTTTTATGCCAACACCATATAACCGCTTTTCCACACCGAAAGAGGCGTCATGCGCGCACTCCCGCCACAACGCGGCCGGCGGCCATGCAGGCTTTGCCGGTCGGACCGGTAAGATCTTCATCGGCCTCGTCATTTGCCGCCGCGCGAATCAGCATCGCGATCCGGCGCGCCGGGCATGAAACCTGCGCCGGACCGGGTATGCAACCAGATGGACGCGGCCCTGTCCGCACCGAGCAACCATGACCTTGATTCGACCCTCCGCTGCAACCGACCCCAACCGTGAGACACCCGACATCGACATGCCCGACCGCAGGCGTCCGGGCGAAAGTTTTCCCGCGCAGGAACACCCCGCGGTGCAGGAGCCGGTGACCCAGCCGGTACCCCAGTATCCGCCCGGCGACCGTCCCGACGAGCCCGGGCACATTCCCACCTCACCGCCGCCGCTTACCTCGATTCCCTAACAGGGGCGTCGTTGCGGGCGGTCCAGCACCGCCTGCAGGTCGTCCAACCCGACCGGCTTGACCAGGTGGTGGTCGAAACCGGCTTCCTGTGAACGCCGCTTGTCCTCGCCCTGCCCCCGGCCGGTGAGCGCCACCAGCGTGGTGTCGCGCAGGGCGGCGATGCCGCGCATCTGGCGCGCCGCGTCATAGCCATTGAGTTTGGGCAGGCCGATATCCATCAGGACAATGTCGGGTTCGAGCGCCGCCGCCATCTGCAGCGCCTGCAGGCCGTCGTAGGCGACGTGGACCTCGTTGCCCATCAGGCCCAGCAGCGCGCCGAGGCTGTCGGCCGCGTCCTGATTGTCGTCGACGATCAGGATGCAGCGCAGCGCGGGCGAATCCGCGCCGGCATCATTTACCTTGCTCACCGCTTGGCCCATCGGTTTGGTTTCCAGTTCCATCTTTCTCTCTCCGTGTTGGCGGCAACCGCTTTTCCGCGTCGTCGTCACCCCAGTAACGCATTCAGATTCGCCAGATCGACGGGTTTGGTCAGGTGATGATCGAACCCCGCCTCTTTCGCCTGCCGGCGGTCGCGGTCCTGGCCGTAACCGGTCAGGGCGATCATCAGCACGTTGCGCGTGATCCCCCGCAATTCCCGCGCCAGCTCGTAACCGTTCATGCCCGGCAAGCCGATATCGAGCAGCACCACTTCCGGGGCGAACTGCTTGACCTCTTCGATCGCCGAGATCGCTTCATAGGCGATGCGCACGTCATGGCCGCCGCTGCCCAGCAGCATGGCAATCGCGTCGGCGGCGTCGGCGTTGTCGTCCACCACCAGAATGCGCTTGACGCCGCCCGGCCCGGCACTGCCGGCCGCGGCCGCATTGCGCGGCGGCGCAACGCCGTCCGGCTCTTCGCGCAACAGGGGCAGGGTGACACGGAATTCACTGCCCTGCCCGGCGCCGGCGCTGAAGGCCTCGACCCGCCCGCCATGCATTTCCACCAGGCGCTTGACCAGCGACAGGCCGATACCCAGGCCGTCCTGCGCCGAATCGGGCGAATAGCCGGCCTGGACGAACAGGTCGAACACCTTTTCCAGCAAATCGGCGGCGATGCCGATGCCGTTGTCGCGCACCGCCACCTGCGCCGCGCCGTCGCGCATGCCGAGAACCAGGTCGATGGCGGCCTGCGGCGGGCTGTACTTGGAGGCGTTGTGCAGCAGGTTGCCCACCACCTGAGAAAGCCTGACGAAATCGCCCTGGACCATCGGACGGGTATCCGGCAAGGTCACGGTGAGTGTCTGCCCGCGCTCGTCGATCAGCGGCCGGATCGTCTCCAGCGCCACCGTCACGGCCGCCTTCAGGTCCGCCTCTTCGCTGCGCAGCGTCACCTTGCCGCGGGTGATGCGCGCGATGTCCAGCAGGTCGTCCACCAGCCGGGTCAGGTGGCCGACCTGGCGCGCGATCATCGCGTGCGCCTGCGCCACCGGCTTTGCCGGCGCCGGCTGCACCATCTGCAGCATGTCGATGGCGCTGCGGATCGGCGCCAGCGGGTTGCGCAATTCGTGCGCCAGGGTGGCCAGGAATTCGTCCTTGCGCCGGTCGGACTCGCGCAGGAAGTCCGCCGCCGCCTTGGCGATGGTGATGTCGGAGGCGATGCCGGCGGCGCGATAGGGCGCGCCGGCATCGTTCCTGACGATGAAGCCGCGGTCGCGCACCCAGCGCCAGGCCGCGGCGGCCGCGCCTTTGCCGGCCTGGCCGCGGGCGCCGGCGCTGGAAATGCGGTATTCGATGTCGTACTCGCCGATACGCGGCAGCCCGGCAAAGGCGCGCTCGGCGGCCTCGCGGTCGTCCGGATGGATGGCGGAAAACCAGTTGGCCGGATCGGCGCAGAGGTCCACCGCCGGCCGCCCCCAGACCAATTCACAGGCCGCGTTGACGTAGAGAAAACGCTGCTCCCCGAAACCATAGATCCAGAACACGTCGGTGATGTTGTCGGCGATCTGGCGAAAGCGTTCCTCACTTTCCTTCAGGGCCGTCTCGACGCGCCGGTAGGCGTCTTCGACGTAGCGCAGGCGCAGCAGCGCCCGCACGTTGGCCACCAGTTCGGCCGGCTCGATCGGCGCCACCAGGAAGTTGTCGGCGCCGCCGTCGAGCGCGCGCACCTTGTCGGCCGGCGCGGTGGCCGAAGCCGAGGTCTGCAGCACCAGCACGGAGGAGGTTTGCGGGTCGGCCTTGATGCGCCGGCATACCTCCAGGCCGCTGATGTCGGGCAGCTTGACGTCGAGCAGCACCAGGTCGGGCATGCCGGTCTTCACGTGCGCCAGCGCGGAGGCGCCGTCGGCCGCGTCCAGCACCTCGAAACCGGCCAGGCGCAGCACCCGGCTCTTGGCATAGCGGGCGCCGTCGTTGTCGTCGACGTTGAGAATGACCGCGCGATAGGCTTCGTTCATGCCGCCCTCCCGCGCGCAACGGCCACGCCCGCCGCCGCGCATGCACGTCCGCGCGTGCGCATCATCGCACCCGTACGCGCGGAGTCAGGCGCGTATCGCCGGCGGCGCTACCAAAATTCGAAGGCAGGC
>Ga0307507_10011952_pt1 | contig 10842 bp, 8 predicted proteins | sample 7_EM_MG_FD_207223 | JGI IMG/M metagenome (GOLD analysis project Ga0307507, IMG submission 207223) | Populus trichocarpa ectomycorrhiza microbial communities from riparian zone in the Pacific Northwest, United States - 7_EM | ecosystem: Host-associated > Plants > Roots > Unclassified | place... | reverse complement strand
CCCCTTTGGCGAGATTTCAAATTCGCTACGCGCATCCAATCTCGCCTGATTGCCACCAACTGTACATAGTAATTGTAGCGAACGGCTATGGCTACACGCAAGGACCTTTTTGGTTGCCCTGGGGAATCGCCCAGGTTGGCCAGGGGAATCAAAATTTAAGCAACTCAGAACTTGCCTAACGTACGCTTCCTCGACATACGCTTCCTCTTTTGCCTATGCCTCCGCCAAAACGCGAATACAACGCTGTCTCTGCAATTGCCGATGAAATTTAGCAGTATCGTACGGGTGGAAACCTTATGATATTTGACAAAGATTACGGCGCTGCGGAGGAAGGCCGATCGCGAACAGCTGAAGTTCTTGCAGCCAAGCATACGGCTTCGCTACAATTACTATGTACAGTTGGTGGCAATCAGGCGAGATTGGATGCGCGAAGCGAATTTGAAATCTCGCCAAAGGGGGGTGGAAGCTGGTCGTGCACAGAGCTGTAGACATGCGGCCGTAATTTTGACAACAATGCTCCGACGGCAGAGAAATGAATCATGCCAATATTATTTTCGGCAATGCCCGGAGCAACACCTAAAACAGATCATTGGCAGAAGACCTTATTGGATTCTCATGCGACCATGCCCTACCTGTTCAAAGTCCGTCAAATTTGTGAAAGGCTATTTTTCATTCTGCAGCAAACTCCAAGAATCGCACCTTAGTGTACAATCGACTACAAGCCTAAGCCCCGGTTTCCAATTAATGAAGAGCCGCGTGAAACAAATGGGAGGAATACCATGGCGTTAATACAACTGCTCCCCTTCATTTCAACGCAGAAGTTTAATTTTCCCGATCACATCCTCGCCACAACCTCTTCTATCCTAGGCCAAAAAGAAGCAGGGAGCTGTCCACCCAGCCAACAATTTCCAGCAGCATCCTTTCCAAAAATAGCAAATGCATTCCGCGAGGAATATCCATTTACGAATCCGTTCACATGTAAATAGGATGGCTGACCGAGTGGAGTGGCACGCTTTTGCACCGGAATACCTTCTTTAACTACTGCAGAAGAAAAGTCAATCGAAAAGAATCTTCCCTTGTTCCAGTTAGAAAAGACAACGAGTTGATTGCTCGAATCGCCGAACATTGGGGCACGTCCGATCGTAGCTGTGAGTTTCTGGTGGAGAGCTACGAAAGCCTCAACATGGCTCCTCGTGCCCTGTTCCTGGATGGACCGTCGGATTTGCGAAGCTACCTGAGTGGCTTTTGGAACATCTGGTAAGCAGGAAGAGAGGTGTAGATTACGCCCGACAAATTGGACATGCAGGCGGCGCCCGACGGTATGATATCCTTGGAGAGCGCGGTTCTGAGATCAAACGCGTTCATAATGAGGACCGTTTTGCTCGACGTCCGAGACATATTCTGGTTCGCCAGCCGGGTCCACCAAGCGCAGATGATGTCTCCGTCTCTGATAAAAGGTTTTCTCTCACTCTTACTACGGGTCACAAGTTCATGTATGACGGTCTGCTTCATTTGTTGAAGATATGAGGACGGTAGGCACACAATACGCTGTTCATCTTTTCGTCACCATAGCAGGTCAAATACATAACGCACGACAAAGACAAAGAAGCTGAGGCCTTTCAGCTGGCGGTCGGCAAGCACATGTGGTTCGACTGGAGAGGAGTCACCCAGATTGGCTACTGGGTCCACGTCAAAGCCATAAAAGGTACCTGAAACCTGGTCTCTCCTCGTCGAATTTTGCGGGGACATGGTATTCCAGCTTCCCCACATCCTAAGGCGATTCTGGTCAGCTATTCAGACCATTAGATGAGCGCGATTGCATATCATCTTACATTCATACGGAGCCGCGCACCAAGCTTTCTCCAATTTCCCAATTCCACCAGTCTTACCAATGCCAAACGCATCTTCTCGTGATCTAGCACATCGTCAAACCGCAGGGTGAGATCCAGCACAAAAGCTCGATGAGACGGACTGTTGTCAAAGTAGTAGAGTGGGATTATTGTGTCTGTTGGGATTGTTGCCGGCCTGACAGGCTTTGCGCGGAATAATCCCATTGTTTTTAATATAGGTTAAAATACACTGTATACATGATGAAAAAATATGGTGTTCTTCAAAAGCCAGATCTCTTAAGTGAGCTCCTAATCTCCCGCTGTATGTATCCTCCGCAGGTTTAAAAAAAGGTGGGACAAGCTCCAGATCCTTCGTAAGAGTCCGCTGGTGAAAAAGTCTGTGCCCACTGTAAGGTCTGGCAGGACTTTTACCTGTTTCACGGTTGCCTCGCAACAGGGTTGGCAAATTAGTTCAGGGTATGCTCACAGCACGGACTTGTTAACCAAAGATTTGAAGTTTTTGCAGAATAGTAATAAACACTCTTTGTATGTAAATGGCAATTCTAGCATTTTACAATTATTCATATACCTCTGGATGCTGCGGGTAGCGAACCTCGCGTTGTTTTGCGGCGCCGGTGCGGGAACGTTGTTGCCTAGCTTATTGCCAGGCCTTCGTGCTGCCATTAAGAAGCGGACATGTTGCTAACCTGGGGGCCAGAACAACGTCTTAATCCGAATGGTATTTCTAAATGACACCGGTAAGAGTGAAAGACTGTACTGTCGTGTTATAAGCTGCTGCTAGACAATAGTGACGATGTTCTGTTGCCCGGCCCACCGAGAGGAGACCTCTGCACTTCTTTTCTCTAGGCAGCGGACGAACTGCTATTTGGCTTACTGTAGCTTCCATCTTCGCCTATGTCCCGGCCGATCATTCGAACCTTGCCTTCCGCCGGAGGCTGAGAGCCCTGTATCCTGCTGCATCGCTTTCCCCGGATGCATTCGATCTTCTCTCCCCCATCAGATTCGGCCTATGTCCGCAACCCTTCTTATGCGTCAATCGAACGCTTTACAGATAACAGCCCTTTGGAGATTCTCACGGCTTTATCCAGTTCCCGTCTCTTGACCAACAAACCTCACTTACGGCATTCACCTCAAAAATCTATCTGAATGTTACGAAAGACTCGGTCTTAATCATGTATTCACTCGTCATCAAGGACTTGCTATTTGATTAAGCACAGCCCGGCATTATACCTCTTAGCCCCCCAAAGCATTTCCTTCTTTCAGTCCAAAGTCAAGCGACGGTCACGGTGGGCGTTGTTTGTGGCCGACGGCATTAGGGAGGGCTTGCAACAAAAAATAACTCGATATTGACGCTATTTTGGCGTGCATAGCCACGATCTAGTCCTAATTAAGGAGTCACATCTAAGAATCGTCGGACACCATATTGCCAAGATTAATATCGTGTCTGACGGCCGCTTGTAGTTAGATCTTGATGAGTAAGGCTCTTGATTTAACGTTGGTGACTTTAAAGCTTTTAAAGCTCTCACACCCCAACGACCACCACCTGCTTGCATACACCACTTACCCCATCCAAAGCCTCGTACGATTGCGCGCACAAAGTCCTTGCCCTCAAATTACATCTACGAAGCCATTCAAGCCTAGATTACAATCGCGTCGCCCTAAAATCCTATCACATCTCTATAAGGAGCGAAATCGGAGGACAGCGACGAGGAGAAAAAGGAGGTGGTGGGCGTCGCGATGCACCCGCCTTAGCATAACCTCTTAAGGCTCCTTCTATCATAATGATATTTGTTGGCTATATTACTGATGGCTTTGGTGATGTGATAGAGGCTTCGCGGAAGTCGGAAGGCTTCGTACTTAGTAATTATAAAAAGGTAGAGCTAAAGGCTAGGTGTCGCGATCGCATTAAGAGGAGATTTAGGAGGCAGTAGTTATGTATATATAAGTTAAATATACCCTCTATTTTATTCCTTATTAATATGCCTTCTTCTCAGATTCCTTATAAGCCTCTTATATACCCCGATTGGCAACTTCCTACTTAGTTGTTTACTTTAATTAATATAATCCTTACATATAACCTAGATCTTAAAGCCCCTGGGTTATCTATAGAAGTCGCAACTTCTCTACTGATTGATGAGCCAACGTATACGCCCGCGTATATACCTACCCCTATATACTTCTTCATTAATTTTACTAAGGACTCTTTAATTGGTAGCCTATATAGTAAATATCAGTCTCCTCCACTAGAGACTTTAGGGGAGAGCTTATTTGGAGGCGGTAGCGTTGAGTATATTAATTTGAGTACTAAGGAGGAAGAGATCACAATTTCCTTAGGCAATTGCTCTATATTAAAGTCTCCCTTACTAAATCCTCCCTCTACCGAACGGGTGTATATCGACCTTATAATTAACAACTTGGAAGCTACTACCTATTTTTAATACCTCTTCTTCCGGGCTAGCCAATAGGTGTTTAATTGGATCCTAGGGTAGATAAATTACGATATTCTTCTCCTTATTAATAGGATCTTATAAGTTAACTTCCTTACCCAGTTCCCTACCTTCCCCTTTATCCTTTGTAGAAGTAGTAGTGAGCTAGAAAGTATGCCTCCTTAAAGTTATCTAAGCTTAGAAAATAACTCTGAGTTAGTATATACTAATTCAGAAAGTTCTAACTGTGAGGTAGGGGAGGATAATTGTAAGGAGGATCTTAACTTTACCTTTACTAGATCTATTAACTTTTTCTTTAAGCTACTAGTTACCTAATCCTCCCCTAAATTACCTCTACGACTTATTTCTTCTATAGATACCATTTTTAATATACCTATAAGCTATATAACCTTTGCCGAAGCTCCTATTATACCTATAGTAGGCCCTAGTATACCTATAATTAAGTGATACCTCTTAGCGGAGTTCTTCTTACCACCCCCTAAGAGAGTAAATCAGTTAATATTATAAGCGACACTATAATAGACCCTACAGCTATTAATATAGACGTATACCCCTGCTAAAATCAACAGTCTATAGCGCTCTTATGGTCGCAATTAAGGACTTTAATAATGGCACCTCCTTCTTTACCCCCCCTGGGTGCAGGAAGCTAAAATACTTAAGGCTTTGAAGTAAGCTTTAACTTGGAGGTAGGAGCTTGAGCTTCTATTATGTTACGGCGCTGGTGGAAAACGGTGGATTATGGTAGACGTTATGGTAGACGCCGAGTCACGTGAGCTCACGTGACTAGAGGACCGCATAAAACTTCGCACGGCGCTGCTATTCTTCTCCCTTCCTTTCTCTAGCTTTGGATCCTCGTTTATAGACTACCAATTGTACAGGCTTGCGCGTCCCTCTTGCCGTGCTCGTGCCTTGATTGACTGAGTCGCTAATATTATCCAAAGCTTATACTACTCTTTCTTCCTGAGAAGGAACTTAAATATATCTATAAGGCCACGAACAGGACAAGAACAAAAGAATAGGACCCTAAGGACATTACTAGGACCATAAGGATAGGACAGAACCCTAAGAACCAAAAGAACACGAACAGAACGCGAAACCTAAGAATAGGACACGCACGGACCAGAACCCCTAGAAAAATAAACAAACACTAGAAATTACCCAATACCCCTACCACTATGCCAAGAAACACAGCAGCTGGCAAAGCTGCTGTAGGACCCGCAAATACCTCTAATGGTGAAACAGTCGCCGTTTTGACCCCCCAGGAAGAACTTGTAGCAGCCAATGCCGAAATCGAACGGCTTTGAGAGCTGCTTGAAACCAGAGACACCCCTGCACCTAGCGAGGAGTTATTAGACACCTATAGGCTTGCTACAGTCCTTGAGGCCCTAGCCCAACGTACGGCATTAGCATCGTCACGGTCCACAAAGGTTGCAGACCCCCCGTTGCTTACAGACGGAACCGACCCTACATTTAATAACTGGAAGCTTTAATTGTAGGACAAGCTTAAAGTTAATACGGACTACTTTCCTAATACCCAAGCTAAAATGGTATACGTCTTTGGCCGCACTAGCGGTGACGTACAGATGTACCTACGTCTGTGATACGCCTAGAACTTAGCAGACCTCTTCCTCTCTGAAGAAGAGATAATTAATCACCTATCTTCCATTTATAAGGATCCCTTTAAGGTATAGAATGCCCGTCTTAATTATAAAAGCCTAATGATGAAAATAATGGAAACCTTCTTGGTTTTCTAGACCCGCTTTCTGCACCTAGCTGGACAGGCCTAAATCCCCCAGGAAGATCTAATGCCAGACCTCTTTAACAAGCTTACCCTGGACCTACAGCGCGCCATACTGCCGGTTTATACTACCGTACAGATGCTAAAGGAACTTACGGACTAATGCCTAGCTATTAACCAGGGCCTCCATTGAATTAAGGCACATACTGAGCGGTACAAGGCTAGAAGCTCCGCTAACCAGAACACGAGTACTATAAGAACGGGCCGCAATGCCCTAGTAAGATCTGCAGCCCCTGTAGCACTGACTGTACCGCCTGCCGTTAACCTAGTGGCAAGCCGTGCAGCTAGTCCTGCCGTGACTCTAGCGTATACTCGGCCTTCGTATAGCGACCCCCGTAGACAGGCCCTTAGTGACCAAGGAGCTTGCTTTATATGCGGTTAAAAGGGTTACTATGCAGCTAAATGCCTAATAAATGCGAAAAAGGATGAGGTCCTACTAATCCAGGAGGACAGCGTAGAGGCAGAGTTGGAAAAAGAGGAACCCTAGAGAAAGACTCCTCTCTAGGGTTAAAAGGGATTGATATATTATATATTAATCTGGGTTAGCTAGTTAGTGGAAGAAGCTGCACTATCCCTTATACTTTATTCCGTAATAAATATTAAGTTTTAACCTCTGCTTTAGCTAACTCTGGAGCAAATGCCTTTGCCTTAATAGATACCCAGTATGCTGTAAAGCTGGCTAACTTTTTAAATGCACCCCTTAAAGAACTGCCCAAACCAATTCCTATTCGCGGGTATAATGGACGAATAGGGCCACCTATTATGACTATCTTGCGGATCTACCTCCGCGTTAACGGACGAAGGCAGTATAACGTCCCCTTTCTTATTACGGACCTCGGGAGCCACGATATAATTGTAGGGAGAAAATGGCTAGCCTATCTAGGCTTATAGCTTAATGTATGGAGTAGACGGCTTGTTTGGCCTAAAACCCTACCCCTAACCCCTTCCTTTATAAAAGAAATCAGCATTATAATGGAAAACCTCGTATGGCCCTAGATTAATACTATTTACCAGGCCGATGCTATGCGCAGAGACTAGGCCTTTAAGAAGGATGTACGTCTTGATCCTTAACGGATCCGTATACTACGCCGCCCCTAGACTGTGTATGTCACGCCATCCGCACTAGAGACCTAGGAAGTTAGTAGTGACCTAGCTAAGCCCCCCACGGAGAACCTAGGCCCTACGCAGCCCTAAAGGAAAACCAGGGACATTAGACGCCATACTGAGCTAATAGATAGGAAGGATAACTTATAGAAAATGGAACGTGAGCTAAGGAAGACTATACACCATATACCGCAAGATATGGCCCAACAAGCGTATATAAAGAAACCTACGGACCTCCCACCAGTCAATATCTGCTGCATTGGCGCTGCAGGATTCTACCAGAACTTGGTTTAGCCTAATACCGTTACCTTTATAACTAGCCTGTACGAAATTGATTGAATGCTTAAGGAAAAGGAAAGTGAGCTTAGCGGACAGGAAAGCGAGCTTATAGATAAGGAACTAGTAGAACAAAAACTGCCTAATTAACACTGGAAATTTAAGGACGTATTCTCCAAGGTAGCGTCGGATATACTTCCGCCTTACTGACCGTATAACCATAAGATCGAGATTGATTAAGGCAAGGGAGGCACCCTTAGCTTTAGCCCTCTTTACCTATAGTCTATTGCCGAATTGTAGGCCACAAAGCAGTACCTTATTGATAACCTTAATAAGGGCTTTATTGAGCCTAGCTAAGCCCCTTTTAACTCGCCTATTCTCTTTGCCAAAAAGCCTAATGGAGGACTGCGCTTCTGCATTAACTACCGTAAGCTAAATAACATAACCCGCAAGGACCGCTATCCGCTACCCTTACTTAATAAGACTCTTGCCCAAATAAGTAGAGCTAGGGTCTTTACAAAGCTTAATATCCGCCAGGCCTTTTACCGAATTAGGATAGACCCTGGGTCTAAGGAGCTTACTACATTTTAAACCCATTACGGAACGTATAAATGTAAGGTACTCCCTTTTGGACTAACTAACGGACTAGCTACGTACCAGCGGTATATAAATAATGTACTTTTTAACTACCTTAACGACTTCTGTACGGCCTACCTAGATAACATTATAATTTACTCTAAGAATAAGCTGGAATATAAGGAGCATGTCCATAAAGTCCTATAACGGCTCCGCAAGGCTGGTCTCCAGGCCGATATTAGGAAGTTAGAATTTAGTGTTAAGCGTACAAAGTACCTAGGTTTTATTATTAGTATAGACGGAATTGAGGCCAACCCAGAGAAAATGGCCGTAATTAACCAGTGGACACCCCCACGGACCGTAAAGGGGGTATAATTATTTTTAGGTTTCTATAACTTCTACTAACACTTTATTAAGAACTACAGTAGGATCGCCCGGCCTCTTAACCGCCTTACTAGGAAAGACCAGCCATTCCACTTTAACGCCATATGTATGCAGGCCTTTAATAAGCTTAAAAAGCGGCTAGTATCGGCTCCCCTACTTGCCTACTTTAACCCAGAACGGCCCTTGATGCTAAAAACTAATGCCTTAGACAGTGTAATAGCCGGTGTTTTTTCCCAGAAGTAACTGGACGGAGAATGGCACCCTATTGTATACTATTCGAAGACTATAATAGATGCCGAGCTGAACTACCATATCCATAATAAAGAAATGCTGGCTATTATCTCTAGCTTTTAGCACTGGTATACACAGCTAGAGGGGACCCCTAAGCCTATTAAGGTAGTTTTGGATTATAAGGCCCTAGAATACTTTATAATAACTAAGGCCCTTACGGCCCGGTAGGCATACTGGGCGGATATCCTATCTTAGTTTAACTTCTTAATTATGTATAGACTAGGCGCTACGAACCGTGCGGACACTCTTATAAGGCGTAAATAGGACCTAGGTAACCAGGCAGCTGCGAAGATCTTATTATAGACCTAGGCACTACTATGACTAGAGCACCTTAACCCCTAGATACAGGCAGAACTAAATACGGACCCTTTAGACGCTGAGATATGCCCTATTAACTCCACGGAACTTGACCTTATTAATGAACTACTGCAGGCAAACCGTACAGCCCCTTCTCTACAGGAGTACCGTGAAAAGGTAAAGGATGCTACTAGCCCATAGTCCCTCGAAAACGGACTGCTTAAGCACCAGGAACGGCTGGTGGTGGCAGAGGAATAGAATTTATAGACTTAGCTTATCGCCGAAGCATATACTTAGGTCTCTACGGCCCACCCTAGAAAAAATAAGACCCGTAGAATCATTGGCGACCGCTACTACTAGCCCGGAATGGTTACGGATATTGACCGCTATATACAGAACTGCGACAACTGCCGTAGGTCTATAATTCCACGAGATAAGACCCTAGGGCTATTAAAGCCACTCCCAATACTAGAACGCCCCTAGCAGTATATCTCTATAGACTTTTATAAGTTACCTACGGACCGCGATAGATATAATATGGTTATAATTCTGGTTAACCGCTTTGGCAAGCGCCCGTTCTTAATCCCCTGTTATAAGAATATTGATGCTAAAGAGGCGGCCTAACTGTATATCCACTATGTCTACCGAATTTACGGACTATTAGATACTATCGTATCTAACTACAGGCCGCAGTTTATATTAGCCTTCTGGAACGAGTTCACCCGGATTTTAGGTATTAGGCTAAAGCTCTCTACGGCATACCACCCCTAGACAGATGGTTAGACGGAGATTGTAAATTAATACTTGGACCAGAGACTCCGGCCCTTTATTAACTACTTTTAGGACAACTGGAGCGAACTACTACCTATAATGGACTACGCCCAGGCAACCCTACCCTATGACTCTACGGGGTTTGCACCTATTTAGCTAGAAATGGGATACTTACCCTATACAAGCTTTAACTGGAAGAGACCAGAAGGACCACAAACCGTACGCGAAAAACTATCTTATAAGGAAGCACAGCAGTATGCTAGACGCTTGGAAGAAGTATAGACGGTAGCCCGTAAAAACCTAGAGAAGGCCCAGAAATCGATAGAATAGCAGGCAAATAAGCACAGGCGCGAGCCCGACTTTACCGTAGGCGATAAGGTCTGGGTTACAACAAAGAACTAGAAGATAGAACGGCCTAGCCATAAGCTAGACTATAAGATGGCAGGACCATATAAGATCCTTAATAAAGAAGGCAACTCATATAAGGTTAAACTCCCAGACTTAATTAAAGTCCACCCTGTTTTCTCACTAGATAAACTACGGAAAGCTATAAATAACCCACTACCTAGACAAAAGAATGAGCCTCCACTGCCGATTTAAATTAATGGCGACGACGAATGGGAAGTTAATAAAATACTAGCCTGTAAACTAGTACGAGGAACGCTAAAATACCGTGTTTAATAGAAAGGTTACGATCTAGACCCAACCTGGTACCCCGCCTGGAACTTTATAGGTTGCCCCTAGAAGCTTAAAGAATTCTATAACTAATACCCTAATAAGCTAGGACCCCCGAAGTATCTAGACGAGTAGATGGAGTGCTAGTATAGCGAAGATAATAAGCTACCTGTTGAGCATACAGATAAGAACACCCCACGGACATGATACGGACATATAAAGCCTAAGGGCAGGCTTTTTCGGAGGGGGGGGTAATGTTACGGCGCTGGTGGAAAACGGTGGATTATGGTAGACGTTATGGTAGACGCCGAGTCACGTGAGCTCACGTGACTAGAGGACCGTATAAAACTTCGCACGGCGCTGCTATTCTTCT
>Ga0307507_10011951_pt1 | contig 10842 bp, 3 predicted proteins | sample 7_EM_MG_FD_207223 | JGI IMG/M metagenome (GOLD analysis project Ga0307507, IMG submission 207223) | Populus trichocarpa ectomycorrhiza microbial communities from riparian zone in the Pacific Northwest, United States - 7_EM | ecosystem: Host-associated > Plants > Roots > Unclassified | place... | reverse complement strand
GGACGCGCAAGCCTGTACAATTGGTAGTCTATAAACGAGGATCCAAAGCTAGAGAAAGGAAGGGAGAAGAATAGCAGCGCTATGCGAAGTTTTATGCGGTCCTCTAGTCACGTAGACTTACGTGACTCGGCGTCTACCATAACGTCTACCATAATCCACCGTTTTCTACTAGCGCCGTAACATTACCCCCCCCTCCGAAAAAGCCTGCCCTTAGGCTTTGTATGTCCGTATTATGTCCATAGGGTGTTCTTATCTATATGCTTAACAGGTAGCTTATTATCTTTGCTATACTAGCACTTTATCTACTTGTCTAGATACTTTGGGGGTCCTGGCTTGTTAGGGTATTAGTTATAGAATTCTTTAAGCTTCTGGGGGCAACCTATAAAGTTCCAGGCGGGGTACTAGGTTGGGTTTAGATCGTAACCTTTCCATTAGATATAGTATTTTAGCGTTCCTTATACTAGTTTACAGGCTAGTATTTTATTAACTTCCCATTCATCGTCGCCATTAACTTAAATCAGCAGTGGAGGCTCATTCTTTTGTCCAGGTAGTGGGTTATTTGCAGCTTTCCATAGCTTATCTAGTAAGAAAACAGGGTGGACTTTAATTAAGTCTGGGAGTTTAACCTTATATAAGTTGCCTTCTTTATTAAGGATCTTATACGGTCCTGCCATCTTATAGTCTAGCTTACGGCTAGGCCATTCTGTCTTCTAGTTCTTTATTATAACCTAAACCTTGTCGCCTATGGTAAAGTCGGGCTCGCACCTGTGCTTATTTGCCTGCTGTTTTATTAATTTCTAGGCCTTCTCTAGGTTCTTATAGGCTACTATCTATACTTCTTCTAAGCGTCTAGCATACTGCTGTGCTTCCTCATAAGATAGTTTTTCGCGCATGGTCTATGGTCCTTCCGGTCTCTTCCAGTTAAAGCTTATATAGGGTAAGTATCCCATTTTTAGCTAAATAGGTGCAAACCCCGTAAAGTTATAGGGTAGGGTTGCCTAGGCGTAGTCCATTATAGGTAGTAGTCCGCTCTAGTTGTCCTAAAAGTAGTTAATAAAGGGCTGGAGTCTCTAGTCTAAGTACTAATTTATAATCTCCGTCTGACCGTCTATCTGGGGGTAGTATGCCATAGAGAGCTTTAGCCTAATACTTAGGATCTAGGTGAACTCGTTCTAGAAGGCTAATATAAACTATAGCCTGTGGTCGGATATAATAGTATCTAGTAGTCCGTAAATTCGGTAGACATAGTGGATATACAGTTAGGCCGCCTCTTTAGCATCAATATTCTTATAATAGGGGATTAAGAACGGGCGCTTGCTAAAGCGGTTAACTAGGATTATAACCATATCATATCCGTTGCGGTCCATAGGTAACTCATAAAAGTCTATAGAGATATGCTACTAGGGGCGTTCTGGTATTAGGAGTGGCTTTAATAGCCCTAGGGTCTTATCTCGTGGAATTATAGACCTATGGCAGTCGTCGCAGTTCTGTATATAGCGGTTAATATCCGTAACTATTCCGGGCCAGTAGTAGCAGTCGCCAATAATTCTATAGGTCTTATTTTTTCTAGGGTAAGCCGTAGAGACCTAAGTATATACTTCGGCGATAAGCCAAGTCCGTAAATTCTGTTCCTCTGCCACTACCAGCCGTTCCCGGTGCTTAAGCAGTCCGTTTTTAAGGGACTATAGGCTAGTAGCATCCTTTACCTTTTCACGGCACTCCTGTAGAGAAGGGGCCGTACGGTTTACCTACAGCAGTTTATTAATAAGGTCAAGTTCCATGGAGTTAACGGGGCATATCTCAGCGTCTAAAGGGTCCGTATTTAGTTCTGCCTATATCCAGGGGTCGAGGTGCTCTGGTCGTAGTAGTGCCTAGGTCCGTAATAAGATCTTCATAGCCGCCTAGTTACCTAGGTCCTGTTTACGCCTTATAAGAGCATCCGCACAGTTCGTAGCGCCTGGTCTATATATAATTAAGAAGTTAAACTAAGATAGGATATCCGCCCAGCGTGCCTAGCGGGCTATAAGGGCCTTAGTTATCATAAAGTATTCCAGGGCCTTATAATCCAAAACTACCTTAATAGGCTTAGGGGTCCCCTCTAGCTATACACGCCAGTGCTAAAAGCTAGAGATAATAGCCAGCATTTCTTTATTATAGATATGGTAGTTTAGCTTAGCATTTATTATAGTCTTCAAATAGTATATAACAGGGTGCTATTCTCCGTCCAGTTACTTCTAGGAAAAAACGCCAGCTATTGCACCGTCTAAGGCATCAGTTTCTAGCATTAAGGGCCATTCTAGGTTAAAGTGGGCAAGTAGGGGAGCTAATACCAGCCGCTTTTTAAGCTTATTAAAGGCCTGCATACATATAGCGTTAAAGTAGAATAGCTGGTCTTTCCTAGTAAGGTAGTTAAGAGGCTAGGCAATCCTGCTATAGTTCTTAATAAAGCGTTAGTAGAAGTTACAGAAACCTAAAAATGATTATACCCCCTTTACAGTCCGTGGGGGTGTCCACTAGTTAATTACGGCCGTTTTCTCTGGGTTGGCCTTAATTCCGTCTATACTAATAATAAAACCTAGGTACTTTATATGCTTAACACTAAATTCTAACTTTTTAATATCGGCCTGAAGACCAGCCTCGCGGAGCCATTATAGGACTTTATAGACATGCTCCTTGTGTTCCAGCTCATTCTTAGAGTAAATTATAATATTATCTAGGTAGGTTGTATAGAAGTCATTAAGGTAGTTAAAGAGTACATCGTTTATATACCGCTGGTACGTAGCTGGTCCGTTAGTTAGTCCAAAAGAAAGTACCTTGCATTTATACGTTCTATAACGGGTTTAAAATATAGTAAGCTCCTTAGACCTAGGGTTTATCCTAATTCGGTAAAAGGCCTAGCGGATATTAAGCTTTATAAAGACCCTAGCTCTACTTATTCGGGCAAGAGTCTTATCAAGTAAGGGTAGTAGATAGCGGTCCTTACGGGTTATATTATTTAGCTTATAGTAATTAATGCAGAAGCGCAGTCCTCCATTTGGTTTTTTGGCAAAGAGAATAGGCAAGTTAAAAAAGGCTTAGCTAGGCTCAATAAAGCCCTTATTAAGGTTGTTAATAAGGTACTACTTTATGGCCTATAATTCGGCAATAGACTATAGGTAGAGAGGGCTAAAGCTAAGGGTACTTCCCTTACCTTAATTAATCTCGATCTTGTGGTTATATAGTTAGTAAGGCAGAAGTATATCTAACGCTGCCTTGGAGAATACGTCCTTGAATTTCCAGTGTTAATTAGGCAGTTTTTGTTCTACTAGTTCCTTATCTATAAGCTCGCTTTCCTATCCGCTAAGCTTACTTTCCTTTTCCTTAAGCATTTGATTAATTTCGTATAGGCTAGTTATAAAGGCAATAGTATTAGGCTAAACTAAGTTCTAGTAGAATCCTACAGCGCTAATACAGCAGATATCAACTAGTGGGAGGTCTATAGGTTTCTTTACGGACACTTGTTAAGCCGTATCTTGCGGTATAGGGTGTATAGTCTTCCTCAGCTTATGTTCCATTTTCTATAAGTTATTCTTCCTATCTATTAGCTTAGTATGGCGTCTAATATCCCTGGTTTTCCTTTGGGGCTGCGTAGGGCCTAGGTTCTCCATGGGGGGCTTAGCTAGGTTACTACTAACTTCCTAGGTCTCTGGTGCGGATGGCATAACATATATAGTCTAGGGGCGGCGTAGTATACGGATCTGTTAAGAATTAAGATATATATCCTTCTTAAAGGCCTAGTCTCTGCGCATAGCATTGGCCTAGTAAATAGTATTAATCTAAAGCCGTATAAGGTTTTCCATTATAATGCTAATTTCTTTTATAAAGGAAGGGGTTAGGGGTAGGGTTTTAGGCTAGATAAGCCGTCTATTCTATACGTTAAGCTATAAGCCTAAATAGGCTAGCTATTTTCTCCCTATAATTATATCGTGGCTCCCAAGGTCCGTAATAAGAAAGGGGACGTTATACTACCTTTATCCGTTAATGCGGAGGTGAATCCGCAAGATAGTTATAATAGGTGGCCCTATTCGTCCGTTATACCCGCGAATAGGAATTAGTTTAGGCAGTTCTTTAAAGGGTGTATTTAAAAAGTTAGCCAGCTTTACAGCATACTAAATATCTATTAAGGCAAAGGTATTTGCTCTAGAGTTAGCTAAAGCAGAGGTTAAAACTTAATATCTATTACAGAATAAGGTATAAGGGATAGTGTAGCTTCTTCTACTAACTAGCTAACCTAGATTAATATATAACATATCAATCCCTTTTAATCCTAGAGAGGAGTCTTCCTTTAGGGTTCCTCTTTTTCCAACTCTATACTATTCTCCTAAATTAATAGAACCTTGCCTATTTTTACCTTTGTCTAGCAATTCTTTGCAAAGTGGTCTTTCTAGCCGTATAAGAAGCAAGCTCCTTGATTACTAAAGGCCTATTTATAGGGGTTATTATACGTGGGCTAAGTATACGCTGGACCTACAGCAGGACTAGCTGCACGGCTAGCTACTAAATTAACGGCAGGCTGTATGGCTGGTGCTGTAGGAGTTATAGATCGTGCTAGGGTGTTATAGGCCGTTTATAAAGTGCTTATAGTCTAGTTTAGAGATTTTTTAGCTTTATACCGCTTAGATCGTGCCTTAATTCGATGGAGGCCTTAGTTAATAGCTAGGCAGTAGTCCATAAGTACCTTTAGCGTTTGTATAGTAGTAAAAACTAGTAATACGGCGCGCTATAGGTCTAGGGTAAGCTTATCAAAGAGGTCTAGCATTAGGTCTTTATAGGGAATTTAGGCTTGGCCGGCTAGGTGCAGAAAGCGGGTCTAAAAGGCTAAAAAGGTCTCCATTATCTTTATGTTAAGAGCTTTGTAATTAAGGCGGGCGTTCTATATCTTAAAGGGGTCCTCATAAATAGAAGATAGGTGGTCAACCATCTCTTCTTTAGAGAGGAAGGGGTCTGCTAAGTCCTAGGCGTATCGCGGACGTAGATGCGTCTATACGTCCCCACCAGTACAGCCGAAGACATAGGCCATTTTAGCTTAGGTAGTAGGGAAGTAGTCTATATTAACTTTAAGCTTATCTTGCAGTTAAAGCTTCCAATTGTTAAATATAGGGTTAGTTCCGTCTGTAAGCAATGGGGGGTCCGCAACCTTCGCGGACCACAACGATGCTAATGCTATACATTAGGCTAGGGTCTTAAGGACTATAGCAAGTCTCTAGGTGTCTAATAACTCCTCACTAGGTATAGGGGTGTCTCTGATTTCAAGCAGCTCTTAAAGCCGTTTAATTCAGTATTAGCTACTACGAGCTCTTCCTAGGGGGTTAAGACAGCAACTGTTTCACCATTAGGGGTATTTGCGGGTCCTACAGCGGCTTTGCCGGCTGCTGTATTTCTTAGCATAGTGGTAGGGGTATTAGGTAATTTCCGGTGTTTGTTTATTTTCTAGGGGTTCTAGTCCGTGCGTGTCCTATTCTTAGGTTTCGCGTTCTATTCGTGTTCTTTTGGTTCTTAGGAGTCTATCCTGTCCTTGTGGTCCTAGTGATGTCCTTAGGGTCCTATTCTATGTCCTTTATAGATATATTTGAGTTCCTTCTTAGGAAGAAAGAGTAGTTAAGCTTTAGATAATGTTAGCAACTTAGTTAATTAAGGCACGAGCACGGCATGAGGGACGCGCAAGCCTGTACAATTGGTAGTCTATAAACGAGGATCCAAAGCTAGAGAAAGGAAGGGAGAAGAATAGCAGCGCCGTGCGAAGTTTTATGCGGTCCTCTAGTCACGTGGACTCACGTGACTCGGCGTCTACTATAACGTCTACCATAATCCACCGTTTTCCACCAGCGCCGTAACAATTAATAGAAGATAGTAGTTCCGAATTCCAACCCTTTATAATTTAAGATACTTAAATTTGTATATAACTCCCTTATAGTAGGGCATCCTAGCCATATAAAGATGTATAAGATTGTCTAATAAGTATACTACTGGCCTATAATATATAACTATATATAAAAGTATGTCTAAGTATATATAATGTACGTATATAGAAAGACCTTTTACGTAAAGAAGTAAGGAGTACTTTAACTACTACTAATTCCAATATAAAAATAGCGTAATATCCTAATTAACTTTATAGTTAACTTGCCTAGTAGTAATAGGTTTATAAATATTATAGTAGTTATTAACTGTTATATAAAAATGCGATATATAATCCCTATAGACTTAATTAATATAATATTAGTAGCTAAATATTTTATTAAGTACGTCTTTAAGCTATACGGACTTTTTAACTGTAGCTAGAATATATTGCATTGCAATAGGAGGCAAATTGCCGCCATGTGTAGCAAGTTGCCGTTACGTGAGCCAAGTTGCCGTCACGTATTACCACGGCACTAGCGTGGTAAGGAACCTTAAGTTCCTCACCCTTCTTTGTATTGGAAGACAATATCCATCTATAACACCGTATAGTACATATTATTGTAATATATGTATTTTACATGTTGTTAAAGTATACCAACACTGATTAGTGAGCGCGCACAGATTAGGAAACACGCAGATAGCTTAGAAGACAGTTATACTGTCCACCTTATAGTAGATTAGAAGATAGTTATACTTATCCACCTTTTGTATTAGCCTATTTCAGTTAAAGAAAAGAAGAGAAACTACCTAGGAGTACTTATTTGGTATCTACAACAACTTCTAGACATCTCGTTCTATCTATTTTAGAAGACTACTGCGCAGAGCACTTTACCCTACTTAATTAACTTAAACCATCCCCTTAACTGTCTCCTTAACCGCCTCCTTAACCGCCTCCTTAACCATTCCCCTATCTTTACCTTTCGAACACTCTTACCTTTACCCTCACTTACCTAAACAATATATAATAAACAAGATGTCAGGAACAGAGAAAGACTAGAAGGAAAAAGCAGCTAAATAAAAAAAATAGGATTAACCTAACAGAAGCCTCTAAAGATAAACTAACTAACTACCTACGATGTAAGATGTACCTATACACAGAGATACACAACTAGCTCAACTTAACACTCTAGGAATCGTTTTAGGGAGATTTTAAGGACTTTACGGTTAATATCTTTACGCAAATCCCCTTATACTAGCTTTAGTAACTACGTAACTACCTAAATATTAGAGGAGTATGGGTTAATATTAACCATAAACAAAACAAAACACTCCCTCAGTCTTTACACAATATAGTATAAGAAGAAGACCAAACTAAATAGAGTAAAGAGATAATTAAATTAGCCAATAATAAGTATGGACCAACGTTATTAAGATCAATTAAGGTATATATAATAGAGGGTACCTTAGAGGAGCAATAATAAGCTAAAGCTACCGCAACCTAACTAACCGGTACACCGACTACCTCTACCTTTACACTATCTATTATACCTCAATCTACGACTACGTCCACTTTTATACTATCTGCTACGCCTTAACCCGTAACAACAACACAGCAACTCCACGTATAATCTATAGATAAGGAGAACCACCCTATTACCATAACTGGCTATGGTAAGGAAATTGCGAATGCAGCCAAGATATACACAGAGGAGCAGAAATACGGTAGCATAAACGAAAGCCTTAACTATAAATTAATAATATTCTATAACATCTATAATTAAGCGGACGTACCCTAAGAAGCCTACCTTAAGACATTCCCTACTATGCTAAAAGGACTAGCTTTAGACCACTTCTACACAAACTAACTGTCCCGCCTACCATTTGCCAAAGCTTGCGAGCACCTTTAGAATTTCTTTAAAGGACTAGGATTTTAACGTAAGAACCTAGACAAGTGGAACACCATTACACTTATAACAGTAATAGTAGGAAATATAGATAAGTTAATAAGTAAATGTTTCTAATTGTTAATCTATAGACTTCGTCAACTATAGTATAGCCTTAGACCTACCTTATAAACTATAGACTTCCTTTATAACAAAATTGTCACTTCTTGCCAGGGAATACCAGTATGTAGATATGCAGTCTCTGACCCACCGGATAACCTTAGAGCCCTTATTAACAAACTTTAATCGTCTATTATAGTATACAAGAAAGAGTATACGGAGAAGATATAAGCCTTTTTTATAGACCAACGGTTCTATAAAAGAGATAACAACTACGACCGCAGCAACCGCAATAACCTTCCGTATAACCGCAACCGAAAGAAACCACGTTGCTTTGTATGTAATAGGGAAGGATGTCACTTATAGAGATATACTAAGGAGAAGTAAGAAGAGTCTAAAGCCAAGTTTAAAACTGTTAATAGAGATAGGTTTGGCAAATTCAACAACTAATTCAAGAAACGACTTAACCAATATATTATGGATTACGAGGATGATAATACCGACTTAGAAGAAGAGCTTAAGGAAGCTTTTTAAGCACTAACTATTAATGCAAGTTATAAGGTAATTAATAAGAACTTATAACTAAATATTAATCACTACTATACCTCCCTTAGCTAAGTGGAACAGCAGAAAGTGATTTCTATGGCCGCCACCCTAGCTAATAAAGCCTTTGGCTATTTAGTTATAACCATAGACAATATAGTACCTCTTATAACCGACTAGGACCCCTTTACCTATAATGCAACTACATCCACGTCCTGCTATACTGTAGACAAGTTTATAGGTATAATGATTGATATAGGAGCATCCAAACGATCTATAGCAGGATATGGCCAATTCTTGGCATTCTAGAGACTCGACACTAATATACAGCTCAATACCACCACATAAGGCATAGTTAATATATAGTTTGGCATTAAATTAACCTTATCAATTGGATTAGCTAAAGTAATTACCCTAATTGGTATAATTGAGTTTTATATTATTAAGGTTAACACCCTATTTTTACTTTGCTTGGCAGACATGGATTACCTATAAGTGTACTATAACAACCTAAAAAATATACTAATTACCTCTTAAAGCAAAGTACCCGTTATATATCGCTTTAGCCACCCTTTCCTACTTTAAAACACATCCCTGTGTACTTATTTAACTGAGTTATTTAAACAAAACCCCTGCTACCTTACCAATATAGAATTGAAGTGACTACATCGCCGTTTTAGCCACCCTTTAGCTGAGCGTCTTGTACGAATACTTAAACGCTTAGGGCATAATGTTAATAGTAAGACCTTAGATTATCTTATACGCTACTGCTACTATTATCAAAAACATGGAAAGTCGCCTAGTAGATTCAGATTTACCTTATATAATAATATCGATTTTAACTATTTAATCGTGGTTGATATTATGTATATTAATAGCGCACCCCTTTTGCATATTGTTGATAAAGGAATACGATTTTAAGCTAGTAAATAGCTGTAAAATATCAGCGCCAAGTATATATGGGATGTATTATAAATATACTAGATTAATATATACCTAGGACCTCCTAATATTATTATATACGATATAGGCAAGAATTTTATAAGCAAGGAATTCAAATAATATACCATAATATTTGGAACAGTTACAAGAAGTGTACCTGTTAAAGCCCACAATTCAGTTAGAATGGTAGAACGCTACTATGGCCCCCTCCGTCGCATATACTATATCATTACTATAGAACTGCCAGATATTAGTAAGGATATAGCCCTGCAAATGGCCTTTAAAGCAATTAATGATTCTGTAGGCCCTGACGGTCTTATACCCACCTTACTAGTATTCGGAGCTTACCTATATATGGTGGAATCCGACGTACCTAACCCTACAGTTATACAACGAGCAGCAGCTCTTAAAAAGGCTATGGAAGAAGTTAAGAAGCTTAGAGCTAAGCGCTAAGTGGCAGATACCCTTAATATGTGTAACAGACCCAAAACAACTGCAATCCATAACCTACTACTTAACTTACCCGTATTGGTATGGAGAGAAGGACCTATAGGCTAACCTAGCTACTGGTCTGGTCCGCACAACCTACTTAGCATTGAAAATGAGACCTGTACTATATAACTTCCCCACAGACCTACTAACTTCCGCAGTATGGTCGTGAAACCATATCTAGTAGACCCTAAGATTATAGAGGATACGCAACTAGAAGACGATGAAAGCGAACTATCTTAAACTGAACCTGAACCCCTACCTTAAACTAAACCTGAACCCCTACCTCAAACTGAGCCTGGACCTCAACCCGTTAAGTATAGAAGAGGTAGACTATGTAAGTACCCTATTAAAGCTAATACCGCAAACATTTTAATATATCTATAAGATAAGGACAATAATCAACTTATAAAGTCCAATTAGTTTATAGTATCACGCTAGAAGGAAATTAAGGGATTACTTAAAAAAGGAGTTTTTAAACTGATCAACCCTAAAGATATACTATAAAGCAACAGAGTATTTAACTCTAGATTCGTTAACGAGATTAAAAACCCCAGTTCTAATAAAGCCTTTAAGAAGTTAAGACTAGTTGTATAGGTATATAATAACCTAGAAAAAGACCTTGTATTAACCCAATTACCTACAATCTAATGAGTTAGCCAACGCCTTATTCTCTGTATTACGGCCATAACTTAGAACAGTGGCACATATCTCTACTTACGAGACATTTTATAGGCCTATGTACAATCAGCTATAAGACTAAATTGAGACTTTTATATTAGGGCACCTTTTGAACTTAGTACGGCACTTAAAGTCTTATAAGGCACAATTCTAAAGGTTGTTAGACCTTTATACGGCATTCCTAAGGCAGGTAATTATTGGTTTAAGACTTACTATAACTACTATATTAAAGAACTAAACATAAGCCAATCTACTTATAACCCCTGCTTACTCCACCTTAACAACCCCACAAATTTCGGAATAG
>Ga0307507_10011950_pt1 | contig 10843 bp, 4 predicted proteins | sample 7_EM_MG_FD_207223 | JGI IMG/M metagenome (GOLD analysis project Ga0307507, IMG submission 207223) | Populus trichocarpa ectomycorrhiza microbial communities from riparian zone in the Pacific Northwest, United States - 7_EM | ecosystem: Host-associated > Plants > Roots > Unclassified | place... | reverse complement strand
TATTTCCTGATGATCGACTATTGTTATTTTTTTTTAGTTTTCTTTCTAGGATGTCAGGTCATAAATTTTTTTTTTCATTCTTTAAAATACAATAATAGTAATTGAGCGTTGTTTTTTTACATTACAAAAAAATTAATCTGGACCCACAACAAAACGCATGCAATCTATCTAGTTTATAACTATACTTCTAATCTCTCGCTCCTGTCAGTTTAGTTAATTCTTGCATGATATCCAAGAGCTCGGTCTCGCCAGTGTACACTAATAGAAGTCCCCCAAGCCACCCACTATATACCTTAATGAAGACCATCAGCATGGGATTTAAGTATAACAAAACGGGTTCTTCCGATGTATAAACTAATAATTCCAACGGCTTTTGCTCAAGGAATTTTGTGGGGGAACTCAGGATGAACTCACCAAACTTTGGTCCACCACGGTTGAAAAGTTTCAAAATCCTCTTCCTTTTATGTTTTGAAAACTTCAGAGTGCATCGTCATAAACCATATTTGGGTGTCTTTCACATATGGACTGCACACAATTAGATGTATTCAGGGTGAAATCTGCCTCGCCAAATCAAATGGGTTGACTGGAATCCAAAATTTCTTATCAATGAGCATAGCGTTTGCAAGAAAGCTTCCCAGCTGCCGACTAACTTGTGAGAATGTTTATCAAAGTTCAAACTCACGAAGTTATTATCAAAGTATCATTACCAATAATCATTGCATGAGCAGTGTCCTCCTCGAAAATGATGGAACCGAGTATGATCTGTAATAATTACTTGTCTGTTATAAACCCCTGAAAGGATCTTGGCAAAATTGTGGCAATCAACACAAATTCTGAGATTCTTCGCTATTCTGATTGTCGTGCCTGGTGGTGTTGCAAGAACTCCAAAAGCTATAGCCAACTTCTCACTATGATAAGAAAGAACATACCTTTTTTCTTCTGCATCTAAATTGGGCAACTCGGATGTTATTTCAGCAACATAACCAGCAATCTTCAGCTGCTTACTAATCTCGTCCAACATCTCATAAATCTCATCCTTTTGTGGATGAGAAACATCATCCACAACAAACTCATGGACCTTACCTTTCAATTCAATTGAACTAGAGGCAGGTGTGGTTTGGATCCCCTTCTCCTTCATGAACTTCCTCAATTCTGTCACCTTCTTCCAATTGTCAACGGAAGAATACAAATTGAACAATAAAACATAATCACCAGCCTCTTGAGCCTTAAGTTCAATCAAATGTTCAACAACATGTTCTCCAAGTATAACATTGCGATGAATTCTACAAGCCCCAAGTAAGGTCCTCCATATGGTTGAATCTGGTTTGACCCTCATTGACATTATAAGCTGATATGCTTGATGAAGCTGACCAGCACGCCCAAGAAGGTCAACCATACATCCATAATGATGAATATTTGGCACTATCCCAAATTCCTTGCTCATTCTAGCAAAGATAATCATCCCCTTGTCAACCAACCCACAATTACTACAAGCGGACAGAACTCCAGTAAAAGTCAGATCATCAGGCAAAACACCCATTTTTAGCATCTCTTCAAATGCTCCAATAGCTTCTCTCCCGTATCCATTCATAGCAAGACCTGAAATGATGGCACTCCATGTAACCACATTCTTATTGTGCATGCCCTTAAACACACCAAAAGCCTTGTCCAAATTCCCAAACTGCGAATACATTGCTATAAGCGAATTACACAAGTTGGTCGCATTATCATACCCTCGTTCCACAATATGACCATGAACCTTCTCACCAAATTCTAACGCACCCAAGTTTGCACATGCTTGGAGTAGAAGCAAGCACGTTACATCATCCGGTTCACATCCGAGCTCACCACTCAGCATACCATCAAATATTACCAAAACATCTCTAGTCCTACGATTACGCATATAACAAGATATTAACACGTTCCAAGCAATAGTGTCTCTTTGACGCATTTCATCGAACACTTTGCAAGCTTCGCTACCCTTATCGCAAAGTGAATACAAATCCATCAAGTTAGTAAGCAGCAAGCTATCAGATTGATGCCCATCACTTAAAATCCTTGCATGAACCTGTTCACCACCAATTAACGAACAAATTCTAATATAACACCTGATAACAAAAGATAAAGATACAGGATCTGCACGTAAACCTTTTTTTCTCATTTCTTGGTACATAAAGAACCCTTCAGTAGGAGAGTTACTCATAGAATAAGCTCTTATTAATGTGTTGTATAGAAATACAGATGGGTTCGGAATTTGAGAAAAAAATTGGCGGGAATATGAGATATCTCGGATGGGAGAGAGTGCCATGCGAGACAAGAAAGGGAGAGAAATGGCAGGGTAGTGAAGGAGCGAGTTGCGGATTAGATAGCCATGGATTTGGAGCAAATGGGACTTTTGGGTGCATGATTTTATAAGGGAAATCAAAGGTTGGTGGCTTTTTCTTTCAAGGCTTGAAAGGAGAGGGTTTGTTTGGTTTTGTTGATGACGATGATGTTCTTGGAATTGTTTTCCAATTGATGGAGGTGTTGTGGTGGTGTAATGAGAAAGACAGAGGTAGTGTTGGAGATTGAGAGAGGAACGGTTTGAGTTAAAGAGATGGAAGGCTGGTGTCATTTGATGCTTCTTTGATTTCTGTTACCTTTGCTCAAACAGGTTTTTACTTGTTTTTATTGGAGCAGAAGCAGGGTTTATGTTTTGCTACCAACGGCTAACCAGGTTTTGTTCGCTTCTGGGTCTGCTGTTGTTGTTTATAGAGACGGGGGCCTAAGCCCTGCCCAAGAGATCAAGGATTTCACACGGGGTAAAGCGGTCCTCGCACTATCATTGAATAACAAGGAATATATAGATATCTTTAGGGTATTTTTCCAAAATATTTTAGAAATTGACCCTCTTAAATTTGGATGTCTTGGTTAAACCTGGCCAAGTCGACTTCAAGGTTTTTTTTTTATAAAAGAAATAGTTTATCTAAAATAATAATATTTCAGTTATTTATTTATTTAATATTTCAGTTTTACATGGTATCAAAACCAACATCTAACTATATATGTTTTCCTCATCCTCTTCCTCCTCCTCCTATCTTAGTTCTGAAATTCAACTTTTCAATCATCCCTCTATTCTTTTCACATCTAATATAATCACTGTACGTCAAACTTAATCCTGATAATTAATTATCTTCTCAAGAAAGCACAAATGGTGCCTTATTTCAGAGATCAGGATCTCTTCGGATATCTTATATAATGGTACCATACCAACACCAACCCAAACCATTTCTATCTCTGACAGTGGATTTATTTCTGAAATACTAAATCTCGTGTATGCTTAGTGGGTATGACAGTTTTACTTGGTTTTTGAATAAGATTATATTTGTTTTTTTTATATTAGCATGTGTTTTTTTTTATGCAACCCTATATAATTTTTTTTCTTTGAATTTTATTTAACCACTTCCTTATAGTTATTTATTTTTATTATCATTTAATTAAATAAGTAATTAGTTACAAAAAAATAAAATTAATAAACTCAATGAGGTCAGGGATCATAAAGCTATCAAATATCTTAGTTTGCACATATCTCTCATCTTTCTGGTTCAATCTTTAGTTAACGTTGACAATTTTTTTTTTGCATTTATGAACATATATAATTTTCAATTTATATAATTAAATATATGTGTTAGTTTTTTGATTCACAGTTAAAAACATTAGTGTAAAAAAATACATTGGAAACGCCTGCACATTCCTTTCTTTTTGCATTAAAAGACTTTTGATCCGACCCACGCGGGTAAACGAACTTGATATTATTTTATTTAATATCATTTAATTTTTATTGCCTTTTCAAAGAAGATTATGGATATCTTTTTTAAAATTAGTAGGTATTTTTTGTGTGCAACCCACCATAGTTTATATATATATATATATATATATATATATATATTATTGTGGTCATCTATTTTTATTATTATATAATTAAAAAAAATAATTTTTTAAAAATAAAGTTATTAAATCTAGCGGCGTCCATCACCATAGTTGCAGGCTTGACATGTTAAACCAGTTTGACCATTGTCAATCTAAGATATCGTTATTTCAATATTAAAAAAAAAATCTTGAAATTTTGTTTTAAATCAAATCAAGTTTTGACCAATTGTCTATCCTTGGATCATATATCTTTTTCTATATTTTTCTCTTAATTTTACAATATTGTCATCGGTGGATGTTGGAATTTCTTTTTATATTTGTTTGTGTATGTAATTCTTAAATTATTTTCTTAAACTTTTGCATTAGATTTTGAATTTATAATTATTATTTTTATTACTGACAATTGAAAGGTGAACGGGAGAATGAAATGGGGGAGGTTGGAGGGTCTGCCTTATCGGGAAATTGAGTATTGGAAGGAAATGAGAGGCTTTTACTAAGACCACCGAGCGAATGAAGAAGAGAAAGGTTTTGTTTGAAGCAGATTTGACTGAAGGGAGAGGAGGCGAAGGTACTATCGAACAATGGTTGGGGGCTGTACGAGCCTACGAGGGCTCTCCTGAATGACAAGGGAAATCTCTATCAACTACGGGAAATGAAGAGTGAACGATGGCTTGGATTTCATGATGGCTTAGGCTAAAAGGGAAAGGGCTTTGACATATTGGCTTTTTTTTTAATATTTTTTTTTATTGGACTCATAGCATAAGTACCACAAAAATAGTAGAATTCTACATAGTTTTGAATCTCAACTCGGTGGTCGACCCGGTCTAATGACCGGGTCACGGGTCAGATGGGTTGACCCGGGTTAACCCGGGTCAACCCAAAAAAAAAAGAGCCAAAGAGAGTTAGAGATAGAGAGAGGTGTTTTTTTTTTCCTGTGGCATATATCTATCCCTCTCTTTATTTTATAACTCCCCTCTCATATACATTAACAGTCTGTTAATAACAGGTGTTAAATTTTAACACAAATCACCCACTCTCTCTCTATCTCTCTAGCTCCAATGGAAGCCTCCGCAAAATCCTCCACAAGAATTCAAAAGACCCCAAGCCCCAAGAAAGGATAAGGGTCGAGATTAGGGCACATTTGATGGAGAAGCCGCTGGATCGCGTTTTCAGGCAGGGGTGCCCTGCTGCTGCTGTTGTGAAGAAGAAGAAAATGAGCTCTTTTTTTTGTGAATATGGCGCTGAGGTGAGCTCTCTGGTAAGGCTTTTGAGTGGATACACAGATGATAGAAACGTTGTGGTGATTCTGTAGAGAGCGAATCTCAAGAATTGGACCTTGATTTGCAAGTGCCAAGTGGTTGGGAAAAGTGCCTGGACTTGAAGGTAAATTGGTGTTTTTATCTGGGTTCCGTTTGTTTCTTGAGAAAATATTAAAGAAAAGAGCATCGAAAGGGTCTCAAAATATTATGATGATCATCCTAGCCTTTTGATGTTTCATGAGATCATCGAAACAGAGTTTTTGATGCTCAAGAAGAGATTTTATATGTTTTTCATGCCTGTTTAAAATTATGATTTTTTCTTTATTTTATTTTCTTTGAATTGAAATTTAAGGGCTTTACAATTTCTTTCTGTTGGTGCGAAGATATTTTTTTATTAAATGATTTACTTTGAAATCCTCTACACTTTGATATCCTCAGTTTGGTTTATGAGAAAATGTAGAAATAGGAAATGAGAGTCTAAAACGACGTGGTTTCACGTCCATGTATATTAAAAAAAAAAAAAGAGAGGCCGGGTCTCAGCCGGGTTTACCCGGGTCGCTTGGGTTCCGGGTCGACCCGCCGGGTCGACCGGGTTTCTCCGGGCCAACTCCCCAACGGGTTTTTACTTAGACCCGGACCGGTTCCAGGCCCGGGTCGGTCGGGTCCCGGGTCGACCCGCCGGGCCGGTCCGGGTTTCAAAACTATGGAATTCTAAACACCAACCAAAGTATTTTTGGGTCTCTAAACTGTTTAATTTCAATAAAATAAAACTTGATGAGATTACATCTTTTACTTTCAATTAAAATACACAAGTGATGTCATGAAATCGTGTATTAAATAATATAAAAACAAAATTGTTAAAAAAAGCAATAAAATACAAACATATGAAATTAAAACATAATATGAAGCTCTTTAAGAATAAACTATTCCCATATCCTTTACGTTCAAAAATACTGTCAGAAGTGGGATTTGAACCCACGCCCTCTCACGAAGACCAGAACTTGAGTCTGGCGCCTTAGACCACTCGGCCATCCTGACAATTTTGTAAGCAGGGTTGTTTAAATAATACATATATAAAACTATCGCTAATTCAATGGTCAAAAGAAGCAACCGAAACTGGGTTAGGAAGAAGAACAAAAGTCTGCGCTGGTAAATTAAATGCACTCCTCTATATGTATTTTCAATGGAACTTGAATAGTTTCGTCTTTATTTTACAAGACTGGACATCTGAGATGTAAATTAAGTTGATGTGCAAGAAATTATTAGATAGATTCAATCAATCTTAATATTAAAAATAAAAATATTATTTTAATTTATTATTTTAAATTAAATTATATATTTTAATGACCGACCAAGTTATTTTTAAACTTATTATATCGACTATGTTACATCATTTTACATAATTTAATTTTAAATTTAATTTAAACAATGAATTATGTTAGGATATTTCAAAATTAATTTATTATAAAAATTTAATAACAATACCACAATATTATTTTACATTGATTTTTTTTATCTCCTAGCATGTAACTCTAAACCAGACGTCACTTACTGTTGCGTGTAATATCAGTGAAACTAAAATTTCGCACCCCGGCCAATATTTCAAGGAGAATTCCAAATTTGCAACACAAGGAATTAAATGTTCAATTTTATTTATTTTAAGATAAGAAATTACGTCATCTCATATTTATTAACATAAATATTTAGATCAGCTTATATATATATATATGTAATTAAACTAATTAATTTTATAAATTTTAAAATTAACAATTATATAAATCTTAATCACTCAATAACTCTGAAGAGATTCTATAGATCAAAGTCAAAACCTAACATCAAGATGACAATCTCACATTTTTGGTGGCCTGTTCCTTGCAGTCACCTGTTCACCCTCTTTCATCCAACCAATCAAAAGAAGAAGAAGAAAAAAGATTAGTTGACAACATGGCAAGGAAGACCATCTTTGCTGAGGAGATTTACACGTTATGACCGGCCATGCAACTACTAGAAAATAAAAGAGATTAGTTTGTTTGTTTTCTAGATAGGTTTTATGGTTATCGTTTGAAAAAAATATTTTTAATTGCAGTTAAGATTTAAATTAATATTTGGTAGAAATTATAATTAAAGTTTATATATAACAAAAAAAACATGTATAAAAAAGAAACCGGTAAAGAATATTTATAAAACTTAGTTAAACAAGTATATTAACTGATACATAAAATCTATATTTTAAATTCAATTTTTTTAGTGAGTCTCGTAATATACAACTTAATTTTATACTATACCAAACATGTTGGTGCATTTATTTTACAGCTAAGGTGAAAGCTAGACAAACACAGTCTAAGATATGAGACAAATGAACACCATAGTTATTAAATCACCTTCGGTTCATCCCTCTACTGTTTTGGTTCCATTAGTTTTGTTCCTCATCAATTTAATTTTTTGATATAACCCTTGCCTTTTATGATTTTATGTAATATGAACCTTCCATTCAAGTCCATTCTACGCATTATTAAATATATCCTTTTAAGTAACCCCATTTAACAATTCAGAAACTTACGAAATTAATTTGAAAAGCATTGTTTCTAACATAAAACATATGTAAATTAAGTCGAATAAAAATAAAATAAATAATACAAAAAAAGAAGGAATTGATCCTAAAAACCATTTATTCTTTTGTATTAAAATAAAATTATTTGATTTGTAACGAGGCGAGTTGAATAGATGTGTTAACACTTTTGTTTTTATATTTATTGGCACATATAATTTTTGATTTATTTAATTAAATGCATACATATGCTTTTCAAATCATGATTAGGATTTTTTATATAAAAATCATTGGAAAAGCCTGCACGTATTTATTTTCCAAAAAAATCTATCTGACCCATGATGAAGCGTGAGTGAACCTTGTTAACCAAGTAGTTAAGAGTTTAAATTTCACCACCTTCATTGTAATTGATAAGAAAAAATTAAGCATAAGGTACTGTGAGTCTGTGCAAGTTTTAAATCTAAAAACTTTTACTTAAGGGTGTTTTATAGAATTATATAAATCATATCTTAGGGTTTTACCTAACAGTTTAAACTTTTAGGTTAGAATGATTCTTTGACATGGTATAATCTCACTACTCTTATTCAATTTAATAAAAATTAAGCATAAAGTAGTGTGATGATGATTCTTTGACATGATATCAAAGCCTTGTTGACAAAAAGATCATAAGTTAGAATCTCACCATATTCATTTCATTTGATAAAAAATAAGCACAAGTTAGTATACAAGTTCAAATCTCACGACTCTTGTTCTATTTGATAAACATTAAACATAAAGTAACATGGATTATGCAAGTTTCAAGTATAAAAACTTTCATATTTAAGAAGATATATTAAAAAATTATATAAATTATATCTTAAAATATCTGAATCATGCAAGTTTCAAGTATAAAAAATTTTTGTTAAAAAAAATATATTAAAAAATTATATAAATTATATTTTAAAACAACCCCTCACAATTCAAATTTTTAACTTTTTAGGTGATACCTCTAACAGTATATTAACAATTTATCCCGTATGAAAGGTGTACAGTTTTTTTTATAGTAAATAGTGAATAGTGGTATCAGTTAAAGATGGTCCTTTATTAAGAAATTAAAGCTGCAATCATCAGGAATAAACTAAGCGACAGCAGTTGTAGAACGCACTTGCCTGCCATGAAGACTATTGTCATCACAATTCATTGACAGCAGTTGTCAATGAATCACTGCCAAAAAAGTGGGAAAAAAAAGGAGGCTGTTTTGTTTTCGTTATTGTAAAGAAAACTGTAGAAGCGGGTTGCTTTCCATGATAGCAAAGATTGCTTTTTTTGGGGTCTGTTGTTATAATTTGCTTCATTTCTTCAAGATGAAGCAACAGTTGAAGAAACAACCTTAAAGGCTTAAACCAACAACGTTAATTAAGACATCATCGGCATCATTCTTTTCCTCGTCGTCTTCTCTTTTGCCAATCAATTACTCAGCTCAATCCCCTCATTCTCGTTATATATATATACATATTATCGAATAGCTATTCCATTAATTATTGTTTCCTAATTATCTCTTTAAGCCTAAGCATGTATACCCATTGAAGGAAAAAACCCCACAGGGCAATCATAAGGGTTCCTGCACTCCTTCAAATTAATATTTTTTTTGTGTTTTTAGATTATTTTGATGTGCTGATGTTAAAAATAATATTATTTTTTAAAAAAATATTATTTTGATATATTTCCAAGTAAAAAGCATTTTAAAAAATAACCGTAACTATATTTTCAAACACGTTTAGAAGCTCACAAGGCAGGGAGGGGAGGCAAAAAAATATGTTACTTTTGAGAGGGTTAGGATATCTACAATTACCTAATTTTGACAATATTTGATTTTGATGATGCAATAGTGGTTGATTTTGATAGGGGTAAGTGCCATAAAAAAAAAAAGGACCTTGGAAGGGCAGTGCGTACGTGCACTTTAAAAGATTAAAAAAAAACCATTCACGACTTTGAAGCAATTTTAATAGATACCATAATTAATCTTTGGTTTGCAGTTTGGAATCAATTATATACATTAATTTTGGCTTTAATAGATTCCACGGCTTTCATGAAAAGAAGGGAAAAAACAAAGTACGTTCTCCTGCTTTGTTTGTGTTTATATTTATTTATTTTGGCTTTAATTGCAAGTTGTTTATCTTGCGCACAACTCTCTTTCTGTTTTGTTTGACTGTATATTAAGTCATTTGCTCTCCTTTTTGCTTACGGATCTCTGCATGTACCAGTTTGTGCCCTCCCAATTAAAGAAAGTCTAATTCAAACATATATATAAATATTAAAACAATATTGACATCGAGAATTCACTGTGTTATTATTTATAGTAATAGTATAATTATTATTTTATTATTTCAATAAAAATAAATAAATAAATTTGTTATTGAAAGTAATATGATTTTTTCAACATATACCATTAATTAGTGATTATAAGATTGATCAAGAATATTCGAATCTTTTTATCTTTTAAATACCTTGTATAACTATATTACTTTTAAAAGAAAAACAAATTATAAGATTAATTAGTGACAATTCAATATTTTTATTTTTATAAGCATAGTATAAAGATAATATTATTTTTACAAGCAAAATTTATTAAAAGACTTATAAAGGGGTTATTGTTTTTTTTATATTTTCAAAACAGAGTTTAAAGATCGTGTTACCCTTAAAAGAGAAATTTATCAAACTTGTATCCAGGAAATTTTTTTGTATTTTCAAACAACTTTTTTAGTTATTAACAAGTTGACTGGGGCGATTTAGTCTTTTGATATATAAATTTTATTTTTAAAAAAACTTGCTGGCATGTGCTACGCACATGCCAGCGAGAGGGCGGGGCATGCAATGTCATTCCATGTACAAACACTACCTTCTAAGACAGTATTGGAAGCATTTCGTTATTATCTTTTTGTTTGTACCGCGCCTGTACAAAGCTGAGTAATGGTTGAGCTCCAACAAAATTTTTTTCTTTAATTTCATCCCTCATCATTTTATTTTATTTAATTTTTATATCGAATTTGATCTTTATTTTTTTAATTGTTGTTTATTTATTTTTTCTTTCTCTTAATTGAATTTTGTTTTCAATTTCATTCTTCAGCATTTGATTTTAAATTATTTT
>Ga0307507_10011947_pt1 | contig 10844 bp, 4 predicted proteins | sample 7_EM_MG_FD_207223 | JGI IMG/M metagenome (GOLD analysis project Ga0307507, IMG submission 207223) | Populus trichocarpa ectomycorrhiza microbial communities from riparian zone in the Pacific Northwest, United States - 7_EM | ecosystem: Host-associated > Plants > Roots > Unclassified | place... | reverse complement strand
AAGGCCTTCGCGGCGGATGGGCTTTCCCAGGGGCCTCTACTTCGGATTTGGGTTTTTTTGGTTTTTCTCACTGTTGGGTTTTTTCTTGGGTTTTCGGTAGATGCTTTCTTTTTGTTGCAAGTTTCATGTTTATTTTGTCATAGTTTTCAGCGCCCGGGCGCTTGGTGCGGGTTTTAGACCAGGGGCTTTTTCTCCCACGGTTTCCACCGCCTCGACAATGGGTTGGACTGGGTGGAAGTTTGTTGCGGCCATAACCATCGCGGTTACATGCTATTTTTGTACTTATTGCTTCGGCCTTCGGCCTCAGCTAGAAACAAAAATTAAATTATGATTAAAAAAAAAAAAGGCATGAGATTTGGGTTCTTCACGCAACCATCTAAGTTCTTTCATACTATTTACTTTCAATACAAAGATCTTTATCTATCACGCTTTTGGGAATCAAGACACGACTGTCTTATATGAGCCTAGCGATCGACGTTGCTAGATAGGAGTCACCTGACTTAGCTATCGCAACAGCTATCAGGCAAAGGAAACAAGTGATCGTTAGGAGACTATCGGTTACCTGCTGCAAGTATCGCCTGGAGAGGAGAGGATTGTAACACTATTCCTGTTCCTGTCTACTGACCTGATCTTCATCAAGCAACACGAACTACTGCTATACTGTGTCTCACGTACCCTTGATGACTCATTTGTGGGAAGTTTACTACTCCCACCATACATCATAGGACTGGGATGATGCGCAATTTTGGAGCAACTGTCCACTTCACACAGACTATTATGGGACCAACTACCTCACTGGTGATAATTTATATGACACTATTATTGAAACAAGCTCCAAGTCCCAAATTGGGACAATGTATGTAATAAAGTCTAATTCTAGTAGTTTTCTACTTCATGCTCTCAAAAAGGAGAAATTGCAAAGCTGTTACAAACCCATCCTGGGCCTCAAAACTGAAAGGAGATACGACATTGTACATGCAGATCTTGCAAAGATGATCCCAAGTATGACACACTTGTGGGGTCCCTAACTTGGGTTGGTAGTATTTTGCCTTCATAATTCTGGTAGGATCATATCCTTGGCAGTCGACTCATGAAGAATAATAGACTGACTTCTAAAGAACAATGGATTCTATTTCCACAGTTTCCAAAGTCAGTCATTTCAGGCCCCTAGTCTTTACCCTGGAGGGCGTACTGGGTCATAACTTGGATCCTTGGGAGGGGAATTAACCATACTGCGCATTTCTTTCATTTTTTCATTTCCTCAATCCTGCCTTGATCATGTGCTTTGATTTCTACTACTGGGGACAAAGACTATGTACAGTGCTAGCTATGGGAAAGAAAAACTCCCTTTAGTACTGCTCTGGCACCAGGAAATAAACCATCAATTCAAGTCCCGCTTGTCGGGAATCAACTGTATACCAGCCACACGGAAATAAGAAATCCAACATTGACTAGCCAAAGTGGGCAATGAAGGAAAATCAAAAACAACATAGTGAGCCATCAAAAGGAAAACCCTTGCCGTACACACCCAGAAAAGAAACGCTATTAATATAACCAGTAATAAAACTCAAGGAAATGACAATGGGGGTGCCGGGGGCTAGATAATAAGCAACATGCAAAACATTACATAAGAACCCAAGGAGTTAACATCAGCCAATGAGACAGTACAATAGGACAACTGGGTCTGATGAAAACCTGTGATGGTGAAGTTAGCTGCAGGGCATGTGAGGGCAGTAAGGTGCCAGATGAAGGAGTGGATGGTATCTGTAACTGAGCAACGGGATGAGACCAGATAAGGAGAGGAGGGGTAGACCCAAACACTGCAGAAACTATTGGTAACTGTCTGCATGTCGGACTAGGCTGCCTCTCAAGGCAATGAAGAGAATGGAGAAACCGACTGTGGCCATTTGAAACTTTTCTCCTACTGCGAACTATAGTCGCAGTTATTTGTAACATGTAAGAGAAGGTAAAGTTATTGCCCACTGTACAGGCGCTAAGCGAGGTAGTGAAAACTCAAGTGGAGAGGGGAGAGAGAGAACAGTGAGCCCACTAGAATGAAGACAATAAAGCCCAAGAACATGAAAAGGGAAACAGAGGGGGAGAGGAGGAGGGATAGCGTCACCCTCCTAGGCAACAAGGCGATTAGAAGAGGGGAGAGGGTAGTAGATGGTAACATTGCTATCTCATGGGATTGAGATTTCAGTTGCTGAGGGTGTAGTGGAAATGGTTCGTAACTAACTGCAGTCCAGGTTTTTTTCCTTTTGTTTTTTGTATCATGCGTTTATTGTTTTTAGGTACAAGAAGCTTCGTGCAGTACTAGCTATGGAAAAAACAAAACCTATAAGCTTTCAAAATCAAACAAAGCAAAGCAAAGCGCTAAAAATTCTTTCCTGTGCAGAAAGTACTGTGGGCCGTGGTAAGGGTCGTGGTTAGGGTGAGGGTTGATTTTTATTTTTTTCTTAGAACGGCTAGCTAGAGCACCAAGGTAGCTAGATACTATAGCTTTAGCAGATTAGTAATGGCTGGTTTAGACTGTGGGAATTTGAGACTAAGGGAAGGCAGCTCGGAACACGTGTGCATAGATTTTCTTTTCTCAGAGCAATCGTCAACCGTCTCATCTTCGTGGAACTTTATCACGATCATCAGTTTTCTTGAGAGTTACCTTTGGTGCGAGCGGTGGCTGCCCACATTCCGTACTCTTTAATCTAATCGTGATATTGTTTCCTTCTTTCTTGGTTTCTGTTGCTGGTGATTGCGTCCGGGAGCTATCATTTCATCGGACCGGAAATCACCCGTTCAATACCCACAGAATACCGGTGCGGGATAACCAACTATGATACTACAAAATATGGAATCCACATAAGAATAAAAGAAAACACAACTCATTAATAGCTTATATACCCACCCTTTGGCCCAGGGATTATAGCAACTCAATTAGGCATTTATTGCAGCTGCTTGGCGGGGAATTCCTCCTGAGTTTACTTATCCTGAACCGGAGGCAGCATCATACTAGAGTTAATTTTTTTTTTCATAATTGCCTCAATGATGATGAAACTTTATTTGTGGCTGCTAGTGAGGAGAGGCGTGTGGATAGGGCCGGGAATATTGCTAACTCCTGAGTGTTCTCATCCCTGTGCAATGAGGCTTTCGAGCAGATTGATATCAAGGGTCTTCCAACAACAATCAGGGCTACAAGTGCGACACTGCCGAGACCACGACAAAATGCCGCTATCATTCCTTTTTTTTCTAGATTGCTCATCGTCTTTCTAGAGGTCTTGTAAGCTCTGTCTGGTTCAGAATCTAGCTTCCAGTGAGCGGCATATAAAACTTATGGTTATTGTCCGGGTGGAGCAAAAACGAAAAAAGAAAAAAAACATCACTGTGGATGGGTTGGAGCAGGTACGATACTGTGCTCGACTACGGGCAACTCTGCCACTCGAGTGAGACATATCTCAATCACCAACACGTTTGCCGAGTGGCTATATTCTAGTATTGAGGAGTGAGTGTATCGGGGGCTAGAGAGTAAGCTACATGTACTGTGGAAAGCAGCTGGATTTGTGATATTACCGGCAATTGCCGGGGGTCGAGTGTGCGTATCTGGATTGATTGTTCTTTTCCTGATCTGTACTAGTACTGCTTGTGCAGGCTCGCCCCTCTTCCCTTCTCTTATTACTTTCTACCGAGACTTATAAAGTATTTTTCTTCTATACTAATTTGAACAAGGACAAGGGCTAGTTTATAGTAAGTTACTATTCTAATAGTGTGTCGTGCTAGCAGATAGATGGGGTAGCCAATGAGTCCACCATTCTACAATGTTTTTGCTAAGCTTAGAGTCTGTCGCTATTGATACTTGGTTCTTCCGTCCTCTGGTGCTCCCATTAGGCCTTAGCAGAATGACTGACAAGACTTTGGGTGCGGTAATTCAGCATTGCGGGCACTCTTGAATAAAGCTGTAGTAAATGGCATTAGTGCGAGCTAAGAGTAGTTACACCTTATGTTAGAGGCACAGGAGTTTGTGATTCTCACCCCATGGCCTGTTGAGGTAACCATTGGCAGAAGTGAAAAGGGAGTCTTTCACTCTTAAGGTAATTAAGGCAATTTGGGTTTGCCGAAGGCACTAGTGCCACTTCAATGGGTGCGATTTGCTAGCTAAACTCTCACGGCTAGCCAAGTCTATATGTTTGTCGGCGTGCCTGTACCACGTTTCATAGATATCTACTAGAGTCGGGGAAGCTCACCAAACTCCCTATGCTACTAAACCCCTGGTTCTGTAGTAGAGGGTAATCAGGGTACAACGACCTTTGAGCTTCATTCTGAGAGGAAATCCTAGCTGCATACTATTTGCTGGGAGCACTCCCACCGTGTTTGTGGCATCACGTGCCTGACTGCGTTTAGAGTTCAGTAAATTTAACTTATATAGCATCTACGCCCACACTCAGCATCCCTCGACTGCTTCTCTCATCTGCATTGCACTCCATCAGCAAACCATCACCAAGGCATTACATTATGATCAGGCAAATGTCTCGTCTTAAGCCCGCACACAAGCTTTTGGCTACCACTGCTCGTCTTCGTATGCAGTCTCACCAAAGATTCATTACTACTCAGGCAAGATACTGTTTTAATCAATAATGCTGAATTGGCTCTACTGACTGGTTTGCTCAGAGACAAGCACCTGAAGGACAGTCATCCCAGGTCTCAAATAGCAAATTACGCGAGAACGATGGACGCTATATGACAGGGCAGGGCTTTTCCCACCAGAATACGCAGTACATCAGTGGTAATGCAGTAGTTGAAAAGGTATAACATTATCTCAATGGGCTAGATGGGATATACTTAGACAACCTTGCTAAAACCTAATAGGATGTCACAGGGCTCCAGGGGGCTATCGGAGCTCTTGGTCATTCTTTAAATCAGGTGGAGAGAAAGGTGGACAAAGAGTTTGTCAACATAGACACCCGGCTCTATAAAATAGACACCCGGCTCGGTAACATGGAAACCCGGCTCGGTAACATGGAAACCCGGCTCGGTAACATGGAAACCCGGATCGGTAACATGGAGACCAAACTCTGCGAGGAAATCAAAAGCATGGGTACCAAGTTGGGTAGCGACCTGAAGGAAATCAATCAAACAATCTTCAATATGCATAAGGTATGTGTTGAATATTCAAATTTAAGTGCTGGTGAAGCTACTAATCTATGATCAGGACCAAAAAGAGCATGCGGCCATGATGTCGATTGGTGTTACGGCTGTCGTCCTTCCGGTATGGTTCAAACCTCCTGCGAAATTCACCACTAACATGTGGCAAAGCTGGTTGCTTTCCTCGCTCAGCTTGGGTATGACCAGCATTAGGAGAGTGGGAAGAAATAATTATTTTGTTTTCAGTGGAAAATGGCTATAGTTGGCTAGAACCACTTTACAACACTCAATGGTTCTATTTACATGTTATCGGGATGCTATAGTTTGCTACAATTAAGGCCCCAAGGGTCAAAGTTGATACCAGTGTTCCCAAGCGTCCAGTCCGTCCCTCTTTTCCCTAGGACGGGATGGAGGCCAGATTCTCTGCCACTGCCCGGGACGGAGGCCCAACTTGTAGTCCGTCCTAACCTCTGCCCGGGACGGACGGCCGGGCCCTATAGGCTTTTCGAGTGATATGGTGTGATTGCGGCTGTGGGATGAAATGAAACCCCATACACAACAATATCATCGCCAACACAACAGTGGCGAAGTTCTTGCTATTCAACTACTCACTTATTACACGCTCATGGCTCCACAATGCTCGTTACTTAACTAACTTAACTAACTAGTAGGAAAGTTAAGATCACGGGTCTGTTCCCGCCAGTTTCCATTACTCCCAACCTAGCTCTACTTTCTTCCACGCGTTTACCCACCCTGTTACGCGTGTCCCCCTTCCCCTTAGCAAATTGATTCAACCGCTCGGTGTAATCTAAAAATGGAATGGGAAATTGTTTGTTAATACACGGCGTATATGAAGCCACCAACCAGCGTATAGGGCAAGGATCTATTTAAGATTAGTATACAAATACCCATAAGGCCATAGGTAATTCGCCGGGCCCTACATATGACGCCCGGGCCCTACAAATGACGGCAGGGCCTGCAGATGAAGCCAGAGGACGCCCGAGCCCGACGGGAAGATACCGTTCCCAAAAGACTGCAGGGCCTGGCCGTCATCCACAGGACTGCAGTCTTTTTGCAAGACGGACGCCTTGCCCGCCCGTCATTACCCACCCTGACCGGGACGGAGACGACTATAAGACGCCAGGGCCCTGGCGTCGGGACGGGACGGTTGGGAACACTGGTTGATACATCTGGCCCGACAATTCCTTTTCCGCGTGTAGCGTAGTATACTGTAGCAGCTGCCCGACAAGCCATATTGCCCGGCTTTCTCCAGCCCAGATCCCAGAATCTTGAAACCCCCCAATACCCTACAAATCTCTACACAATTTGTATATTCAACTAGAATTTTGCCTGGAATATCATACCCCAAGCTTCGCAAGTGCAATGAGTTAACATCAGCAACCGAAATACCCACCAGCCCCATGATCCCTAGTTTCAACAACACCAATAAGCCGGATGGGGATAGGCAGATTGTGCTTTGGCTTTCTCCACTAAGGCCGAATGACTAGATATCCAGGCGTGCTCAATGGATCATTCAAGTAGTGGATTGGCCTTTGGAGAGTAGTGTATTTCTGCAGTGGAGGAGTAGTGAGGGGTGTGAGGGTGGAGCCAATAAGGCTGTTTTGTTTTGCCCTAGGAATCCGGAGGTGACTAAGAAATATCTGAGGTATGTAGCAGGATTGTGTGAAAGAAGCGAGTACCACTGAGGGCTAGAAATACTAGCTCCCAAGTGGTCAGCAGCCTGTCCTTTCAGGGAAACAACGAGGATATTGCCGTTGCAGGCTTGTACTGTGGCTTCCCTTGCAAATGAGAGCAGATAATCACTAATATCAAGAACGCACTATTGAGCAGCAACTGGTATGTTGAGGAGGGCATCCCAGATCATTTAGCAGAGGGGTGTTAGGAAAGGGGAAAAGGGGTGTAGTGGCAGAGGGTTGCGGCTTGTGGATCTAATGCGGATGTCAACGATTCTTATTTCTTCACTACTGTAATCTTTCATCAGGGTCGATGCTTGGGCTAATGCTTGCCGAAGAAAATGCCTGAGCTTCCGAGTTTCTTAGATAGTGTTGGGAACCACTCCGAAGCGAGAATATGCTCACTGGGGGGGCTCAGTCAGAGAAGATAGTCAAAGATGTTTTCCCAAGGCTCCTGTCTCGTCCATCAGCCTCAACGCCAACCCGCCCCGAATTATCTGGGAATGGGTTGAGACAAGGGTGTCAACCCGGAGGCGATAAACTCTGATATGAGGGCGGATATTCTGAGAAATATTCCGGAAGAGCTGTCCGGTGTATGTGTAGACATATTCGGCTGCCCATCCCACCAATCATGTAAACTTACCAATGACTGCACGCAATATTCCCCTTCTTTCGCTAAACATAAGTGCTAGTCTAGAAGAGATGAAAATTGGTTGGTAAAGAAAGAAGGGTGAACTGATGGCGCGATGCAATGGACCGAGAGATGTCAGACAATTGGGGAGCAGAAACAACATGAGTGATGTTTCATGATTCCAGCTCTGCCAATATCTATTCCGAAATCTGGTCAAACAGGAGGTGTTCCCGCCCAGTCTGTCCGTCTTCGGGTCAGGACGGGATGTACAACAGTACCCGAAAGGCCCCCGTGACCGGCGGGTGGGGGCTGCAGGTGTCTTAAGTGGCCTACTATACTATCACCCTCTAAGACAGAGTCTTTCGCAAAGGACGGATGCCTTTGCCCTACAGCTTGAGACACATGCACGGGATGCCTTGGAGTGAAGTCTAGTAGGTACCTACAGGGCAGATGGGGAGCTTGGGAACACTGACGCCGAGCGCTTAACAGAGTCCTACCCTAGCTGGAGAAAAACACCAAACTGTTAATGTAGTGAAAGTCTAGGTTCAGTGGTAGTAGCTGATCGGAGTATGACAACCTTTGTGCCCCATTCTGAGAGGTAACTCTTGCCCCATACTTTTTAGACGGAGGACTTCAGCCGTGTTTGTGGCATCACATGCCTAACTGCGTTTAGGATTAGGGAAGTTTAACTTATATAGCATCGATGCCGACACTCAACATCTCTTGACCGCTTTCCTCATCTCCATTGCACCACATCAGCAAAGCGTCATCAAAGCATTACATGATGGCCAACCAGATTTCTCATCTCAAGTTCGCAGACAAGCTTTTCGTCACCAGTGCTCGCCTTCGTATGCAGTTTCACCGAATATTCGAGACAACTTAGGCAAGATACTGGTTGATCAATAATGCTGAATTAGCTATACTGGCTGGTTTGCTGAGAGAAAAGCACTTGAAGAATAGTCATCCAAGTTCTCAAAAAGCAAATTACACGAGAACGGTGGACGCTATGTCACGTGGGAGGACATTTCCCACTCAAGCCTCGCAATTGGGCCCTGAGTGTTGGAGTGTGGCCTATAGGGCATGGGGTTATGCATGTTTGCGGATATGCAGGGTTGCGCTATGTGGTTAGGAGACGGAAGGGTATCGAGCATATGGCTTTGTGGTTCTCACGGATATGCACCTAGCAGGGGCTTTGTTGTTTTCACACCCTATGCCAGTAGGCATTCGGGTATTGGTTTTTGGTTTCTTTCACACCCTATGCCATTTCGCATATGGGGTTTGCGCATGATTGTTGAGGCTCAGGTTTTGTCGATCACGGAGGATCATGAGATATCAGGATGGTTCTAGAGTGCTGGAGATTGAGTTTTGTCAGCAGCATTTGTTTCCTTAGTGTTCGTTTAGTTTTGGGAGTGTTTGATTGTTGAGACAGAGATATATGTTTCCTATCCTGTCCTTAGCTAGAGCGCACGAGAGTTAGAGAGCATCGATCCTTCATCTCCGTATTCTTCCCTTTAGTGCCTATCGTGATTGCACTTTTGCTCATTCCTTCTTTAGTGTTTTCGTTAGGCACGAACATTGGGTTTTTGGGCCGACCCAGTGGTCGCAGCCGTCCGGGGCCCCCGTAGGGTCCGGGGGGGGAGACTGCCAAGAGCCCGGGACAAGACGGGACGGCAAAACGTAGTCCGTCCTCGTCCTTGAATTTCCAGGACGGCCGCAATTAGGGAGGACGACAAGCCCCAAGATCTGAGCCATATTCTGGTAGTGGACGGTATGGGACAGCCGGGGGTGGCGGAGGACGGCGGGGGACGGCGGGGGACGGCGGACAGCAGCAGGAGACAACGGAAAACAGCGGAAAACAGTGGAAGACGGCGGGGCAGGGGAGAGACGGTGGGAGACGGTCCTTCACTCGGATGTTTGGGGCAAGTTCCAGAAAAGACTGGACGGGACGACAGAAAGCCGTCCGTCCTCGTCTTTGATTCTTACTTATCGGGCAACTTTAGAAAATGACTGGACGGGACGAGAAACTGCCGTCCGTCCTCGTCCTACACTCAGGACGGACGGACTGCCCCGTTGCGAACACTGGGCCGACCCGGGTTTAGATCTGGTCGGGTCGGATGGGGTCGGATCTGCCATCGTTTGGGTCTGGTTTGGGTCTGGTTTCTGATTTTACAACCCAGGTCGACCCATTGCGAGGCTTGCTAGATACCAATTCTTTCTGCCAGACTTTACACTGTAGTTCTTCAACAAACTGAGATCTTGACTACTGACTTTCTCATAATGTCACCACTCCCATCGTTTCGGGTCTATGGAGGCTAGTGTATACCGCCAATGACTCTGAATCCGCTAAAAATTACTGTTGATACACTAGGTGGATCATAGGGGGGGGATCTTCTGCTCTTGTTATAACACGAGTGTAAATACCAAATGTTTATAATTCAAATTGAATGAGTATTTCATCTCTGATAAACACAAATTGACCATATTCGATGCTCGAGTAGTGGCTATGATCGATCACTTAATCAGGGCCCCCTAGTTTAATTGACCATTCGATGATGGGGTCTCCTCCATCAGATCAAACTTGTCCCGTAACCCACCGCAAAGGACTATAGCCCCGCCGTTCCCTGCCGGAAATGTTTCATGGGCTGGAAACTGTTGTAACTACTAATATTTTCCGATACCCCCAAACAGCTAGGAATATAGAGACTGCAGGTCAGTGTTCCCAACGGGGCAGTCCGTCCGTCTTGAGTCAGGACGAGGACGGACGACTTTTTGCCGTCCCTTCCCGTCCTCCAGCCAAATTGCGCGACGATTCCGAGTGGAGGACGTCAGGCCCGACAGTCCCCCACCGTTATATTAACCCCTGTTATGTCTCAGTTTGGCTATTTGATTTTTGCGCCAGGATTTGTTTTGGAACGAAATGCCAAGAATTAAGGCTACACAAAATAGTAAGCCCAATTTCCACTTCCACTCTCACTCGACTTGGTGCCGCTTGCCATTGTCGGAGTCACTCGGCACACGACTCTGAATACTCGTAGTCGGACTGCTGTTATAACGAAGGGGCTCCTGCATACCTCCAATTATGCCGATGTCGGGGGTGTTGAGATACCTGGCACTGTGCTAACATCAAAATCCTAGGTGGTTTGTTCTGATGTGGAGTCCTCAAGTGGAATTGACATATGGGATAGAAATTGTAGAAATTGAGGAATCGGGATAGAAAAATAGGTGAAGTCAAACATGGTGGTGAATTACTGTATCAAGCCGATCTTGCGATTTGTATCAAATACTATCTTCTATTTTAAACAATTGGCGAGTTTACAGCCTTTTTATCATTGGTATTCGATACTACCTTAACATATTCCCCACTTCATAATTCCATTTGATCT
>Ga0307507_10011946_pt1 | contig 10845 bp, 5 predicted proteins | sample 7_EM_MG_FD_207223 | JGI IMG/M metagenome (GOLD analysis project Ga0307507, IMG submission 207223) | Populus trichocarpa ectomycorrhiza microbial communities from riparian zone in the Pacific Northwest, United States - 7_EM | ecosystem: Host-associated > Plants > Roots > Unclassified | place... | reverse complement strand
ATTCTTTAGCATATTCAGATTACTTCAAAAATTAAAATCATTAAAATGAATGTTCAACAATCGGCACCTTCTGAGAGCTGACTCACTTTAAAGTAGAGGTTTAGACGTTGATGAATTAATAAAAAAATATTTTTTAGTTCTTATCTAAAGTTTGAAATATACATTAGATTTATAGCAAAAAAATAAAAAAATCATCCATGTTTTTAAAAAATTATCTCAATCTAAAAATTTAAACTATTAGATGATATCTCAAGATATGATTTATATTATTCTTTAACACATCTCCTCAAGTACTGAAAGCCATTTAGATTTGAAACTTGCATTGATCCACACTATTTTGTGCTTAATTTTTATCAAATAAATAAGAATGAAGAGATTCAAACTCATGATGACTTAGCCATCAAATTTCTAATATCATATTAAATAATTATTTTAATCTAAAAACTTTAACTATAAAATAAAATCTCAAAATATAATTTGTATTATTCTATAAAACATAAATATTACCTACTTCACATCCTACTTGACTGATCATCTACGCGGATCCTTGTTGGTAAGTACCCTCCATCATTGCTTATAAGTCGTTCAAATTTTAGTAGGTATTGCTCATCACTAACTCCATACCAATACAAGTCCTATCACAAATGCCTTTCAGGACTCGGGAGATCAAATTGGCTTCGAGGCTGATGCCAACACAGATACAATCCCCAGCATTAGTCGTACATTAGTTATAATTCTAGGAATCAAATAACTACCTTCTGTTACGTCATCATAAATATCACTTTCCAACCTTTGTTCCAGCGATCAGAACCACACATTTGTCCGAATTCCTGAATTTGTAGTGATGTTTTTGTTACTGATCTTGTTGGTAAATTAACTAAACATGAGTAGGTGTGGATCATCTTGGTACCAACCTGTCGAATCACTTACCAAGAGACCTTGTTATAGAATCTCAAGGCTGATGAAGTAACAGTAGTTTTGGCTTCTCTCCACTAGTCTGAATAATGTATGTATGTATGTATTCCACAATACTACAGAAATGATCACGTGTACATACACATGTATTCATAGACAGGCAGGCGGCACTAATTAACATATATATATGCAATGTATAGAGACGTCAAGAGCGCAAGCTGCTCTTTCTCTTTGAGATATATATATTGCCATCTGCATGGGGGAAAATTAAAATTAAAGTCTCGACTACAAAGAGAATGCCACCTGGCCGATCTAATTGCCATCCAAATTAGTTCATCGGATGCCGGCTTTTTACCGAGGGATTATGACTTGCAATGCTGCCACAGCAGACCGAGAAGGAGATGCAACCTATCACCATCTTTCAACTACTTAACTGCATGAAGTGGCGAGTATTAGAGATAATGACCGAAGATTTAAGAGAGTACAACAGATGGAGCCCTAAGCTCGTATTGTCCATGGTGGGTCACTAGTTCGGTGAGAACCGATGGCTCGTGGGGGAGCAAGAAGACGATCGAGAGAGAAAAGAGGATCCTTATCATCTTCGTTTTGTTATAAAAAGTCCCCTAGAGTGTGACCTTTTAAAAGAGACTTTCGTTTTCTCCAAGTAATATTTCTACGCTCTAATGCCATTCTTTCTTCAAGTTAGAAATTTTTGGGTTTGTAACATGGTTTGTAGTGCGAAGTAGTTGGACAGTATTTTTCTTGCCTATTCTTAATTTCAATGTGGTGCCTTTGTTAGGTTTCTCCCCTTTCGTCACCGATATATATTAATTTTAAATTAGTTAAGAAGAGTAATTATAAAAAAGACCCCAGGACAAAAAATAGTTAAGTGCTCGATATTCGTTGCAATATTAATTAATTTATATGTTTGTTATATTAATTGTATTTTTTTTCTTTAAGTTGGTTAGTGTTCTTGGATTGATTCTCATGTGTTGAGATTAAATCGAGATCTTCCCTTTTCAGTTCAAAAATAGATAGACTATTCACATTTAAAATTAATATATATATATAGTGAACATTTTGTTTGTGATTTTTAATTCTATATATCTTTTTTTCCTACTAAAATATTATTTTTATATATCTTTATAGAAAAATCAAAAGAGAAGATACATAAACCCGTGTGGCCAACTTCTCTTTATCTATAGTTGACTTTTGTTTCTCTTTTTAAGAATAGAACAATAAAAAAAATATATACAAATTTCAAAATAACCTTTTACCATTGAAATGGATATAAACAAAAAAAATATATATTTATATATATTTTTTAAGAAAGTGTTTTATCAATTTGGGTCTTCAAAATAGCATATTTTGTTGGAGTTGCTCTCATAATATTGTGAAAAGCAAAATCTTGATGAATTTTTCATTTTCAATGCTGGAGTTTTTCTATTGGATTAAAAAAAGAAAGAGTAGATAATTAATAAGTGCCGTAAACCACTAATTTAATGAGTCCACTCCCAAGTTTTCTAATTCGAGATTGATACCAAATATCAGAGGCTTCGCGGTTCCATGCTCGAAGTTTTTCAGTGGATACGTTTCTCAACTTCTCTTGTCACGTTCGAGACAGACAGAGAGTCTTCTGCGTGTGGACCAAGGCCAAGTATAAAGAGAAATGGAATTATTACCCCACCCATATAATAGAAAGGTAAAAAAAAGTGATCGATCGATCTTAAACTCCATTATTAACCATGATTGACACAAGTCATGATCCTGTGACAAATGACTTTAACATTTCTTAAATTTCCCTTTTAATTTTCAGCAACCTAATACTCATGCCAAATTCCCCTAAAGTCAACAAATGTTCATAATAAATCTAGCCACCAATATGTTCAAATTCCTTTTTCGCACCCAAAATCATGCTAGAATTATTTAGCCTCCACCACCAATGAATGCTTGTTGCTCGTCTCTACTATACCTCACAGGGGATCAAGCGTGTGCGCATAGATAACACAGATAAGCATCTGGAATTACGTAGTAGCCAGATTTTGAATCGATGTGAGTCATGTTTATGAACATTAATTAAAGGTAAAAAAAAAGGAATTTGGTACACAATTAGTCTAGATTAGGCCGAAGAGCTATGATTCCATAACGAGAAAAAGAAAAAAAAAAAAAAAAAGGAAATTTGGTAGGCCGCATCTTACAAACACGAAGACAAGAGATGAATGAGGCAAATGAGCCTTCAATATGAGAATCAATGGTAAGACTAAAAGATAAATTAACTAATTAAGACATGATGTTTGAAACGGGATCAGAGAAATGAGGCTTTGACTGCACAGCACATAAGAAAAAGTCTTGACAGCCATGCAGCTGTTCCACAATGGTTTTACACACACACACACAAGATATTATAGTTTAAAAAAAATTGGTGAAGCAGCGTATTTTTATCAAATTGCGTTTTTAAAATGAGGTGAAAGTTGTATCTGGTTAAATTAATCATATGATTGTTTTATATAAAAATCAAAATTTTATATAAAAAAAAATTCAAACATATAAGTCAAATATACATCTTTATCTAACTTGTAGACTACAAAATAGACTCTGATTAAAATCTCAAAAAGTTATTATTTAGATAGTGGTTGTCATTTGTTTTTCAATGTCAATGAAGTGCACAGACTTATGATAACGGGTGATTCTGAGCATCCAGGTGTGGGTTTGTTATAATTAAATGAGGATCTGTTCCAAACAAATTACATGAATGGCCTAGCATATGCATTTATGAACCATTATGACAAGTTTAGGTCCAAGAGAAGGTTTGATCGCGCTAGATCAAAATAACATATCAAAAGGGCATTTACTTTTGATCTGACCATAGGACACGCTCAAATTTTTACAAGAGTTTTCAGATGTCATTTTGCCTATAGTAGTCACTGCGTCGCTACACAGACCGTCGAGTCTCTAGATAGAAAAAAATCTTGCCAGACCCATAAATTTTGGTAGTTTTGAAATTTTTTCATGTTATTTTTAGAATTGGTTAACCAATTTCACTTACCATTACAAATCGTGGCCGACCGGTTAAGCCAAAAAATTAGACTTTCAAAGGCACAACAAGATAAAATGTATTGTTTCACCAACTCTTTTTCAAATGAATATGTTACTTCATCAATTTTTTATGTTTATTATGCTAATTGTCCAGTTGATGCTTCCACAATGCAATCCAGATTCCTTTACTGATCACACAATAGTTTTGGTGTTTGATAAATTATTTTCTAGACGCACCTTTTATCTAAGGAAAATAATTAAAGTTGATTAAGGAACACATGAAAATTGCTTTTGCTTCATAAGTGGTGGTTGTAATGTCACCCCCCGACCAATTATAAGACCAAAGAAACCATTATTTTGCTGGTTGGGGTGTGCGCATGCTTTCTAAAAATAGCAAAGTTCTATTGCAATTATCACCATCTCAGTAATTTTCTGTCACCAATTAATTGAAAAAAATAAATCTCAATGCTTTTCCAGATTAGAACTGGGTTTTTTTTATGATAATTTGTTTTTTTGTTATTTTCATTATATATCTCTGAATCTATAGTGTTTGTTTTTGCATTATAATTTGTTTTTTAAATTATTCCTCACTTGAAAAAATATGAAATTAATATTTTTTATATTTTTTTTAGATGGTTTTGAATGACTTACATTAAAAAATTTAAAATAATTATTTTAATATATTTTCAATTATAAAAATACTTTGCATGAAGATTTAAAAAAAAAAATATGTAAGAAAATTAAATTAAATATTCCAACAAACAATACCTTGGCCCGAATATGAATAGTCTATTCAATACCTCCTCAATAAAAGACTTTAGAGTGTGTTTGTAAAGTATGATTGTGGTTGTTTTATAAAGTGTTTTTCACTTAGAAATGTATTAAAATAATGTTTTTTTTATTTTTTTAAAATTATTTTTGATATCAGTGCATCAAAATGATCTAAAAATACTAAAAAATATTAATTTAAAATAAAAATTTTAATTTTTTTTAAAAATACTTTTAAAATAAAAAACAAACAGTTTGATTTTATTACGTATTGTGTGATCATTCAGCCATAATTATGTGAAAATAAGAAGAAAGAGAAGTAAACCTTAATTATATTACGAATTATAATCATTTTTTCTGCGGACTGATACTCTTCAAATCCACAAAACTATATATAGGCATATCAACATCATGCTTCCCACGAGAGAGGATTACATGTAAACAACCAAACATCGCAATCAGTCTCGTAATTAATCAGTTCAGTGCAGCTCATTAGACTAAATTAATTAGATCTCAAGCAATATCAAGAAATTGGATTGCACCAGTTTCCATTAAGGTCCACGCGTCATTGCTTAGTTTGAATAAATCTTGTAGGGCTTTTTGCCACACGGTTTCTTCCTTTATTTTTATTTTCTTGAATCTATCTCTAATGACCTTCTAGAAAGAAGAGATGTAAATGTTAGGGCACCCATTTCAAGAAGAAAAACCTCTCCCGCGGTTAATAGTTTTGTTTACTTGCTTGCAAGAGTACAAAAGTTAGCCAGAAGTTGCTGTCTGTAGTCAATTTGGACAGTGATTGTGCTCTCATTAATCAACAGAAAAGGGAAAAACCGATTTTTTATTTTATTTTATCTATTTTTTTGGTTTAGTGTAAACTGAATTAAGTTGTGGAGAAAAGCAAGGGAACGTGAAGTTGATTGTCTTTAATTCGGGAAGAAAATTCATAGAGAAGAACATTGTGTTTTAGACAAGGTCAGCAATCGTGTTCTGGAGATTGAATTTTAAGTTAGAATTTTCTGCTGTTTATTTTCTAGGAATCGATCACTCGGTCATGTATATAATCATGAGTGGAAAAGAAATTAAACAGCTGCATAATTTTAATTTCCCCCCCCCATTTGTTTGGCGAAGAAAAAACTCAGTCTTACCCTGTTGACACGACCTTGAGCACGCAATTTCTTCACACGACAAGTTTCTGGGCACCATTTTTCTTTATAGGAAGTATGTGTTTATCGTAGTTATTTTAGGTCTTTGCCAGAAAATGTGAAGGCTTAAACATGAAGCATGTTGATCAGGGTAAGGTTGGGTGAGACTTCTCCTACCCCAACTCACAAGGGTCAAGGTCACGTCTCCCTATTTAAACCTAAAATGGGTTCATACTGGGTAAATTTATGGATTTTATGGCTTGAACAGAAACTGGAATAAACTGTTGTTTAAATCTTCTGATGAAAATATTGTGCGAACAGCTGCCTTGAGCTAAATTGTTCCTTGCAAATCTCAGACTGGATCGATCTAGTTGATTATGTGCCATGAACATCCTCATTAGTTTCTAATTGTACAGTAAAATCAATGCAGTCATAAAGCACTAACTCATTGCATCCAAAAAGTAGTGAATCCTGCAAAGGGATATTGAGAGAAGGTGGCGCGCACAGTGGAAACACCAGATATTCACTTAAATTGATATTCTTTTTTTAGCAAAAAAGGGTTGCAAGTGGTGACTTTATTATAGCAAGAAAACAAGAAGGCAAGCGTCCTTGATCTCTAGAAAAAGTCTATATTCCCATACCTTAGATACTGCTTGGTGCTTGCTTCGTTCTGCTTGACCATGAACAACTGGCAAAATTAAGATACAAGGCATGTAACCCTTCTTCAGGGACACAAACTCCACTAACCCAAAGTGATGCATTAAATTAATATTTCTTTTTTAAAGTAATCATTCATGTTTGTCAACAAATTCTATTATATTAGTAAGAGCTCACATTTTTTTACAGGGATCAGAATGGAAGAGCAAATGAGCAACCATGTTTACACTTTGCAAAGCCAATTAGTCCCCGCTGCTGATCCCTTCAACTTCACACAAGCAGGAAAGCAACTAAGATGATGAATTAAAAATAAACTATTGAAATACATTCTGGCATTAAATGGATGAGTATAAGGAAGAATTGGCGAATCAGTCTACAGAACTACAATGAGTTGCCATTACCTAACAATGGGTTATCAGTTTTTGATCTTTCCTTTTCTCCGCTATAAATGGAAATCTGATGTGCAAATCCCAGTATCCGTAGAGCGGATACTCAGATTCAAATTGTATAGAATCTAACGGAACAACGGCGATCAAACCTGAGGTAATACAATCCAAAATGATCCCAGAAATAGAAAGGAGAGATTTTATTGCACTGTTTTACGCAGCAATTGTACAAAATTTTGATTCTATCATCTATGGGAAGGTTAGATTTTATTGCACTGTTTTTTGCGGCAATTGTACAAAATTTTTACTCTATCATATATGCATGGCTGGCTTAATTGAAAATCAACACGACAGTATACAAAAGAACAGGAGTAAGGACTACAGAACTAGAAATATCAGGACTTTTGAAGAACAAAAGCTCAGTGTAATTTGGTAGGATTGCAACTCTCCTCTTTCAGGGTTGGTGTATGTTCCCCTTCTTTGGCTTTCAGAAGGCAGACTCTAATCCCCTTCTTTGGCACGATACCCTTCTCGAATCTTTTGCCAGAAAATTATCTCTTCAAGTTGTTTGAAATGAAGAAACTGATCCAAAAAAATTACTGAAACTCGGCTTTTGAGTTTAAATCCTGATGAATCTGAGCTAAACATGATAATGAGCCTTCTCCAAGTCAACACTTTCCAGAACAACCCCGATAAAAAGTCACGAAGATAACATGCCTTTTGATGTGCTTTTCCTCCTCTTAATAAGGCCATCCATCAGATCAATGTAAGTAGATTTAAGTAAGATGATGTTCTTTTGAGTCGATTCATGGAATATTTTCATTGCATCCTTGTACCTCCCTTGAGAACAAAGCTCATTAATCTTGTTTGAATAAGCAATCGCATTTGGATGAGGTTCCTGGGGAATCTCACTGGTCCTTGCATCCTGCCTCTTCCCCAATTCTAAGAACTGATTCTCCGATTTTCCTTTCTCAGCAATTTTTGATATGAACTCCTCTGCATCCTTCATCCTTCCAGCATCAGTAAGTCCACCGAGAATGGCATTATATGTATAACAATCAGGTCCTAGTTTCTTTTCCTCCATTTCTTCAAGAAGATCAAAGGCTTCCCCAAATCTCTTCTCTTTGCAAAGAGATAAAATTATTGTGTTGTATGAAACAGCATCAACATCTTTACCCTTTGAAATCCATGTGTTGAAGAGCTTAAGAGCTTTTTCAAGCATACCTTCTTTGCAGAGCCCACAAAGAAGAGTATTACAAGTAACTACATCTGGCTTAAAGTTTTTCTCAACCATTTTGTTGTGGAACTGAAATGCTTTCTCAACTTGACCCTCCTGGCAATATCCATGAATAATTGTGTTGTATGTAATTTCATCAGGGACCAAACCACTCTCCAGAAGTTCATCCAGCTTGTCTATTGCTTGATTAGTTTTTCCCATTTGGCATAAGCCTGCAATCATAGAGTTATAGGTGATAATACTTGGAATGATCTCTTTCTCCTTCATCTCATCCCAAAGCCTCAAAGCTTGACTTGCCTTTTCATGCTTAAAATATCCTATGATCAAAGTGCCATAACTAACTTCATCAACAAAATAGCCTCGCCTACGAGCACTGCAAAGCAAGTCGTGTGCTTCATCAAGCTTCCTCTCCCTACAGAGGGCACGAAGCATAGTGTTAAGAGTCACGTCATCCATCTTCAGACCTTTCCTCCCCATTTCATCCATCAATCGGAATGCTTCATCCATCTTCCCCACCTTACAATGCCAACTTATCAAAGTATTATAAGTAACGATATCTGGCAAACACCCACTTTCTTCCATCTTTCTAACAGTCTTATCCACTTCATCCATTTTCCCTTTCTTCACAAACCACTTAACCATAACATTATAAGTAACTGAATTCGGCTTCATTCCTCTCCCTTCCATCTCCTCAATCAATTTAAACCCCTCCTCACTACTCCCATGTTCAAAACACCCATTAATTAAAGTATTATACGTTACCACATCGGGTGACAGCTTCAAATTCTCCATCTCTTCCCTTAACCTCATTGCCTCAGCAATCCTACCCTGTTTACAAAACCCACTAATCATCACATTATATGTCCAAGCATCTGGCACCACACTATTCTGCGACATTAATTCAATAACGTTCGCTGCCTCCTTTAACCACCCTAACCTACAACACCCCACGACCAATATATTAAACGTAGTCCTATTCGGGAACAACCCTTTATTTTTCATATCCAACAACAAATCCCTAGCCTCATTTAACCTCCCTTTCTTACACAAACCATCCAAAATTGTATTATAAGTAATATTATCTGGCGGACATCCATAATCCCGCATTTTACCCAAAACCCTTATTGCTTCACCAAACCTGTTCTCCATGCAAGATCCATGAATCAAAATATTAAAACTGTTCGTATTAATCTTAACACCAATCTTAATAAAATCAGTAAAGACAGCTTTAGACAATCTGATTGAATGCGAAGACGGGAATCTCACTAAAGCATTTAACAAAGTATTGCAAGTTAACAAAGTAGGCTGCATACCCAATCTCTTCATTCTGTTAAAAATTTGTGCAGCTTGATGGGGCCTACCGCACGCAACATAGGCTCCAATGGAAATATCAAGAAGAGGCTTCGAAATGTGCAAACAGGAGACGGGGTTATTGGTTTTTTGGGGGTGGAGGAGGAGGTAGTGAAGGGAGCTCGATTTGTCGACGGGGATAAAGGAGGAAAGAAGGGATTTGGCAGCGTAGAAATGGCGGTACCGGAGAATGGAAGGGAGAAGAGAGAGTAGAGGGAGAGGTGAGTGGTGGGTAATTGAAGGAGGGAGGTATGTGTAAAACTGAAGGAGAGTGTTAGGGTTTTGAATTAGGGTTTTTGAATTTAATAAAGAGATTAAGAGGCTAGGGTTAGTGGAGAGATGGGGAATGTAGGGTTTTAGGGATTCAAAGGAGACGTTTTCTGAAGTTAGGATTTTTGTTAGGGTTCCTAAAAGGTCTTGTTCTGATTGTGGTTTAGAATTTTGGGGATCTCGTGGTGGTGTTTCCATTTTTGAAAAGTTTCAAGCTTTGATTAGAGAGTTTTAGGGTTTTGAGTAGATGCAGATTGCAGAGGGACAGGCGGGGAACTGGAGAGAGATGGAAAAGGTTCAAACGACATTGCGTTTGGTTTTCATTAAACAAAAATCACGTCGTTTTAGCTGTAAGGCTGCACTTAGTATGTAGCAACGGGCCAAGTCGAGTTGGGTCAGAATTGGGCAAGGCGTTATCTAACCTTTGAGAAACTTTCAGGTCGGCTCGGATATTAGCGAAGTGGGCCTAGTTTTATTTATTTATTTATTATTATTATGGTCGGTGGTGATGGAAGAACGAATAAGTAAACATTTAAAATGATTTAATAACAATTATTAAATCGTAATTGCAACCAATCATTTTAAATAAATCTTTATCTTACAATAGATGAAGATTTATTTGCCAAAAGTCATCAAATAAGTCTTTCTGCTATTATTATAAAACTTGGGACAATATAGAACTCAATTAATCAAGAATTTAGATTATTTTGGATTTTATAAGAAAACAAAAAAATGAAATTAATATATGTGACCCGATAAAACTTAATAAAAAAACCCATTAATTTTTTTTAAAAAAATTAAAACAGTATCATTTAAATTTTATTTTTTGTCATTAACCCTAGCTACTTATAATCCAAGCCTTGCTCTAAACTAACCCAAAGTCAAGTTTTTTTAAAAAATATACTTCCTCCATTAGAATAAACCCGAGGAAACTTCAATGGAAACTTTAACTTAATCCCAGTGAGTTACAAAATAACCAATGTACTAAACACACAAGGGATGGTAACAGTTATTTTACTTGGACTACAAAGGTAAAATTATTGTTTCAACTTTTAGAAACCGTTTTGCAACGTGGTGCGTCCAC
>Ga0307507_10011945_pt1 | contig 10845 bp, 14 predicted proteins | sample 7_EM_MG_FD_207223 | JGI IMG/M metagenome (GOLD analysis project Ga0307507, IMG submission 207223) | Populus trichocarpa ectomycorrhiza microbial communities from riparian zone in the Pacific Northwest, United States - 7_EM | ecosystem: Host-associated > Plants > Roots > Unclassified | place... | reverse complement strand
GTACGTGCCTTTTCCCTGCTTATTGCAATGCCTTATAATTTTGAAAACACAGTATCAAGGAAATGAACGTGGAAACTAGTACGCGCACCGCATTTTACCGTGTAATATCACATTGAATTTTTTTTTTTGGGTCTTCTTCCTGAACAGGAGCAGCCATCCTCATAACATCAAAAAAATTTGACCCGGCTGCCTATCTCTCTATTGTGCATCCGAACGCGACATATCACGATCTTGTGACAGGCATTGCTAACCTCGAGAATGCCATTGAAGCTCGTGCAGAGGCTGTTAGGATACTGGTGGAAGACCAATTTGACAAGTTTGCTTCGGTGAAAGCAACGATTGAAGGTATGCATGCCCTTAATATCAATTCTTGTTGCTAATTCAGTTTCATTGAAACAGGTTTGCATGAAGATATGGGATCCGGTATATTGGCTGACGGAACTGACTACGGTTCTAAGCCATTGCGGGACCACCTCAAACGTGAGTTTCCATTGTTTTCAGAGTTCTTTCTCAATGATTGTCTCCATTCTAGAAGGAGGGCAGAAAGCCAACCAAATCTTTCTTCCTGTACTAGAAAGTGCTTCAAAGGCAAAGAAGCTACGGGCCACGTTGTCAATCTTTGAACGCTCTAGATTTTTCTTCAACCTACCCAGCTTCATCATGGAATCAATCGACCTTGTACAGTACCCTTCACCAACAAATTTTTCTCTGATATCTGACATGCATTCCGATAGGGTAGATTCGACCTTGCCATTCGGGATTACAAAAAGGGAAAATATATTCTGGAAAACCGGCCTGGCCAATTGTTACCTATTGGTCCAGCGAAGGATGACTCGTCTTCCCTTTCTGAACAACAACGACAGAAACGAATTCTGAACAAAGTTTGGTCAATTGTTGAGAAAGCGATGGCGAAGATGAAGATAGTTCTCGTCAGTCAATTGGAGGACACGAATAGGAGTGTCGATGAGCATGAGAGGACTCTGGAGTCTGTACAATTTCATTCGCCTCAAATGTTTCGGGCAAACGGAGCTGATTTTCTTTACAGGATTCTCATGGATTTTCAGTCGAATGACGAACCCCTTTGGACATACCTTGAGAGTCAAAATAAACACATCATCAATCGAATGACCTCTGAACACGAAAATGCCGTTAAAAAGATTGAAGGTATGAGCGAGGGTATACTTCTGCCCACGGTGATCTCACGATATACCCACAGTGGCTCTGCGCAATACCCATGTATCGGATTCGCTTGGACAACAAGAACTACGGACTGCAGTTTTACAACTGCGGGCAAAGCAGCCAGATGATACAATTTTCGGTAAAATCCCCCTTTTTACAACTTGCTCTCTTCGTTTATATTTTTTGCCAGCGGAATCTGTTGCCAATCCAGGGTGGCAAGCAGTTCTGGATCTCGTTAAAACTGTGTCAGAATCGTTTTCTTCTTCCCTTCATAACTTTTGGGCAGTCTCAAAAAGTCTGATCGATGGGAAACTTAAGAGGGTAGGTATTTTTTCCTTAAGGGTGACAAGTTTATATATATATGTCAATTTTCAGCCTACTTCTAGCACCCGCAGTCCATCTCAGTGTCGAGCTATAGCCCTCACCATCGTCAGACATTATATTTCTCTCATTTCTCAGACTTTCATGCTGTCCGACGTTATCATTATGACATCCCCCACTTCTGATAGTGGTAATTCCCGACCTCCGCTATTACCCGTTATATCGAATTCACTGTCAACGGCTTACCACTTGCAAAGAATCCTTGCCGAAGTGCAGGATTGCGTTAATGATATCAACTCTTTGGATATTTCGACTGATGTGAACCAAGGAATGAAGAATCTCCTAGAGAGTGTGCAGTGGAGATTTCTAGACGTTCTAGCCCGAGATTGGTTGAGGGGTAGGGGTGTTCACTTCTGTATATCCTCATACTTCCATTTCTCATTTATATGTCCCTGCAGACGCGAATCTATTTTATCACCTCGAGTCATGGACTTTAGAACCAGGAGAATCGACTGCTACATCGTTTCCTTTGCGATTCGAACATTTTCAAAGACACTTGACAACCGCTGCCTATAAAATCGCTGTTGCTGCTGAATCAAGTCAACCCCCTGCACCATTCACCACGAGGAGCATACAAAATTTGCCAATCTCGAGAAAGAAATCAAGAACTATGCCCGCCGTTTTTATCAATAAATTAACGAAGACCTTCATGGATGCCATATACGGATTCTTAGATGGTCTGGTCTTGCTCACAACTGAGGATTCCCCTAACATGAAAGGACCTGACAAGGTCAAGTATCTGAGGGGGACCGCACACGAGATGAGGTTGCATAATTTGCTCGATCTGAGAGATGCTGTATGTAATGACCCATTCTGAATCCGTGCGAGTCTGACGTATCTTCCTGTCGTTTTCAGGATGTTAGAAAGTTATTAGTGCTCTCAAACGTCAAGCATCTAAATGGAATATTCTCCAGTATGATTACTCAGTTGGAAGGCAGCTGCGGCGTAAAGTTGTCCGAAGATCATCAGGCAAGTCATACGCGCCAACTCATCTTCTATCCATTGCCAAAACTTTTGAATCTCAGATGCTTAAATCCGTTATCGAAGGGGTCGACGAAACATTGTTCAAAGAGTATTCAAAACCGAAAAATTCCGTTTTAGTCCACAAAGTCAGAGACGGAATTCTATCAAACTTTGACTGGTGCAATGCTCCGCAACCCATTGGTGAGCTAATCTGCTCTTTTCAAATGTCTCTTTTTGATAAATTTCTGATTTAGGCGTTCGTTCTTATGTGTATGACATCATGAACTATCTCGTCGAACTGCATGCGCAAGTGTGCACTGTTTCTGAAGGACTACTTGAACGAACTATGAATGCGGTACTTGGGGAGCTTGCCGATGAAGCTGTTAAATGCTTTAGCCAAGTCAAGAAGTTTGGGACTGGTGGTTTGCTGACCGTGAGTGGACTTTTATTATTATTTGGTTTCAGAAACCGTTAACGAGGGCAAAGGCTGTTATGGAATTAACGTTCATCCAAAAATCCCTCGGGTATTACGGGCGAGAGACGGCCGCAGGGAAAACTCTCGAGGACCTGTGCACGCAACAGATTACAAATGCATATTCACCTTCGGAAGTGGACCCAAACTTCAACGCCTCATTTCAAAACATGCAGAAGGCATTGTCGGACGCAAGGAGAGCCACTGCTGTACAATTTCTATGTTTCAGACCAAGCAACTTGAAATCCGAGGGAGTTAATCCCGAGAGTGGGAAAGGCAGTAGTAAGAAGACGAATCAGAAGAACAAGGAGGCTAAAATCAGGACACGTCAATCCTGATTCAGATTAGCTTGCATGGTGCCCTCGTGTTAGAACGGCAAAGTTATGACTTGAAATTGCTGACGACGAGAGGTATTTCATTCTGACTGTGGAATCGATACCCTATCCATTTATATACATCTTAGTTCATGATTTTTTAATACCATGCTAGTCACAGATTGGTATGAACGCCTTTTTAAAAACTTGAGCTTGAACTTGAAATCCTGCGGCTCTTACAAGTTCGTCCGAATCCGGCTGCACTAGTAGGACATCAGCGATCGCTTCTTTGGTGAGGGAATGAAGGCTGTTATATATAAGTAAGTCGGTTATAAGTATGTACTAAGAATTCTGCATTGTAGTCTGCAGGTGGGCACCTCTCCCCGGGATAACTCTTCGCAAAAGACCAGTCATCGAAGGACTAAGAAACGATCACTCCCCAAGCTTCAAGTGTCTTGTCGACTGTGACAACCCAGGTCGGTCGTAATGATTAATAGTTTATGAATATTTGTTAGAATGTAAAACTTGGTAACAGTGGGCTTCCAAGTTATATGCAATGTTTACATAGTAATGGCAACCTTGAGGTCGTGGGTTAATCAGACGAAACTTGAAAGAGTTCGGACGTCGAAGTCGATTTCAAACCGCTCAATCCAACGGCACGCAACATGCCCTCCTCCACAGCGTTGCTATCTCTCTGCGAAACTCCCCTCCATGACTCGAGGAGCTCAACGATATCAAAGCAAAGTGCAATATCGTTAATCCAATCGTAATCCACATTCTGGTGCCAAAGTGTGACAACAGACGGAGCACCGGACTTCGATTTCCGACTCCGTTGTCTTCAGACCTCTGTTTGCTTCGACGACCGCGAACTGGTACGTTCCAATCATGATGATCCAACACAGTATCACCAATCGCCAGTGCGAGGAGAAATGCAGCGACGATCGGACGGGGTCCAGTCGATGGATCGGGACACATCCCCCGGAGAGTTATCACTTTGGCTATCAATAACACACTTCGGATGAGCCTCATCATCATCTCTGCCCATCTCATTCCCTGATGTGTGTCCAAAAGTAGTTTGAACACTCCCCAGTTAAACCAGGACTGCAGAGGACTATCTTCAGGTTCCGAAACTTCGGCAGGTGAAGGTAAGGTGAGAACCAGTTTCTCGGATACGACGGACTCTCGTAAAGTTTCGTCATCACGTGTAAAGTGAGGAGAGCCATTCATCACCCTCGCAAGCGGCAAATTTTCAGTTTGTGTCTCTTGAATGGGGTCAAACTGACGAAAACGTTCAATGGTCTTCGTTAATAAATAAGAATAAAAGGATCACCTTGCCATTTCGTATCGCTTCCGCTATTTTTTCGCAAGTTGGCCGCATACTTGGTGTCTTGTTTAGCAGCCTTTCAAGGAGCACCAGAAATGTTTCAGGCAGCCATCTCGCGTCAAAGTTCGCTGCTAAGGCTGGATTAAACTTGAACCTAAAATGGAAACACATCATGTCAAATTTTACAGCAGCGGACGGAGAAAAATCTACCCTGGATAGGCCAGCACTTCCCTCTCCAGCATCAAGATCTTCTCCCCTTCCTCGTTACGACTGATGGGTTCGCCATTTGCATCACCTTCTGCGGCATATCTACGGACTGTTAGCATTCCACGAGCACCAACACGACAATACGCACCGATATGGAAGCTTGAAGAATAGTAGTTTATGTAAAATCATCCCTAAACTCCACATATCCACCTTTGAATCAATATGTTGCAACAAGCCAGTTTTTGGAGAGGGGAGGGATTCCGGTGCCGTGTATTCCAGCCTAAAAATCAAGTTCAAAGATGTTCAAAAATAAATTAGAAGGTGTACTGACGTGCCGGTGTTGCCTGAACGTTTGAGAGATGAATGTATCATGTCTCGCGATGTTCCAAAATCCGACAGCATGGCGCGTGGTCTGAAAGTTAAGTCAATAGAGCTGAAAAATACAAGAAAGGCACACATACATTAGTCGTCCCTCGTCGCATGTTAGCAGCACATTTCCAGGTTTCAAATCAAGATGCAATATAGATTTGCTGTGCAAAAAGCCTAGACCCTCCACCACATCTCGAAACAAGCTATGGACTTCTTCGGCACTGAGCAAGTGGACAGCGGTCCACTCCTTGTTCCTTGGTTCTGAATCAAGTCCTTCACCGACCCAACTTGGCCCTGCATTACCAGCCTGGGTTCCAGCAAACACACCGCCCATCTCGAACCGCATCCTCTCTTTCTCTTCTGCAGGGGCACGTTGGTACGCGCGAAAAGCGCGAATCCTTGCCGATCGTGAATGTAGATCCTCAGGTTTGGAATCTGGAGTCAGATGGGTCCTCGTCTTTCGGGATTTCTCCCAGCTGTCCTTCCCAGGTAGGATATCTGATTGGGTTGGCGTATTATCCATATCGTCATCTTGAGCTGAGGAAGCGGGCGAAGTGGCTCTAGAAGGGAAAGAATCTGAAAGTCTAGCGGATGGTGTAAGAAATGGATGCAAGTGGACGTGTGCTGGTTTACGGCCGAGTCGAACGTCGATGAAATCATCTAAGCTACCCCCTTCTGCCCATTGCATGAGTACGCTGTACGAATAATTGAGAAAAGTAAGCCCAATGGTTGACAAGTACTTACAAGAGGGTTGGAATTTTGGGCCCGAAAGAGGAAAATTGGGAGTTTTCAAGCCAAGCATGGCTGAGGATTATGTCTTACAGTTAGAGGACGGTATACGTTACTAATTTTTAAAAAAGACATTACTGGTATGAGATAATATTCGGGTGCCGCAGTCTCTCCAGTAGTCTGACCTCTTTAAGAGTCTTGAGCAGATAAGAGTGTGATTCTCCGACCGCTATTTTTTTAACCGCGAAATGGCCTAGAGTATTTCCGTCAAGGACATGCTAATTTTCCAGATAAATATTACTGAACGTAGATGAAATTAAAACACACTTGACAGAGATAAACACTTCCACTTGCACCCATGCCGAGCTTGTATTCTTCCTGGAAAAACGTTTTGAAATAGCCCTCGGCCATTTTGTCAGCAGGAAAGGCCCCCTTCTCGCTCCTGTATTCTTCAGGAGATGGTGAGCTGGCTCGCCCTTTCTCCTTTTCCCGATGTCCCAAATGCGGCACGTCATGTTCGAGAGTAGGCACGGATGTTCGTAACGACAGATCATTTGCAACGGCTAACAACTGGAAATAGTCGGATGCTCGAGAATGGTATGCTGGATCGGCGTCGAGAGATTCGAATTCTTCTTCTCTGTCTGTGAAAAAGGTTTCCGACCCAATCTCGTCGTCAACATTGTCTGAATGTCGAAATGGTGGTGTCGGAGCGAGCCCATGGAATCCCTCGGGGAGATCTTGTCTACAATATGGGCATGGGAGAACAGTGGTTGAACCTTCGGTTAAAGCCGCTGGTCGCCGACGAAGAGTCAATGCAGCTGGACTGCTTGTCGATGCAGAAGTAACAGATAAAGCATGAGAGTGAGGGTTGTATAGTACAACCTGGTTAGATGCATGAAGAATCGGTTGCCATTGCACGCTGTCCTGTACAGAAATCGCCACAGATGGTGGTGGACGTGATGGAGGAGGTGAAGGAGACCGTGTCAGGATCAGAGCGCGTGATGACGAAGAGGCGTTGGCAGTCATTTTCCTGTGACTGAAATGAGGAGTCCATGAAGCAGATATTAATACCGACAGAAATCATTGGCACGTGCTCATTGCGAACCTGGTTGCGATTATCATGGCGCCTATTGCTGGGGCTCAGCTCAAGGCAGCCTTGGGGCTACCAAATGATTGTGAAGACGAGGTTAGTCAAAATTATATTGGAATTGAAATCTGACACCTAGACATGGGTTTGTAGGAAACAACTTTGGCACTTGTCGCGCGTCTTACTGCAGCGTTTAATGACAGAGATCCAGCCTTAAATCTTCTTGACCTTTGCAGTCTCATTTTGACAGAAGGAGGGCGGTATTTAGTCAGTCTGTATTTTACTTGTCGCGTTGTCTGTAAACCTAACCTCCGTCTTGTAGGACCCCTTGAGTATGCTTCCCATTCTACTGCCCTACAATGAACCTGGTGCCATTGAAATCATATCCATGATCGGAGAATCTGGTTCGGCAAAGGAAGTAATCATCGCTGCCCAAGAAGCGGCAGAAAGACTTAAACAGTCATTCGAAGTCGACCTTGAAGAACCAGAGACCGATGAAGCGGAAAATGAATACTTGAAACGACATTCGCGCAATGAGCAGATGATCATATTGGTCGACTTGTACACTAAAGGTGACCACAATATATCGCGTACTGTGACGTCTCGCTCCTACAGTTTATCATAAAGCTATTCCAAGATTGACTCTTCGCCGCAAATCCGCTACGGAAACGGTCAGACCATTACTCCAAGAGCTTACGGATGTAATCAAACTTGCTGGCGTCGGAATGAGCAGTCTTCACGCGAGAAGAATTATATCCAGTTATGCATCCCTCTCTCAAGGGGTCTTCGATTGGGTGAGGTCCGTGACAGACAATTCCCAGCAGGAGAAATGTGCTGCCAAGGTACATACGTTCGTCCAATGCACCTCTTCTCGTTCATGACATCTACAGGTAATAATAAAAGACCTGTTGGACAGTGTCACCCTCTCCTGCGTGCCTAGAGTCCAATCCTCCATTGCACAAAGAACATTCGAACAATATCTGCCCAAATTTGTGGTGAGATCAGCTGTAGGGGACGGATGGAAAGAGGCAGACGGGGCCATCTCTAACTTGCTGGTATGTTCAATACGAGCGCATAATCCGATCTATAACTTTTCTTTCAGGCAGCTTACCACACCATTGACGTCAATCTGCATGCCTGCACTCAACCCATATCTGTGGCTCACCTGATAGCCTCTGCATACCAACCACCCTCCGATTCAAGTCCTCCGGATCGTCTCCCTTTTCTTTTCCCACTGCTCCTCTCGTCTCTGCAGACAAATTCCTTCCTTGACGAATCCTTAGCTGTCCTTATCCGCCTTCTCCATGGTTCGACAACCAACCACCCCCTCTCCCCTGATATCACGGTTCCATTAGCCAGTACTTTACCAACTATCGCGAGTATACACCCGGACCCCCTCGTACGACACCAAACCTACCGTACTCTTTCTCTCCTCCTAGTGTCTTCCGAACCAAGACTGCGCTTTCAGCACCTTGCAGAGCTCACAGCCCACTCCGAGTATCCACAAATGCGCGTCGCTGCCGTCGGTTTAATCAAGGAACACTTTCTACGTGCTTTCAATGCTACTAAACCTACGGAAAAGGATGATCCATTCCTTAGCACTATGTTCCTGAGGACTTTTGGGCCAATTTTGTTCAGACCCGATCCTCCTGATTTATTTGGGGATGGTTTAGAAATTTCGAGCCTAGAGGGAAGCTCGGAGCCTGCACGGTTGTCCGAGTGTCTGTCCCTTTACCTTGTGATTTTTCGAAGGGACGAGAAGAATATGGTGTGCATTATTTGTTTTGTCTGCCTTCTTCTGATCACCGAACACATCATTATTAGACTGGGATACGGGATAAAGATATGATAGAAACTATTGAGACCAATCTCCTAGCACCTATTCGGAGAACTCTCAGTCGATGGATGCTAGATGAGAAAAGTAGGGTTGACACTTTCCTAGGCGTGAATGTGTATTGACCAGTAATTTCTCTAGGTCGCCCATTGATCATATCGCCTCTTGCACTTCTATCGTTTGCTCTGGAAAGGGTTGACAACGCCAAAGAGGAATCAAACGTCGGAAAGCCTGTGGGTTCGATCAAATAAGTGTTTAATTGTTTTTTATATGAATAAACATGAGTGATAAATGAAAAAGAAACAAACTTGGTAAGAAAGCTTTCAGTGCCGACAACGTGCCCAGAGCAGAAAAATGGGCCCGATCCTTGAGGTTCTGGAATGTGTAGATAGGATGGAACCTCCAAATCAGGTATGAACTCTCGGCACATCTGCTTAACGTCGTCTGCGACCTTTAAGAAGCCTGCGGCCCCGTCCTCAATCGCTAGATCCTGAGACAAGTCAAAGTACTCCTTGAGGCTCGGAAGTTGTTGTTCGCGGTCGTATTGGTAAAAAGTTGGTAAAAAGAAGCTTGACTTTCACAAACACATACTCCATGCATTACTTTAATACCACGCCCACTAGCTTCTTTTAAGAGCTTCAGCATGGTATGTTTACAGGTGGCTGTCGTCTGGTAAGATAAGGAAGATAAAGACTGGTTTCCGGGTTTTGCAGATAGAAAGTCATCGTATCGAGATTGTGATCCAGAAAATCCAATCACGTATCAAATTGTACGGTTGGGAATGAGCCGTAGAGTAGCGCGTTGTATAAGCCATGATATGGATTGGCTACGTCGACTTTAGGGCGTATAGAAAAGATGGTGCAGATATCGTTGGGCTTCCTACATGGTTTTGGTGAGCCGGGTATAAGAAATGTACATCTCTGTTGGGGGTTGCTTGAAGGGATACTAGTAGAGTCAGTCAAGCTGCCATCGACTGTACTGTCAGTGTCACCTAGTGTCACTCATATGTTCGTTCACGTGCCGTGATACCACGCGTCAGTGTGACATTCGATGCGACAAACCCTCCTCGTTCATGGTACCTTCTCAAGATACCAAACGCCAGGATTCATGTGGAAACTCGGAGAATGTGGTTCGCCATTTTCTTATGGACGATGCGGATTCAAATATGTCATCCGAAGTCTTAAAACCGGATTCAGCTGCTTTACACTCCGAGACTCCTTCAGGCAACAATATGGTCGACAAGATGGTCGTTGACGAAGAGGGGGACGACGAAGAGGGGGATGACGAAGAGGAGGATGACGAAGAAGAGGATGACAAAGGGGAGGATGACGAAGAAGAGGAAGACGACGAAGAGGAAGGGAGCAAGGAAGATAGTTCTTCCGACCTCTCAGAAGGCGATGACCTTCGAGTAAGTCGACAAAGCCCAATTACAAACCCTCAAAATGACAGTATACCACTAGCAAGACGCACTCGGTGTTTCGGGATTTTCACTCACCGGCAATTTCTATCACGCTAATATTCTTACCACCGCACCTAATCCTTGCCTTCATATCTCAGGTTTGGGAACAGTTGGAATTCCACTGAGCGAACGGGATGCCAAAGCAATTGTTTCCTGTGCCACTTTATCTCCTTTCGGGCATGGGGAACGCACATCAGTAGATAAAGACGTCCGGGATACATGGGAGATCGAACCTGCAAGGGTTGGGTTCGGAAATCCTGAATGGTCGAAATACATTGATGGTGTGGTACTCTTGGACGTATGTAGGACCCTTGGTGTGGCAATCGGCAACTCTTCGCCGAAGATGGAGCTATATAAGCTCTTGTTGTATGAAACTGGATCACAGTCAGTTATACTCTTACTTATCTCCATTCTGAATTAATGTCTCTGATGCTTGATTCTATCAGCTTTTTGCCCCATCAAGAGTGAGGATCTACTTTTTTTTGCATTTCTTTTTTTAACCTCCCCGCCTTTAGCACCCAGGAGTC
>Ga0307507_10011944_pt1 | contig 10845 bp, 16 predicted proteins | sample 7_EM_MG_FD_207223 | JGI IMG/M metagenome (GOLD analysis project Ga0307507, IMG submission 207223) | Populus trichocarpa ectomycorrhiza microbial communities from riparian zone in the Pacific Northwest, United States - 7_EM | ecosystem: Host-associated > Plants > Roots > Unclassified | place... | reverse complement strand
AAGAGGGTGCTCGTTGACAAGCGGAGTTGAATTCTGACAGATTGTGACCCATTTGGCAAACGGCATGGCGGCACGTCAGTTTAGAAAAATAATCTACGTTTCTAAATCTTATGGGAAGTCATCCAATAGCGTAAAATGTACATGTTGACTAGTCCCTGAACAGTGAGACCCTTAGACTATTCCTTTCCAGGTTTCTGAACCCCCCGGAAACTTCCAAAACCAGTAAAAACCCGGAATCTATTTTGCCATGTTACTGATGTCTGAGGTCTCCCCGCGTTCTCGGTAAGGTTAGGAGGTTAATGGTTAGGGTTAGGGATATTTATTCTCCACGCGCGGGAGCGCGCTCTCGGTTAGAATAAAAGGTTAGGTTACCGGTGAGGGGGATTCAAACTCCGCTCAATTCCCCATTCGGGGAGTGTGGTATATCCTCGACCCACAGAGACTACATAAATATGACCAAATTACAGCAAAAAAACATTTTCCTGATGGATCGAAGGTCGTCAACTATCATTCTAGCCTTGCTGCCATCAATGACCACAGATGGAAAGAAGTCTTGGATGCGTGCAACGACAATTCCTTGTCCGAAAACGAGGATGACCAGGCTGACATATCCCTACTTGATACTAATCATGCAGTTTTATTTGATTTCAGCAGCCCCCAAAAGGCGTGATCACATTTTTGCGTCAATGTTCGCTCTTAATCTACTACTATTTTATTTAATTGCTTGAAAGACGGATCACTTTTCTATACTTTTTGCGCTTTTTACGACTTTCTGTCACTTTTTTGCCTTTTCGTATAGCTTAGGAATACCCGCTTTTTGAATATTTTAGCCTGGCTTTTTGACTTGTGACTTTTCGGCCTTTTTACGCTTGCCGACGCTTGCACAAGCGCAAAAAAGTAAACTGTGAAAGTACCGATGCACATTTTACGATGGTCCTGTTTCTAAAGCGAGAAATTAACTCAAGTTAGTAATTCATGACAATATATTCTGAGCCCACGTACCTCATCGTCAGCTGAACAAGAGTGAGATGTGAGAAGTCTGGTCGGTCCGTATTTCCCACTGAGGCCGATAACCATGAGATTTGTAAGAACGAAGAGACAAGGAGTGTTCATAAAATTCTCCAACGCCTCTTCTATAGTTAGGAATTCAACACCAGCAGCAACACCAGCAAAAACATAAAAAGCAACGAAGAAAAAACCCTTGCTCTCAGAAGTCCACACCATGTTCAAGCCACCCCTTATCCAACTCCGCCCAGGCCTCATCAAGCCCCTCACCCTCCACCCCTCCCCACCTAACCATTCTTTCACCCCCGCAACGCCCAACAAAATAACCAACGTCCTCCCCCTTTCATACTCCGGCATCTGCACCCCCCTCCACCAGTGCACACAACCACACTCTCGGCTACACCGCGGTTACCACCGAACGTCGGCCTGGCCAAGACGGAGGAGATACCTGGAACAAAGAGGGGATCAAACCCTTGCGTATGGGAGAGGAGTACCTCTTCAGACGAGCGAGCGTATATAGACGAATTGCCTTGTTTTAGCTTCATAGTGGGAGTAAGCCCGTGACAAGACAAAGACAAAGAGGGAAACGACATACGCGAACGATGCACAACCCCTTTCGCGCGCTTTGCACAGCAAGATGCATCATCCCTTCCTGGCTTTTATCCGCATTCCCGGGGAACTTCTTCGCGATGACGAGTTCTGCCTTGCTGAGTAAGAGATCTAGCACGCCCTGCGGGACGAGTTTGTCCGCTAGCACGAGGTTCGCGTGGGTGGTGAGGATTTGGTGTGTGAGGAGGGTGAGAAGGGCGGGGTGTCCAGGCCCAGAGCCGAGGATGATACGCCCAGGTTTGAGGGTGGGCGAGAGGGAGTGGATGGTCGGTGGATTCAGAGGTTTGTCCGCCGTCAGCTTGAGCATTTTTACTCTGATAGGGTGGCTAGTTTGGAGAGGGGCCATGTAGAGTTGGTTCTTCAACGGGGCGGTTGGGAGAGAGTACACCACCGTCTCGTCTGCATCGGTGTCGTCCATCGCCTTGGATCTAGCAAACCTTCTCATCCGCCCTACGCTCTGAACCGCACACCCCACGACGTTGGGTAACCTCGCCACCACCTCCCTCGTAATCCTCGACGCTAATCGACATCCCTCTCCGTTACTTGCAAGGGCGTAGGTTCTCCCTTCTCTTGGTCTCTTGTGCGCCTCAGTGATTTGTGCTCAAGAGGATGGAGAATTTGTCATTGGTGTCTGTGTCAAAGTCGTCTGTTACTTGCATGATCAGCACGAGAATAGACAATTGAAGAGGAAGAGACGGACATCTTTATGAGTGAGCCATTATGCATTATGCATTATGAGCGGTTTTCCTTGAAGGACTCGAATTGAACTTATTCATATGAAGAATTGCGTGAATATTATGATCAACAAAGAGATCGGAAAGTCCCGAAACTCATTCCGTTCTATCAAGTTTCCACCCATTTCAAGTTCCCCCCTCATTCGTCCAGTGAAAACAAGTAAGGCTCGTAGAACTTGAAGCAAACTCGGGTCTTTGAGCACGACTCGTTTTTTAGCTGTGATCCCTCTGTCTCTGGAGGCATCGGACTTTCATTACATCTCCGAGGGTCAGATCACGAACAAGATGGTGAGATCGAGCTACATATCCACCCTCATTCTTATACCGTTGAACAGGTTTTCAGCAAATCAATCCCGCTGGTCCTCTGCTCCCGCCTTCAGAATCAGAGCCGGAAGACCTCGTTACTTTGAAGTTTCATTAGTTTCAGACCGCATCCAAAGAGACCACTCCTACGCACATCGTATGTGCAATAGGTGTACATTCTTGTCAAGCCTATCTGGTGCTGATCTTTCTCAGCGATAGTGGGTCATGCGAAAATGCTGTTGACGTGCCCGCTCCCTGCAGGTTTGCGGGCATTCACACGCTATTCATCGAGATTCGACATGGGTCACTTGTATTGGCTTAAGAGCACCAATGACGAGATTGCTCTTGAACACAAAACTGGCGATTCATTCATTCCACAAACAACAGCGCTGACATGCAGACGCTGAGGTACGAGGCAAGCCCGTTCGACTCCTTAAAAGGGAAGAGATAAGGGGAATACTAGTCTCATGATCTCCTTCCTTTGGCACTTGCGGGAGTTCAGGCTGTACACCCATATAATTTTCGTGGCAGGTTCACTCTTTGGTAGACGACCTACTATGTCTGTGTAGGCTGTGCACTATCTCGAGTCTCAACATTTAAGCCTCCCTCCGGAATGTTCAATCTCCTTGGAACTCCCTACCCTCGTCGCATTCATCGACAATGAATACCACCAGCGTTCCGGTGCCGAGCGGATATATATGCTCGCCAGAACAATACAGTACATCTCTCGGTGACCCCTTAGTTCACTGTCTAACGAGAGGAGACACCATTGGCCTCACGGTGCGTGATTCAATATCGACGGGATATCGACGCTTAGCTTGACGACCACTCTTCATGTAGCTTACCGCTCAAGCCGGCCTTCTCAGTTTGTCAACTGTTCTGTATGTTTTTTTGATCATTATTGTACGTGCCTCGAACCTCCTCTTGTGGAAGAGAAACTGAGTATTTCCCACTTGAAGCGCAATGCCATATATCGTCTTCGGCGGCGCAGTGCATCAACGAGAACGTGGTACATCTTTCAGAAGCCAATGGATATTCTCATGGCACGTTGCAATTTTGCCTTCGTACGGTACCAGTCATTCACTGAATTTTACATGCAGCTCTCCTTGTTCTTCGCAGATTTATTGCAAGCCATCGGTTCAGTCATGGATCTAAAATGGGTTGTAAGCGGCCACCTTGAAGTTGGCGAATTTTGCTCAGCCCAAGGTGATTTTTTATTTTCTTCGCCGCCTGGATCATGCAAGAGACCTCATCATCCTACCTTAGGGATTGTCAAACAGTTCGGTGAGGTCGGGGTTGCTCTGAGTACCCTTGTAGGTTGGCCCACTGTCCCCGTCATACTACTTTCTTGACATATGAACCAGGCCATCGCTCTATACACCTTTATCGGTGTCTGGATGGGTAGGACAATACAATCGAATGGAGTCACCGGTGCAGTCATTGGTGCCATCTGGTTTTTCATTGGTCTCTTGACATTACTTGGTAATGTTTTGAATGATGGAGCCAGGCAAGGATTTGAGAGACCGGTTCTTGTAATCCCCTTCTATTTATTATATTTCTCTCTGTGTTGATGAATTTACTCTCTAGTACTGGTGCTGGATTGGAAAGCCTTTCCTCATGTGGCGCCTCTTCGGCGAGTACTTGTGGTTATGGATCACTCTTTTGATCTCCTTTGTCACCTACATCCCCCTCTATTTTTGGAGCCGCGGCAACATCACCTTTAATGATGTTTCATGGTGGAAGTTCACTATACATCGTGCTGACCCTTCTGAAGAGCTCAGAGGTATCCGGCGGCGTTCATTAACAATGCTATTGTAAGTTGAAGATTTTGCCCCTCACCATCTAGCAATTTACCTTACTCAATAGGTACCCGGGGGTTTATTGCTTCATCACTTTACCCCTAAGTGTTGTGCGATGGATAACATTTGTGGAAGAAGCACGTGGACTTAAGAACACCATACCCGCCCCTGCCACATTCTTCGTCATCATCCTTTTTGGCCTTAGTGGTACCTGCAACACCATCCTTCTGCTTACAACACGTCCGGAATCCGGGCTTTTTACAAGGATTAACGACTCTGAGACAGGCTTTGCCCCATCATCTCCACCACTTCAACCGAAAGAAATATTGGCTTCGGGTTCTGTTGTTGAGGATGAGGAATATAATCTTGGAAGGCTCCCGTCACATTGACCTGTTACAATCTATTTCCTATGCGAACCAAGTAGCGATTGGGCCCGTCTACCCAAAAATTGTAGAATACTTTTACAATAAATGTACTCATACTTTTTTTTCTTATGCGCAATATAGGATATTACTCACCAGTAATTGGGCTGCGACGTTGGAACTTGAATCCACACTGCCTGTTTAATCTCCTTCAGCCGAGGAGTGTTGGATCCGAACAACAAAATTTTGGGCGTGGCATCAAGAGTAAGATTCGGAAAATGGATATCGTCCCATCGGCTCTGTCCTTGAGAGACAGTGAAAGCCTGAATGGTGTTCGACATTTTCCACAATAGATTGTGGAAATACTCTGCATCGGCCAAGTTGGCAAAAGTGATAAAAGGATTGGCAGGCGTAACCTGGCGGTTTGGGGAGTGGGGATAAGAGGGAGTTTCGAAATCAAAAGCGCCAACAAATGGCTCGATGCCCAGTATGGCTGCGATGACGGTGCAGCTGGCCATGAGGGCTTTAAGATAGGGGATATTGATTTGCCTCTGAATTTCGTAGAAATCAACTGAAGTGAGTAATTCATGACAATGTAGGGTCTGAGCTCACGTACCTCATCGTCAGTTGAAAAAGAGTGAAAAAATCTGGATATTTTTGAATGTACTCTGGGACAGTACTTGTCAATCCACTAAGGCCTTTTGCGAATATAATCAATGAGTCCACAAGGATAACCATAGAATTTAGAAGGACAAAGAGACAACGAGCGCTCATAAATTAGTCCAACGTCCCCTCTACAGTCTAGAGTGCTAAGAACAACCAAAATCAGCACCAAAAGCAACACCAGGAACAAAAGAAGAAACGAAAAAAGAACCCTCGCTCTCACAAGTTCAACTAACTCACACCATGTTCAAGCCACCCCTTATCCAACTCCGCCCACACCTCATCAAGCCCCTCCCTCATCCACCCCTCCCCACCTAACTATCCTTTAACCCTCGCAATACCCAACAAAATAACCAACGTCCCCCCGATTTCATACTCCGGCATCTGCAGCCCCCTCCCACCCCTCCCCACACTGGTGCACACAACCACGCTCTCGGCTATATCGCGGGATGCCACCGAACGTCGGCCCGGCCAAGGTGGAGGAGACACCTGCGACGAGGAGGGGCTCGAACGGAGGAAGCGCACCTCTTCAGAGGAGCGGCCGTAAATAGAGGGATCGCCTTGTTTTAGCTTCATAGTGGGAATAAGTTCGTGACGAGACAAAGACTCAAAAGGGAAACGACATACGGGAACGACGCACAACCCCTTCCCCGCGCCTTGCACGGCGAGACACATCATCTCTTCCTGGCTATTATCCGCATTCCCGGGGAAATTCTTCGCGATGACGAGTTCTGTCTTGCTGGGTATGAGATCTAGCACGCCCTGAGGGACGAGTTTGTCCGCCAACACGAGGTCCGTGTGGGTGGTGTGGATTTGGTGTGTGAGGTGGGTGAGAGGGCGGGGTGTCCGGGCCCAGAGCCAAGGAGGACGATGCGCCCGGTTTTGGAGGTGGGAAACGAGAGGGAGTGGATGGTTAGTGCATTCAGGGGTTTGTCCGCCCTCAGCTCGAGCATCTCTTCCTCTGATAGCGTGGCTAGTTTAGAGAGGCCAGTACTCGCTCACTTGGGCAACCCATTTCAAGCGGTGTAGAGTTGGTTCTTCAACGAGTACACCACTGTCCTCTGCGGACACTTCGTCCGCATCGGCGTCGTCCTCCCCTTGAGTTTAGCTAACCTTCTCATCCGCCCTACGCTCTGCACCCCACACCCCACGTCCTTAGGTTACCTCGCCACCACCTCCCTCGTAATCCTCGATGCTAATCGACACCCTTCTCTGTTAGTCGTCACGCCCACTTTCAAAGGCGGAGGTTCTCCCGTCTCTTGGCCTCTTTTGCGGCCCAGTGATTTGTGCACAGGAGGACGGGAAATTCGTCATTGATGTCTGTTGTCAAAGTCATCTGTTACTCGCATGATCAGCACGAGAATAGAACATTGAAGAGGAAGGAACGGACATCTTTATGAGTGAGCCATTATGCATTATGCATTATGACCGGTCTACTTTGAAGGACTCGAACAGCACCTGAACTCATTCATAGGAAGAATATTATGGTCAGAGTACTCACGTCAACAAAGAGAACGGAAAGTCCCGAAACTGTCCATTCCGTTCTGTCAAGTTTCCACTCATTTCAAGTTCCCCCCTCATTCGTCCAGACTCCAGTGAGAATAAGTAAGGCTCGTAGATCTTGAAAGGACCCCGGAAATTCCTCCAAAATGCTAGATACTAAAAACGCTGATTTTCGGATTCTTGTCCGTACCAATTTTCGCTGAGTGTGTCCGGATTTTATCTAGCCTATGTCATATTTTCGAAAGTTTGTCCGGACTATGTATCTAGCCTTATTTAGGGCCAAAACTTGTCCGGAATGTAGTATCTGGCCTCTGGAGTGCTTAAAATTGAATTAAAATGCAGAATATGGCTAGAATACTAAGCTACAGCTTGTCCTTGACCTTTTCTCGCTTCCTGAAGTCCTTTGTTGCCTTTTTCAGCTCAGTGTTCCCCTTTTCAAGTCGTGAGAGAGCAACATATCAACAGGCGAGAGGTCAAATCCACTGTTGTTGACTTTCAATGGTCGGCTGTTCAGCAGTGTCAGGAAGTTTGTCAGTCCAGAGTGGAAGGCGGTCACAGCCATCATTGAACCTTGGATCAACCAAAGTCCTGCAGGAGCTGGTCGAGGACCTTTTCTTGTGGGACGGGCTGTGTTCAAAGGCATTTGGTATCCGTGACTGGTGCCTTGCTACTAAACCAAGCTTTTGTTTTTGCTCCTGTGATGCCGTTCGAGATTTTTGGTAATTTGAACTTGAGGAGTTTGGTAACTGGTAGGTCAGAAGAAGGGAAAAAAAGCTTGGAGTGTGACTTGGGGACCTGCAGCAAAGCGTCTCGAGCATCTGATACCTCGGGAGGTACTTTTTGAAACTTTTTGTTAACTCCAATCCAATTTGATTCTTTGAAAGTAGTCTCCACATTGACTACAGTGGTGTGTTGCATGTTGGAGGACATGAGAGGTAACAGGTAGGGTTGATTTTGGTTTATTGCACATTCGACGCCACCCAATTTGGTACCTGATCCCTCCTTATGAAGGAATAAAATAAAGTGCATCATGACGATTTCGAACTCGCAACCTCAACGATGGACAGAGCACTACTAGAGGCTCATATTATTATTAACCACTGTACTACCTGGCAATACAATTTCATGTCCGTTTATGTATCTAGGTTGTCAATCCATTCCCAACCCTGTCCGGTTTCTGTATCTAGCATTTTACTGATTTCTTCAAAAATCTGTCTGTTTCGAACGTAGCCTAGCACCCTCATTTTGAAAATCTGTGTCCAAATCGGTATCTAGGATTTTGGAGGAATTTCCGGGGTCCTATCTTGAAGCAAACTCGTGTCTTTGAGCACACCTCGTTTTAGCTGTGATCTCTGAGGATATACCAAGAGCATCACACTCCCCGAAAGGAGAAGAGGCAGATCTACGACACAGTGTCGTAGATGAGGCTCAGCTGCAACACACTCCACACAACTTTACAGCATGACAATGTGTTGCGCAACCTCACGCATCATGCATCACATGTCACACATCGAGTCCTTCCTCATCACCCCCACCATCGTCAACCATCCCCTCACGCCACCCCACATCCAGCACACCCTATCTCAGCAGGCACGACAATGGTGCCGAATGTGAAGGCAATGGAAAAGGATGCACCCAGGTCAGTACCTCTGCCAGCTCAGACAGCTAACAGACTCCAACTACCATGTCACCCAGGTCAGTGAGTGCCACCTAGGGCCGTGAACGCCATGAAAATGGCCTTGACACACTGCCCAACACCATGAGTACCTGTCTGTTGACGGCCAACAGATGCGAACATGAATGCAAACAGGCACAAAAAAACTGCAAAAACCACCCTGAACACCAAAACGACCAAAACCTTGGCCAGGACAACCCCCATGAATGTGGGCAGCCCACCCCACCTCAAACCTTGCCCCTCCCCTTGTCATTGTCAAGGGATGTGGGTGTACAGAAAACATCGAAGCAGGAACACAGAGCCAATCCAAAGAACACTCTACCCTTGACCCACGACATGAGAACATAGACAGCTAGACACACCAACAAACCAGCTCACCACAAACAACAGGCGGTGAGGATGTAGCGGGAACCCAGTAGCATGGGCATCCAGGGTAGAAGTAGAGGTCCCCAACCATTCTTGAGGAGGAGTGGCTACGTCCTCGCTGTTATAATGTATTTAGTGTCTTTTCCTGTACCATAGCTTGTCTCTATAAATTTTACACTCCTAATTCTTTGAGTACAGAAAGTGCTTGAAAAAAAAGTACCAAGTACTCCTGTACATCACAGCACTTACTCCTTTTTTCTGACTTAGAATAAAATTTGGGTGTCCAGCAATATCTAGGCATTGCACATGTATAATTGTTGACACATTACACATGAATTAGCAACACATTACACATGAATTAGCGACACACTACACTCGAATATGTCGTTTATTCACCCAATGTGTCGCTTACTTATGCAATGTGTCATTGTCCCGATTTGGGGAGTGTGACGTTGTTGGTACACAAGGGGCAAACAGCTTTTGTTGCCAGGTAAAGATGTAGCAAACAGTAAATAATTACATTAAATCTTTTATTCCACATTTGTGCTCTGATTACAACACCCCACTCGTGATTATGACTGCTGTTTAAATCTTGTCTTGTTGTATTCATACTCATTCATTCATCGCTGTAGATTATGTTGTATTTGTTCTGTCGCAAGCTCAATGCCTGTCTGCATTCATAGTATAGGTTGTATGCATAGCTATTATTGGAATAAAAATTCGGTCACTCATCCTTGATGTAATGCCATCAAGTTTCCACATTTCTGTTTCAAAGTTCCTCCTTGCACAAAACTTACACAGTGCACAAAGCCTTGTTATCATACATTGTAGAAATGCTCTCATGCACCCAAGTACAAAGTACCATTGCTAACATAAACCCAGCCCCAACACATCGAAAACGCTGGACATGCCGCAAGCGCACCCTTACCGATTTCCCCAGAAGCCAGAAAGCTTCGAACTGCAAAAACGGATGCTGTGATTGTGGGAGGTGTGGAAGAAAGAACGTTCAACAATGAGAGATGGAAACCGGTCATCTACCAAAATAAGTGGGAGGAAGAAAGAAAGGAATGAAAAAGAACAAAGGAATGATGGAAGAGGCACTCAGTGTCAAAGTGTGTGAGTACATGCAGATAAGAAGCCTATAAGCGTTGTTGAGGGAACGTGCATCCAGTCGACTATATGTGTCACGTTGGGTACTTGTATGCGTAAGAGTAAGTTCTTGAAGTTCCTGAAGAGAAACGTCAGAGAGGATGATGGATGTCGAAAGGGAATGAGTCTGAAGTACATTGAAAGGTAAAGACTTGAATTTCTTGATGTTCTTAGAGGGGGACAAAATATAAGAGTGGGGGAAGAATACTCCATTCACAAGGTGGGAGGACACCTTATATACTTTACAAACAATCACAGGACAAATGCACATACTCGCGTGCTGCCTGACCAAAAAGAAGGTTCTAAAAATAGAAATAAACCGAAAATATAACTTCACCTCTCCCCTTTCTTGGCCAATCCATTGGACTAGGGATGACTCAGGGAACTTACGACGCAGGGAGAAGTCTATTGACGTGCGTCACTGCCGCCTTCAGTGTGGACATCCCTTGTGTCAATGCTTGACCCTACTGTCTAGTCATCCACTTCAGTCACCCATATGTAACAGACTATTAGTCATGTAACTCCAGGTATATTACATGACTAAAAGTCGCAGTGTATATTTATATTTTATATATATTTGTCCTATAAATCTACACTTTTACAAAATATATTTTCACTGCCAATGTCACACAAAATATATTTTTGATGTGTCACACCCCCCAAAATATATTTTGTCT
>Ga0307507_10011943_pt1 | contig 10846 bp, 13 predicted proteins | sample 7_EM_MG_FD_207223 | JGI IMG/M metagenome (GOLD analysis project Ga0307507, IMG submission 207223) | Populus trichocarpa ectomycorrhiza microbial communities from riparian zone in the Pacific Northwest, United States - 7_EM | ecosystem: Host-associated > Plants > Roots > Unclassified | place... | reverse complement strand
TAATTTTGTCAGTAAGACTAGGCCAGTCGACCTCCTGCCAGCGTGGTCTTGGTTTATCATTATGGGGGGAGGGGGGGCGTAGGGAGATCAAGATCGGCGTGTGGTCCGATCCCGTAGAGGGTAGGGAGGATGAGTCCCATGAGCGAAAAGCGGAAAAGATTTCCGGGTTGGCGAATGCAAGGTCGATGGCGCTTGGTCTATGAGTTCCTGTAAATGGGAACCGGGTATAGATGCCAGGGGTATTAAGGAGGGTGTAGCCCAAGTCTGTGGCTCGGTTGAAGTACGGGGCGGACTCTCTTTCTTCCTTCGAGGAAAGGAGTCGGGAGGGGTCGGATGCCGCGTTGTGGATGTTAAAGTAGCCGGCGACTAAATAGGGAAAGTCAAAATCCGGGAGGGCTGTCTCGGGGGAAACAGAGTGGGTGGACTGGGGAGTGGTCTGGCGTAGGAGTTGCCAATCCTAAACCGGGGGAACTTCAGGCCAAAACAGCCTGTCGGGGTGTATACGTCGAGAGCCATGAAGTCGTCTGACTTAGGAGGAAAGAACGGTAGTACTGCAAACTGCTGTAAAAGATTTAAGGAAACATAAGAGGCCACCCTGGGCCTGGTAATGGGGGGGGCAAAAGATTTAAAGCCCTGAAAGCCAGGAAGAGAGCCCTTGGAGGACGGGGAGTCTTGTAAAAGAACAATATCAACGCAGGAGGGGCCCTCCGTGTGGGAGGAAAATAATGAAAGAAACACATCCCAGCTACCCAGGCTGTTGTGTTGAACGAGGCTAAGGTTCATCGCCGGAGCCAGTCCTTGGCGGGAGATTGAGTGAGGGTTTTCAATCATTTCCGGGACGGACCCGAGGTCTTATACGGGGTTAGCGGCGGCAGGCCCTGGCCAGTGGATGCTGGCTGGGGCCCGCTGGGGGGGGCGTGAGTGTCCTTTGACTGGCGGACGGGTCTGGGGGTGGAAAGGTCAACGGTTTGGGCTAGAGGGGCTTCGGGAGTAGAGGGTGCCGGGCGGCCATCGTCGCCCACATCTATGGCTTCCTCACTGTCAGAGGAGGCATCGGATAGTTCCTCATCGGAGGGTGCTGGGGCTTCTGGTTGAGGAGGCGGGACTGGTCTAGCCCTGCATGCTCTGGAGAAGGCATCATGGTCATCGCTACAATTGGGGCAGTGGGGTGGGGAGGTGGGGCAGCAGCCGGAAATGGCCTTGGAGTCGCCGCATTTGGGGCATGTGGGGTCCTGGCATCTGTGGGCCGAACGATTGTGATGAAGCGCAAAGTAGGGGCAGGTGGGGTGTTTCTGGGTGCATCGGGCATAGGCGTGTCCGAATCGATAGCAGTTGGTGCATTGGGTGTAGCGGTTGGCCTGCGTGGTCTTCTCGACTTTGAGACACCTCGAGAAGAGGAAGAGAGCGGGAGTGAGGAAGGGAACGTCCTCGGGGTTAACGGAGACAACCACCGAAGTGGCCTGCTTGGAAAGCCTAGCAGCTCGGTCCTTGTTAAGGTACCTGGCCGCGCCGATCGTGACTGCCTTCGCGTTGTGGATGGCCCAAATCCCGTGCCCCCAGGGTGCCCTTATATAGGGGTCCTTCCCTCAACCCTAATCCTGCCTGACTCATAGTCTCGCGTCACGCGACTCATGACTTATATTGAGTCATAGTGTCAAATCCATCAGCTGACTCGTCCGAGTCAGCTGCGCCCTATCACGTAATGAATTAAAATCCATAAAACAAGTCATGTGCCCTAACGGGGTCACATGCGTGAAACCCATGACTCATAACTATGAGTCATGTGCGAAATACATAAACCACATGACCACAATCGTGCGTGATGTCAAAATATCAACCAATCATAATAAACCAAGGACACGCTATTGCGTTGTAATGTGAAATCCTATGAGTCAACTGATCTCATACTGTGAAAGATAACAAACAGATGTCTAATAACTATTAGTCATGTCAGAGTCTGCCTTGCTTAGTCACCATTTGTGACATTAGCTCCCTTCACCCTCTTGCATCGGTCCCACAATGCTAGACTCCTTCCTTCTACAGCATACCCCCGATTTGGGGCATCCTCTGTTTTGTTCGATTGTAGGCTTGTTGGAGTTTCTCCTTTTCCTTATCGAGTCGTTCGAGGTCGTTGTCTTTTGCGACGATGGTTTGCGCGGCGCAATCAAGTTGCCTTCGTAAGTCCCAAATTGTTTTTTCCAGAGCTTCCACGGCCGGGACAACTGTTTTTTCGCTCCCCTCTCCCTCCAGCCCTGTCTTCACCGCTCTTCTCTTCCTGTGTTCCCTCCTGTCATTGTTTGACAGTGTCTGCCTTTCTCCCACCTGTTGGGGGTAATAGCCTGCGTCCACCTTTTCCCATCGGTTTTCGTTGCAATTGTCGTTGAAACAATGCTCCCAGCCCATGATTTCGTGATGAGCCCTTCTGGCTCTCCTCCGACGAGGTTGTTGTGGCACCCAGTCTTCTCCTGGGTTCGCTTCCATCTTCCGTCGCCAGTCGTGGTCGTTGGCGACACTTGGTCTTCTCGATCTTCTGGTGAATTGTGGGTACCAGCCTGACCCCTGTTTTCGCTCAGATGAATTGGACATTCATCGTTCGTGCAGTCCGTCCAGTTCATGGAGGCGTGCGCCACCTCTCTTTTTGGTGAGCCCGAGTATTCTGGGCTAGTGGGGGTCGCGTTCCTGGCGACGCGCTGGGCGTTGCTCCCTGGGCTGAGCGAGTGTCGTTCTTGTTTGATGATGCTAGGAGGTGCGGAGGACGATATGTTCATCGTGATATGTATCCACTCTGGGCTTTCCTGGCTAGCGCCGGTGGAATCGTTGCACTGTGTGTTCTGCATGGTTGTAGTTTTCTGCGGGGTACCAGACTTTTTCGTGTTCTGGTGAGTAGCCTTTCCACCTTGCTCCATATTGGACCTTGTTGTAGTGGAGTCGAGAGTCCCTAATTTCGTCGAGTTCGTATTCGTCTTTTCCTTATATCTCAATAGGAGGAGGGGGTTCTTTGATCCGTGAGGGGAATTGGCTGTCTTGGTAAGGTTCGAGAAGGGAGATGGGGAATGTTTTGTGTATGGCCATTGAGGGTGGTAAGGCCAGCTTATATGCGCTTATCCCAATCTTTGCCAAGATTTTGAATGGTCCGTTTTCCTTGTAGTGTAGTTTCTTTGATGGTCTTGTGGTCTTAATATTACATGACAACAATCACATCATATCTCCTGATTATAGGTTCCGATCGGGTTTTCTGTGTAGATCATAGTATTCTTTTTGTCCTAATTGTGTGGCCACCATCGTGTTCCTTAATAACTCATGTAATCCAGTCCTGTCTTCCGGTTTGTTTTGCTTTCCTTGGATCCGAGGACAGATCATCTCGTATTCGGGGTTGATTCCGTAATTCGCAAAGATTGCTGTGTTTTTTGATGATCTCCTGATACCCGCTGTTGCATGCAAATTCTGCCAGTGGTAGGTAACCACACCAATCTTCTTGTTGATAGTTGATGTATGCCCGGAGGTATTGTTCCAATATAGCATTAGTCCTTTCGGTCTGTCTGTCTGTTTGCGGATGGAAAGCTCTGCTGAGTCTTCGTTCAATTCCCAATTTTCCCGTAGTTTCTTTCCATAGTTCTGAGGTGAATAGTGTTCCTCTGTCTGTGATGATATCGTGTGGTAGTCCGTGTAGTCTGACTATCTCTTTCATGAAGAGGTTGGCGAACTGTCGTGCGTCTAGCTCTTTCGAGCATGGAATAAAATGGCTCATTTTGGTCAGCCGATTGATGACCACCAGTATGGTGTCATAACCGTCTGATTTCGGCAGGTCCGTAATGAAGTCCATAGCTATTGACTTCCATCGTCAATCAGGGGCCTCATTTGACTGTAGCAATCCTTAAGGTGCATGTCGGACCAGTTCGGTCCTCTGACATATGTCGCAATTTCTTATGAATCGTTTGATGTCTTCTCTTATCTTTGGCCAATAGTATCGTCGACTGATGAATTCGGTAGTTTTTGTCATCCCTCCGTGTCCTGCTTGTGGGGGATTGTGGTCTTTGGGGATAAGAGTCGTTCGTATCCCTTCGTCCTTTGGTATCCAAATTTTCCCTTGGTACCATAAGAAGTCGTCCTTCCATTGACATACCCCTAGTGATATTCTCTTCATTTCTTTCTTTCCTTCGTCCAGGTTTCGTTTGATATCCTGGATTTGGTTGTCGTTTTGGCTGGCTTTCTGTATTTTTCCTTCGTCCTTGTCTTGAAATTCGGTTGTTTCCAATATATCGAGTTTGATTTCTTCTGTCTCTGGGATGTCCCAGTATTGATCCTTTGGTAGTAAGATTCCCACGTTTCGAGTGAGTCTCTTATCTCCTGCCGTGGGTAAGTCTCCCTCTCTTGTTGTGTGGGCGTCTGCTTTTCCTCCCACCTTCCCTGGTCGGTATTCAATTTTGAAGTTGTATTGACTTAATTCCTGCATCCATCGTGCTTGTCTTTCGTTTAGTTCCTTCTTTGTCATGAAAGTGACTAAGTTCTTGTGGTCTGTGAGGACCCGTATCGGTTTGAGATTTCCCCTCGTATATCTTTTCCATTCGTGGAATGCCTGCACTATCGCTAGTAGTTCCTTCTCGTGTATGTCGTAGTTGCATTCGGCGTCCGACATTGTCTTGGACCTGTACGCCACTGGTGACCATTTTCCGGCCTGGCATTGTTGTGACAGTATACAGGAGCAGATGTATTTCGAGGCGTCTGTTGCGATTTTGGTTGGTGCGAGCGGGCCGAAGTAGACCAGGACTGGTGCTGTGGTAAGTTTCGTCCTTAATTCGTCGAAAGCTTCTTCTTCTTTGTCTCCCCATTCCCAGTTGCCGATGCATTCCTTCTTTGTTTTCGCATATAGTGGTCTGGCTGTTCTGCTGAAACCTTCTATAAATCGTCGATAGAAGTTGCAGAATTCTAGGAAGCATTGGATTTCATTGATTTTCTGGGGTGTTGTCCATTCCCAGATGGCTTGTATCTTGACTGGGTCTGTCTTGAACCCTTCTTGTCCAATAATGAATCCTAGGTTTTCTGTTTCACTTTGGTGAAATTCGCACTTGGATGGTTTGACCTTCATCCCCGATTTTCATATTCCTTGCAGGATATTACTGACGTCCTTTCGGTGTTGTTGTAGGGTGTTTGAATATATGAGTACGTCATCCAGATAGATGATACAACACATGTCGATGTGTTCTATAAGGACCTCATTGATCCATCGTTGGAACGCCGCCGGTGCGTTGCATAGTCCAAATGGCATGACTAGGTATTCGTAAGTCCTTAGTTTTGTTGAAAAGGTTGTCTTCCATTCGTCTCGTTCTCTGATTCGAATATTGTGGTAGGCGTCCTTGATATCCAGCTTGGTGAAGTATTTGGCTCCTCCCAGTCTATCCAGTGGTTCGCTAATGAGCGGAAGCGGATGTCGATCCTTCTTGGGGACTTCGTTGAGCGCCCGATAATCGGGGCATAGTCTGAGTTTGCCGTCTTTCTTTTTGACAAACATGATTGGTGAAGCCCTTCCTGACTTCACCCTTCGAATCCATCCCCGGTTCTCGTTTTGTTTGATGTATCAATGCACTTCCTCCAATTGGTCATAACTTAGGGCATATATCTTTTTGATGGGTACCGTCTTTCCTGCTTCCAGGTCGATTCCCAGATCGATCCCCGGCGGGTGGGGCGGTACCGTCGTCTTCTCTCCTTTCTCGAAGACATCCTACAGGTGGTGATATTCTCGGGGGACCGTGTCCCTCACATCCTGGTCTTCATTGTTCTTTTTGCTTTTTATCGCCAGTTCGATGCTAATATTGATAGCTTGCAACTGAATTTCGTCTTCGATTTCATCCCATCTAAGGATGCCGGTCCTCTCCCCTCTTCGGTAGAACTGTCCGAAAGCTCTTGCCGATATCTCGTTGATCTTCATTTTTGGGTTCGCCTTCTGGCTCTTGACCTCATGGTCCATGGTGGTGTCTGAGCTTCCGAACCCCTGATCCCCTGTGTCAATATTATCCAACTGAGTTACTTCTTGTAGTTCCCTGTTGTCGAATCTTTCGATGATCAGTTGTGCTACCCGGTCTCCTTTTTCCACTCGGCATGGTTGGTCTCCTAGGTTGACTAGGACCACCTTCACTTCTCCTCTGTAGTCGGAGTCTATCACACCTGCATTTGGCATGAGTCGGTGTTTGACTGCTAGACTACTTCTTGGTGCAATTCGTCCATAGGTGCTGTGTGGTAGTCCAATAGCTATCCCCCTCCCAACAATTGCTTGACCTCTGCCAGGAACGTCGGTTCCCTCGTTTGGGTACAGGTCGTGTCCTGCCGCCCTTGCTGAACCCTTTTTAGGCACTGTGGCCTCATCGGATAGCTTCTTAACTCTGACGCTCTGGTCGCTGGTCGTCGGACCTTTCTTGGCCGGGACCTTGGAGAATCTGGTGATGAGATTCTCCTCCAGGGCTTTTTCTTCGCGTACCGCATATGCAACAGGCGAACTTTTGAGACACCAAGTCGTACAACGTTCGCTGTTGAATGTGATCCTTTTGTCGTTCCAATCGATTGTTGGATTGTGTTCTCTTAACCATGGCATCCTGAGGATAACCTCATGGTTTTGGAGATTTGCCACTTGGAAGGTTGCCAATTCCCTATGGCTACTAATGTCCATAGGTACTTTCGTCATATGGGTAACAGGTCCGAGAGCCCTTGGTTTCCCGTCTGCGAGGTGAATTTCCCAGGGGTTTTTTGCTTTGATCATCTTGATCCCGTGTTTGTTGCAAACTTCTCGATCAATGAAGTCTTCTATTCCTCCTGAGTCAATCATGGCGTTGATGGTGACTGACTCTTTTTCACTGTGTAGGGGTATTTTGACTATAATATGATCTTTGTCGTTATCGACTGTTTCCGTGTAGTTCAGTGCCGAGTAGTTGTTTTCCATGATGATGGGTTTTCGTTTTGATCTGTCCCTCAGACCATCTCTTACTGGGGACAGTCGTCGTTTCCCGACTGTTCGGGTTCCTGTTCGACCTCGATTTCCCTAATCTTTGGTCTGTTTTGCCAAGGGGCGGTTTTCTTCGCAGGTTGCCAACTCCTAGCTTGCGCGTTCAATGGTTTCGGTCTGTCTTTTTTTTGCAATCCCTGGCTAAGTGTCCAGGTTGTGCGCATTTGAGACACAGTTGTCCTCGTATCCTTCTTTGGAATTCTTCCCTCAAGATGTTGAATCTCGGTCGTTTCCGAGTCGCGTCTAGTTCCATGGGGTGGCGGGTGTTCTGATTGCCATTATTTGTGGGTAGGTATGTTCCATCTGGGTTTCGTGGTGTGATCGTCTCTCTTTGGACGCTTTTTGTTGTTGGCGATCCTTGGATATGCCTGACCGTTGCCAATTTGGTTTCCTTCCCGATTGCCCATTGGGCTAAGGTTTCGAGGTCCTCATATTCTGCACTGCTAGCTCCCCAGGCGTTCTGCAATTTCCGCAATCATTCCTACTAGAAGTTATTCTCCCCCGGTGGAGTCGTCCAACTCGGCTTCACTCGCCACGAGCCGGAATTCTTTCCAGTATTCGGTAACTGATCATTTGCCTTGTTTCATGTTCTTCAGTCTGATCCTTGCTTCTCCCTTGGCGTCGATTACGGCAAATTGTCTTTGTAGTTCTGCTTTGAACCCTGCCCAATTGTCCCATGCTGGGGTGATTCGTTCTTCCAAGTAAGGTGTAATCCAGGTCCCTGCGTCATCCCTTAGGAGGCTTCTTGCATAGAGGATCTTTTCCTCATCGTGGCCGTTCTGCCACCCTACTGTCATGTAGTATACGATGAGTTGGGCTAGCCATCCTCGTAGTTTGTGTTGTTCTCCTCAGTAAACCTCCGGTTCCTGGGCTTTGGGTTTCCTGGTCCCTCCACTTAACGATGTGATGATTTCTCTCATCTGTTCCGGGCTTAGGATCGGGGTTGTTTCCGAAGATGTAGCTCCTGCTTGTTCTGCTGTAGCCGCCATCGTGTTTCGTCGTGTCCTTCCTGGTTCTTCTGTTTCTTCTGATCCAATTGGTGATGGTGGCTCTGGTGTTGTAGGGCTCGGTGCCCTCTCTTCCGTTAAGCCGCTTTCAAGTCCTTCGTTTAGTGATGAAAGGTTGAAATTTTCCGCTAGGGGGTCAATGTCGTTTTCGTTGTTGGTCTCGGTTTTGTCTGTTTGTTAGGTGCTGCTGGTTGACCCAACCAAATGTTACAATCCTCTCTCCTCTGGGTGATACTTGCCGCAGGTAACCGATAGTCTCCTAACGATCACTTCCCTTCTTCCGGATGGCACTTGCGATAGCACCGTCCTTTGACTGCTATTCAGCAACGTCGATCGCTAGGCTCATATAAGACCTTCGGGTCATGGTGCGGGGAGATATAGTGGATACAAGTTTTTAGATTGAATGTATAGTGTATGAAAGACCTTAGATGGTTGCGTGAGGAAACCCAAATCCCGTGCCTCGAGGGTGCCCTTATATAGGGGTCCTTCCCTCAACCCTCATCCTGCGTGACTCATAGTCTCACGTCACGCGACTCCTGACTCATATTGAGTCATAGTGTGAAATCCATCAGCTGACTCGTCCGAGTCAGCTGCGCCCTATCTCATAACCAATCAAAACCCATAAAACAAGTCATGTGCCCTAACGGGGTCACATGCGCGAAACCCATGACTCATAACTATGAGTCATGTGCGAAATAGATAAACCACATGACCACAATCGTGCGTCATGTCAAAATATCAACCAATCATAATAAACCAATGACACGCTATTGCGTCGTCATGTGAAATCCTATGAGTCAACTGATTTCATAGTGTGAAAGAAAACAAACCGATGACTAATAACTATTAGTCATGTGAGAGTCTGCCTTGCTTAGTCACCATTTGTGAGACTTTGACGCGTTGTTATGATTTACAGTATAATTTCTTCAACAAATAATAAGGCTAACTTAATAAGGTAATGTATTGGAAAAAGAAATTGCAAAAATATGGCAAAAGGTCTGTGTATATTGAAATATAGTGTGTGTAACTATGCATATTAAAAACTTAAAATAAAGGTAGGTATCTGGTTATTTATGAATGTATTGTCACTCGTATTTCCATAGAGTAGACAAATACACTACTACAAACAGAGTAATCCATATCCGAAGTATTTGACCAATTCAGCTATTATGGCTATAATTTCCTCAATTAACAAGGTTATCTTAAAGAGTTCCTTTCAGAGTTTTATACACCTAATCTTATGAAACTATAGTCTTTAAAAGTGAATGTGTTGTTATTCATCAGCAAAATGTAAAAACCAGTCCTGGTCCACCAAGGGGGATTATAGTCCCCCTGGTCCTCCTGGTCCACCCTGATCCACCCTGGTCGACATTGTCGGTAAAATATCAACAAGTCTGGATGAGAATGGATCGGAGTGGACCTGTAACAAATGGTGACTAAGCAAGGCAGACTCTCACATGACTAATAGTTATTCGTCATCGGTTTGTTATCTTTCACACTATGAGATCAGTTGACTCATAGGATTTCACATGACGACGCAATAGCGTGTCATTCATTTATTATGATTGGTTGATATTTTGACATGACGCACGATTGTGGTCCTGTGGTTTATGTATTTCGCAAAGAACTCATAGTTATGAGTTTATGGGTTTCACGCATGTGACCCCGTTAGGGCACATGACTTGTTTTATGGGTTTTGATTCGTTACGCGATAGGGCGCAGCTGACTCGGACGAGTCAGCTGATGGATTTCACACCCTGACTCAATATGAGGCATGAGTCACGTGACGCGAGACTATGAGTCACGCAGGATTAGGGTTGAGGGAAGGACCCCTATATAAGGGCACCCTCGGGGCACGGGATTTGGGTGGCCAAGCTCGGCTATTTCAAAGCCATCAAAAGGGCCAAGGCCACCTACTGGGCTGACTTCCTCGCGAAAGTCTCCCCGAACAACATATGCACGGCTAAACAATTGCTCGCTCCAAGAAAGACCCCTAGATTCCCCTCCCTCCCCGATGCCACTGACCTTGTTGCAATCAACAACACACTCCTAAACCACTTCTTTCCCCCTAAGGACCCCCTCCCCGCCACAGGGCGCCTGACGAAAAACCCCTCCGCCCCTCCACTCACTATGGAAGAAATCAAACTCGCCCTCTCCAAGAGCTCCCCCTCCTCAGCCCCTGGCCCCGATGGGATCCCATATTCCGTATGGAAGAAGGTGAACCTCATCAACCCCTCGATTATCCTCGAACTCCTCTCCCCCCTTGTAGACTTCGTATACCATCCCCCTTCTCTAAAGAGCGCTAATGGCGTAGTCCTGGAGAAGTCCGGAAAGGGCTCCTACGACTCCCCCACCTCCTGCCGCATCATCGTCCTTCTGAAGACCATCTCAAAAATCCTCGAACGGGTAATGACGGTACGACTGTCTGCCATCGCCAAGTCCAAAGGCCTCCTACACCCAAACCAGTGCAGGTTCCTCCCCGGGCTAAGCTCCACCGACGCCTGCCTCACACTCACACATAAAATGAAGACACTCCAAAGAACCAGAATGGAGGTCTCCACCCTCTTCCTAGACATCAAAGCCGGCTTCGACAACGTCAACACCTCCACCCTCCGGGCCAGACTCCTGGCCACCCACGTTCCCTCATACATGGTCGACTGTGTGTCCTCCTTCCTCTCGGAAAGGACGTGTACCCTGGTCCTCCAAGGATCCCCCAACCTTTCCTCTCCAGTCTCCGTTGGCACCCCCCAAGGGTCCCCCATATCGCCCCTCCTCTTCCTTCTCTACGTTGCCCCCCTTCACATGTCAATACCCAAGGGCCTAATGGTCTCCTACGTCGATGACT
>Ga0307507_10011942_pt1 | contig 10846 bp, 12 predicted proteins | sample 7_EM_MG_FD_207223 | JGI IMG/M metagenome (GOLD analysis project Ga0307507, IMG submission 207223) | Populus trichocarpa ectomycorrhiza microbial communities from riparian zone in the Pacific Northwest, United States - 7_EM | ecosystem: Host-associated > Plants > Roots > Unclassified | place... | reverse complement strand
CTGCTCGGCGACGCCCTGCGCCACGAGCTGCGCGTCCGACTCCGGGCTCTTCACCTCGAGGATGTTGAGCTGGACCTGCTTGCCGGTGAGCTTCTCGAGCTCGCCGCGGATCCGGTCGGCCTCCGCGCCCTTGCGGCCGATGACAATGCCCGGCCGAGCGGTGTGGATGTCGACCCGGACCCGGTCGCGGGTCCGCTCGATGTCCACCTTGGAGATGCCGGCGCGCTCCAGGCCCTTGGACATCATGCGGCGGATCTTGACATCCTCGCCGATGTAGTCCTTGTAGAGCTTGTCCGCGAACCAGCGGGACTTCCAGTCGGTGGAAATGCCGAGGCGGAACCCGGTGGGGTGAACCTTCTGACCCATTACTCGGCACCCTCCGTGCTGTCCTGGGACTCGGCCTTCTCGGCCGGCGCCGCCTGCTTCGCGGGCGCCGCCTTCTTGCCGGGCGCGGCCTTCTTGGCCGCGGCCTTGCGCGGGGGCGCGGCCACCTGGACCGCCTCGACGGCGATCGTGATGTGGCAGGTGCGCTTGCGGATCCGGTACGCCCGGCCCTGCGCGCGCGGCCGGAACCGCTTCAGGGTCGGACCCTCGTCCACGAACGCCTCGCTGACCAGGAGCGCGTCCGGGTCGAGCCGCTCGTTGTTCTCCGCGTTCGCCACGGCGCTGGCAAGCACCTTGTAGACCTGCTCGCTGGCGGCCTGCGGTGCGAATTGCAGCACCGTCAGCGCCTCACGCGCGGGCAGACCGCGGACGAGGTTGACCACCCGGCGCGCCTTGCTCGGCGAGATGCGCACGTGCCGCGCAATCGCCCGCGCGCCCGGAAGCACCGGAGCGTCGCCCTTGACTGGCATCGCTGTAGCTCCTTGATCCTCTAATCCGTGTATCTGCTTTAGCGGCGACGGCTCTTGCGGTCGTCCTTCTCGTGACCCTTGAACGTACGGGTCAGAGCGAACTCACCGAGCTTGTGCCCGACCATGGCCTCGGTGACGAACACCGGGACATGCTTGCGTCCGTCGTGCACCGCGATCGTGTGCCCGAGCATGTCGGGGATGATCGTCGAGCGCCGCGACCAGGTCTTGATGACGTTCTTCGAGTTCTTCTCGTTCTGGACTTCCACCTTCTTGAGCAGGTGGTCGTCGACGAACGGGCCCTTCTTCAGGCTACGAGGCATCTTCTTCTACTCCCGTTACCCGCGCTTGCGGGTGGCGTAGCGGCGGCGAACAATCAGCTTGTCGCTCTCCTGGCCCTTGCGGCGGGTACGGCCCTCGGGCTTACCAGCCGGGTTCACCGGGTGGCGACCACCGGAGGTCTTGCCCTCACCACCACCGTGCGGGTGGTCGATCGGGTTCATGGCGACACCGCGGACGGTCGGGCGCTTGCCCTTCCAGCGCATGCGGCCGGCCTTGCCCCAGTTGATGTTCGACTGCTCGGCATTGCCGATCTCGCCGACCGTGGCCCGGCAACGGATGTCGACCCGGCGGATCTCGCCGGAGGGCATACGCAGCGTGGCGTACGCGCCCTCACGACCGAGCAGCTGGATACCGACACCGGCCGAGCGGGCCAGCTTGGCGCCACCGCCGGGACGAAGCTCCACGTTGTGGATCGTCGTACCGACCGGGATGTTGCGCAGGGGCAGGTTGTTCCCCGGCTTGATGTCCGCGCCCGGGCCCGACTCGACCCGGTCGCCCTGCGACAGGTCCTTGGGCGCCACGATGTAGCGCTTCTCGCCGTCGGCGTAGTGCAGCAGCGCGATCCGGGCGGTGCGGTTCGGGTCGTACTCGATGTGCGCGACCTTGGCCGGCACGCCGTCCTTGTCGACCCGCTTGAAGTCGATCAGCCGGTACTGCCGCTTGTGACCGCCGCCCTGGTGCCGGGTGGTGATCCGGCCGTGAACGTTGCGGCCGCCCTTCTTGGGCAGCGGGACCAGCAGAGACTTCTCCGGGGTGGACCGGGTGATCTCGGCGAAGTCGGCGACGCTCGAGCCGCGACGGCCCGGCGTGGTCGGCTTGTACTTACGGATAGCCATTGATTTACAACCCCTTAGCTGACCGGGCCGCCGAAGGCCTCGATACGGTCACCGTCAGCCAGCTTGACCATCGCGCGCTTGGTCGCCTTGCGCTGACCGAAGCCCGTCCGGGTGCGCTTGCGCTTGCCCTGGCGGTTCGCGGTGTTCACCGTCAGCACGCGCACATTGAAGATCTGCTGGATCGCGATCTTGATCTGGGTCTTGTTCGCGTCCGGGTCGACGAGGAACGTGTACCAGTTCTGGTCGAGAACGCTGTAGCTCTTCTCGGAGACCACGGGCGCGACGATGATGTCGCGCGGGTCGGCGATCGTGGTCACTTGTTCCCCTCCTCGGAGGCCTCGGCCGGCACGCCCAGGAACTCGTCGAGAGCGTCCTTGGTGAAGACCACCTCGTCGGCGACCAGCACGTCGTACGTGTTCAGCTGACCCGCCTCGATCAGGTGCACGGTCGTCTCGTTGCGCAGCGACAGCCAGTTCAGCTCGTCGGTGCTGCTGAGCACGACCAGGACCTTGCGAGACTCGGTCGCCTTGCGCAGGGTCGCGACCGCGGCCTTGGTCGACGGCGTCTCGCCGGCGATGAAGGACTCGACCACGTGCACCCGGCCGTCGCGGGCCCGGTCGGACAGGGCGCCACGCAGCGCGGCGGCCTTCATCTTCTTGGGGGTCCGCTGGCTGTAGTCGCGCGGCACCGGGCCGTGGACCACGCCACCGCCGGTGAACTGCGGCGCGCGGATCGAGCCCTGGCGGGCACGACCGGTGCCCTTCTGCTTGTACGGCTTCCTGCCGCCACCGGCGACCTCGCCGCGGGTCTTGGCCTTGGCCGTGCCCTGCCGCGCCGCGGCGAGCTGGGCCACCACGACCTGGTGCATCAGCGGGATGTTCGCCTGCACGTCGAAGATGTCGCCCGGCAGCTCGACCGAGCCCGCCTTCGTACCCTCGGCGTTGATCACGTCAACCGAGCTCACTGGGCACCGCCCTTCTTAGCCGCGCTGCGGACCAGGATCAGCGAACCCTTGGGACCGGGCACCGCGCCCTTGACCAGCAGCAGGTTGTTCTCGGTGTCCACCGCCTGCACGGTCAGGTTCTGCACGGTGAAGCGAGCGCTACCCATCCGGCCGGCCATCCGCACGCCCTTGAAGACGCGACCCGGGGTCGCGCAGGCGCCGATCGAGCCGGGCGAGCGGTGCTTGCGCTCCACGCCGTGGCTGCTCTTGAGGCCGTGGAAGCCGTGCCGCTTCATGACGCCGGCGTAGCCCTTGCCCTTGGTCTTGCCGGTCACGTCGACCGGGGCGCCGGGCTGGAACGAGTCGACGGTGATCTCCTGGCCGAGCTCGTACGCCCCGGCGTCGGTGGTGCGCAGCTCCACGAGGTGGCGCCGCGGCGACACACCGGCCTTGGCGTAGTGGCCGCTCTCCGGCTTGTTGACCTTGCGCGGGTCGATGGCGCCGTAGGCCAGCTGGACGGCGCTGTAGCCGTCCTTGTCATCGGTACGGACCTGGGTCACGACACAAGGGCCGGCCTGCACCACGGTCACCGGGACGACCTTGTTGTTGTCCCAGACCTGGGTCATGCCGAGCTTGGCGCCCAGGATCCCCTTAACTTGCCTGTCCATTAGTCCGGATCCCTACAGCTTGATCTCGATGTCGACGCCAGCCGGCAGGTCGAGGCGCATGAGCGAGTCGACCGTCTTCGGAGTCGGGTCGATGATGTCGATCAGACGCTTGTGCGTGCGCATCTCGAAGTGCTCGCGCGAGTCCTTGTACTTGTGCGGCGAACGGATCACGCAGAAACGGTTGATCTCCGTGGGCAGCGGCACCGGGCCAGCAACCTGCGCCCCGGTACGCGTCACCGTCTCCACGATCTTCCGCGCCGAGGAGTCGACGACCTCGTGGTCGTAGGCCTTGAGCCGGATGCGGATCTTCTGTCCCGCCATGGTGGCTTCTGTTTCCTTCTCTCGATGCCGCTACGTGCGGAAGCGGTAGCTCCCACATGCCGCAGGACCGTCGATCCTGCGTTGTCCGACCCCCGCGGTCGGGCGTGTCGCGCCTGCTGTCGCTATGCAGCCTTGTCAAGCAACTCGATCACGGGGATCTGAAGTGCCGGGCGGGCCAGAAACACACCCGGACACCCGGCGAGGGTGGCTGGCGCCGAATCTCCCAGAAACCGGAAGGCAACCAACCACCCACGCGGACGCAACCTGACTAGTATGCCGGATTCTCTCCGGCAACGCTAATCGGGGTTACCTTTAGCTACTTGTTGATCTTAATGACCGTGCCGGCGCCGACGGTGCGGCCACCCTCGCGGATCGCGAACTTCAGGCCCTGCTCCATGGCGATCGGCTGGATCAGCTTGACCGACATGCTGGTGGAGTCGCCCGGCATGACCATCTCGGTGCCCTCGGGCAGCGTGACGACGCCGGTGACGTCCGTGGTGCGGAAGTAGAACTGCGGGCGGTAGTTCTGGAAGAACGGGGTGTGCCGGCCGCCCTCCTCCTTGGAGAGGATGTAGACCTGGCCCTCGAACTCCGTGTGCGGAGTCGTGGTGCCCGGCTTCACGACGACCATGCCGCGCTCGACGTCCTCGCGCTTGATGCCGCGGAGCAGCAGACCGACGTTCTCACCCGCACGGGCCTCGTCGAGCAGCTTGCGGAACATCTCGATGCCGGTGCAGACCGTCTTGGTCGACTTCTCGCGGATGCCCACGATCTCGACCTCCTCGTTCGGCTTGAGGATGCCACGCTCGGCCCGGCCGGTGACGACCGTGCCACGACCGGTGATCGTGAACACGTCCTCGATCGGCATGAGGAACGGCTTCTCGACGTCACGCTCGGGCTGCGGGATCGCGGTGTCGACCGCGTTCATCAGCTCCAGGAGCTTCTCGGTCCACTCCGCGTCGCCCTCGAGCGCCTTGAGCGCCGAGACGCGTACGACCGGCAGGTCGTCGCCCGGGAACTCGTAGGTGCTGAGCAGCTCGCGGACCTCGAGCTCGACGAGCTCGAGGAGCTCCTCGTCGTCGACCATGTCCGACTTGTTCAGCGCCACGACGATGTACGGAACGCCGACCTGGCGGGCCAGGAGCACGTGCTCCTTGGTCTGCGGCATCGGGCCGTCGGTCGCGGCGACCACCAGGATCGCGCCGTCCATCTGCGCGGCACCGGTGATCATGTTCTTGATGTAGTCGGCGTGGCCGGGGCAGTCCACGTGCGCGTAGTGCCGCTTCGCGGTCTGGTACTCGACGTGCGCGATCGAGATCGTGATGCCGCGGGCCTTCTCCTCCGGCGCCTTGTCGATCTCGTCGAACGGCGTGTACGGGTTGAGGTCCGGGTACTGGTCGTGCAGGACCTTGGTGATGGCCGCAGTCAGCGTCGTCTTACCGTGGTCGATGTGACCAATGGTGCCGATGTTGACGTGCGGCTTAGTCCGCTGGAACTTCGCCTTCGCCACTGGTGTCCTCCTGTGGACTGATCATTTCTTTGCCCGGCACGCCCGATAAGGCGACTGGGACTCTGTCGACTGCTCGCGCGCGTGCGGTCCTTGACGAACCGCACGCGCCTCAACGCTTCCGGCCGGGACGCTTACGCGCCCGTGGCCTTGGCGATGATCTCCTTCGCCACGTTCTGCGGAACCTCGGCGTAGGAGTCGAACTGCATGCTGTAGCTGGCCCGGCCCTGGGTCTTCGACCGAAGGTCGCCCACGTAGCCGAACATCTCGGAGAGCGGCACCAGCGCCTTGACGACCCGGGCGCCGGAGCGCTCCTCCATCGACTGGATGATGCCGCGGCGAGAGTTGAGGTCGCCGATGACGTCGCCCATGTTGTCCTCGGGCGTGGTCACCTCGACGGCCATCATCGGCTCGAGCAATGCGGGATTGGCCTTGCGGGCCGCCTCCTTCATCACCATCGAGCCGGCGATCTTGAAGGCCATCTCGGACGAGTCGACCTCGTGGTACTGCCCGTCGAGCAGCGTCAGCTTGACGCCGACCAGCGGGTAGCCGGCCAGGACGCCGTACTGCATGGCGTCCTGCGCGCCCGCGTCCACCGAGGGGATGAACTCCTTGGGGATGCGACCGCCGGAGACGGCGTTGACGAACTCGTAGGTGGGGCCGTCCGCCGCGAGCGGCAGGGGCTCCAGCTTGACGATGACCTTCGCGTACTGACCCGAGCCACCGGTCTGCTTCTTGTGGACGTAGTCCAGCTTCTCGACCGTGCCGCGGATCGTCTCGCGGTAAGCCACCTGCGGCTTGCCGATGTTCGCCTCGACGTTGAACTCGCGCCGCATGCGGTCGACGAGGATGTCGAGGTGCAGCTCGCCCATGCCGGCGATGACGGTCTGACCGGTCTCCTCGTCGTTCCAGACGCGGAAGGTCGGGTCCTCCTCGGCCAGGCGCTGGATCGCGGTGCCCAGCTTCTCCTGGTCCGACTTGGTCTTCGGCTCGATGGCGACCTGGATGACCGGCTCCGGGAAGGTCATCGACTCCAGGATGACCGGGTTCGCCGGGTCGCTGAGCGTGTCGCCGGTGGTGGTCTGCTTGAGACCCTGCACGGCGATGATGTCACCGGCGTGCGCGGCGGGGCGCTCCTCACGCTTGTTCGCGTGCATCTGGTAGATCTTGCCGATCCGCTCCTTGCGGTCCTTGGTGGAGTTGACCACCTGGGAACCGGACTCGAGCGTGCCGGAGTAGACCCGGACGTACGTGAGCTTGCCGAGGTGCTTGTCGGTCTGGATCTTGAAGGCCAGCGCCGAGAACGGCTCGCTGTTGGAGGGCTTGCGCTGGATCGGCGTCTCGCCGTCCGCCGCGGTGCCCTCGATGGCCGGGATGTCCAGCGGCGACGGCAGGTAGTCGATCACGGCGTCGAGCATGGGCTGCACGCCCTTGTTCTTGAACGCCGAGCCGCACAGCACCGGGTTGGCCTTGCTGGCGATCGTGGCGCGCCGGATGGCGGCCTTGATCTCCTCCACCGAGAGCTCTTCACCGTCGAGGTACTTGACCATGACGTCGTCGTCGACGTCGGCCAGCGTCTCGATCAGCTTCTCGCGCCACTCGTTCGCGGAGTCGACCAGGTCGGCCGGCACGTCCTCGAGCGCGTAGTCGTCACCCTTCTGGGTCTCCCCACGCCAGGTGAGCGCGCGCATGTTGATCAGGTCGACGACCCCGATGTGGTCGCCCTCGAGCCCGATCGGGATCTGGAGCACCAGCGGGGTCGCGTTCAGCCGGTCGATCATCATCTGCACGCACCGGAAGAAGTCGGCGCCGGTCCGGTCGAGCTTGTTGACGAAGCACATCCGGGGGACGTGGTACTTGTCCGCCTGCCGCCAGACGTTCTCGGTCTGCGGCTCCACGCCGGCGACGCCGTCGTAGACCGCGACCGCGCCGTCGAGCACCCGCAGCGACCGCTCGACCTCGACCGTGAAGTCGACGTGGCCGGGCGTGTCGATGATCTGGATCGTGTAGCCCTTCCACTCGCACTTCGTGGCAGCGGAGGTGATAGTGATGCCACGCTCCTGCTCCTGCTCCATCCAGTCCATGACGGCAGCGCCCTCGTGGACCTCACCGATCTTGTACGTGATACCGGTGTAGAACAGGATCCGCTCAGTAGTCGTGGTCTTACCGGCATCGATGTGCGCCATGATGCCGATGTTGCGTACGTTGGCGAGCGCGTCTGCGGCGGCCACTTCAATCCCTACTTTTCTTCTTCGTCGTCTCGTGGACCGGTACGACTGCTGCCTCGGCCCGGCGGTCGCCGGGCCGGCAGCGGTGTCTTACCAGCGGTAGTGCGCGAAGGCCTTGTTGGACTCCGCCATCTTGTGGGTGTCCTCACGCCGCTTGACGGCGGCGCCGAGGCCGTTGCTGGCGTCGAGCAGCTCGTTCTGGAGACGCTCGATCATCGTCTTCTCCCGGCGGGCCTTGGAGTACTGGACCAGCCAGCGGAGGCCGAGGGTGGTCTGCCGCGGGGTACGGACCTCGACCGGCACCTGGTAGGTCGCGCCACCGACACGGCGGCTGCGGACCTCGAGGGTCGGCTTCACGTTGTCCATGGCGCGCTTCAGCGTCACCACCGGGTCGGTTCCGCTCTTCTCCCGGGCACCCTCGAGCGCGCCGTACACGATGCGCTCGGCGAGCTGGCGCTTGCCACCGATCAGGATCTTGTTGATCAGCTGCGTGACCAGCGGGGAGTTGTAAACCGGGTCCGCGACCACTGGGTGGCGCGGAGCGGGGCCCTTACGCGGCATGTCAGCTCTTCTCCTTCTTCGCGCCGTAACGGCTGCGGGCCTGCTTGCGGTTGCGGACGCCCTGGGTGTCCAGCGAACCGCGAACGATCTTGTAACGGACGCCGGGGAGGTCCTTCACCCGGCCGCCACGCACGAGCACGATCGAGTGCTCCTGCAGGTTGTGGCCCACGCCGGGGATGTACGCCGTCACCTCGATCTGGCTGCTGAGCTTCACACGAGCGACCTTGCGCAGCGCGGAGTTCGGCTTCTTGGGGGTAGTGGTGTACACGCGCGTGCAAACGCCGCGCCGCTGAGGGCTGCCCTTCAGCGCCGGCGTCTTGGTCTTGCTCGTCTTGGCCTGGCGGCCCTTGCGGACCAGCTGCTGGATCGTGGGCACCGGGTTTCTCCGCTCCCTTCGGCCGCGTCCATCCGCGACCGCACCGTCTAGTAATTCCTCTGTGTGCCGGAGGTAGCCCCTCCGGCACCCGCGGTCGGGCGTGTCGTCCGGCTCACGGCCCCGTCGCGCGTAGTTACACGCACCGGGTCTTGTCTTTGTCGCCGTCCCGATCACGGGACGACGGGTCTCGGCGTGCTTGATACCCCGTCCTGGAAATCCGACTCGGGCGCACGCACGAGTTGCCCGGGCAAGCCCGGGCACGGAGGGAAAGAGTACCCACCACGAGCAGCCAGGTCAAAATCGACAGGGCTAGCTCCTCACGACGGATATCTCCGAAACAAGTGTACCGGGTCCTCCGAGGCAGCATGCCGCGGCATCGGGATACCGGATTGGGGGCGGCAGTCAGGTCCCGGAGGAGGACAGCTGCAACACCACGCTCAACGCCAGGGCGGCCACCGCAATTCCCGCGCCGACGGCTCCACACGAGATTCCCGCCGCCGCGATGCCCCGCCCGGTGAAGCGCACCTGACCGCTGCCGCCGGAGCCGCGGATCTGCCGCCGGGCGACCAGACCCACCACGATGGCGCCGACCCCGCCGATCACGCTGAGCAGGGTGAAGGCGCCGGCCACCACGGCGCCCCAACCGGCGCCGGCGCCGGTCAGGCCGAAGCAGAGGACCAGCAGCGACACCAGGATGGCCGCAATCCCGGCCAGCAGCGAGCCGATGGCCAGGCCCGAGGTCAGCGGCTCGACCCGCAGCTGGACCAGCGCGAACTCGGTGCCCGGCACCGGGTCGACCCGCTCCGGCTGCCAGCGGCCGGACGGCGGGGGCGGCGGCACGGGCGCCGAGTATGGATACGGCTGCTGGCTCATGAGTCGAGGATGTCACTCGTACGTGGCGCGGCGCACCCCGGCCCTGGCCGGTGCCCGACCCTAGTCGGTGCCGGGCGCGAAGTCCGGTCCCGACGGTGACGACGCCAGGTGCAGCAGCCCGGCGATCGTGGCCACCACGAGCGTGGCGACCACGCCGGATCCACACCGAGCCGGTGAGGTAGCCCTTGGCGGCATACGCCTCCCGGGCGGCCTGACGGGCCAGCAGGAGCGCCACGGTGGCCGGGATCACACCGCCGACGAACGCGCCGGTCAGGAAGCCCACCAGGCCGAGCGCGAAGACCGCCCGCGCCTTCGAGGAGGGCGCCGGATCGGGATCCAGGGGATGGCGGGTGGGCGTTGCCGCGGGCGAGGTCACCCACCCATCTTAGAAAGGCCGAAGGGCGGCCGCGCAGTGCGCGACCGCCCTTCGGTTCGTTACGACAGCGTCAGCGGTACGACCCGAAGTCGAAGTCGTCCAGCGGCACAGCCTGCCCGCTGGCCGGCCCGAAGCCGTAGTCGGTCTCCGGGTACCCGGTCATCGAGTACACCTTGGCCTTGGCCTCCTCGGTCGGCTCGACCCGGATGTTGCGGTACTTGGCGATGCCGGTACCGGCCGGGATGAGCTTGCCGATGATGACGTTCTCCTTGAGGCCGACGAGCGAGTCGCTACGCGAGTTGATCGCCGCGTCGGTCAGCACCCGGGTGGTCTCCTGGAAGGAGGCCGCCGAGAGCCAGGAGTCGGTGGCCAGCGAGGCCTTGGTGATACCCATGAGCACCGGACGTCCGGCGGCGGGCTCGCCGCCCTCGCCCACGAGCCGGCGGTTCTCCGACTCGAACAGCGCCCGGTCGACCAGCACGCCGGGCAGGAACTCCGCGGCGCCCGAGTCGATCACCGTCACCCGCTTGAGCATCTGGCGGATGATGATCTCGATGTGCTTGTCGTGGATGAGCACACCCTGCGAGCGGTAGACCTCCTGGACCTCCTGGGTCAGGTGGACCTGGACCGCCCGCGGCCCCATGATCCGCAGAAGCTCGTGCGGGTCGATGGTGCCCTCGGTCAGCTTCTCGCCGACCTCGACGTGGTCGCCGTCGTGGGCCCGGAGCTTGACCCGCTTGGAGATCTTGTCGTACACGATCTCCTCGCTGCCGTCGTCCGGCACCACGATGATCTTCCGCGAGCGCTCGCCGTCCTCGATCCGGATGCGTCCCGGGGTGTCGGCGATGGGCGCCTTGCCCTTGGGCACACGGGCCTCGAAGATCTCCTGCACACGCGGCAGACCCTGGGTGATGTCCTCACCCGCGACACCACCGGTGTGGAAGGTACGCATCGTCAGCTGGGT
>Ga0307507_10011941_pt1 | contig 10846 bp, 6 predicted proteins | sample 7_EM_MG_FD_207223 | JGI IMG/M metagenome (GOLD analysis project Ga0307507, IMG submission 207223) | Populus trichocarpa ectomycorrhiza microbial communities from riparian zone in the Pacific Northwest, United States - 7_EM | ecosystem: Host-associated > Plants > Roots > Unclassified | place... | reverse complement strand
CTCAACCCTGCAGTCCTAAAATGTCCCAGGACGGGACGGAGTAAAAATTGTCGTCCGGTCCGGTCCAGTCTTCTTGGCAGTTTCCCCGTGGGGCCGCCCGGGCCCCCAGACCGTTGCGAACACTGCATGGATCCCCTAGATATTACCGTCTAGTAATACGCGATGTCCAAGAGCCGATCGCGCTTATAGTGCGATATGCGCAATTAAGTAGATATACCGTCGTGCCTATTATACCTATCGAAGAACCCGGACGCAAGGGCCCCGACACCCCCCGCCGCCCCCTTGTGTGATCATCCCAGAAAAAGAAGCTTTAAGCGGCATCGCCGAGGGGGTCAAGCAAAGAGTTGGCGCATGGGCCTTGGTATATCTAGAATTGGCGTAGGCCAAGCAAACTCCGGCAGTGGTTGAGTGAGCATTGCGGAATAGAGTAGGATCAGCCAAGGGGGTTTCTGTAAGATAAAGCGCACTCTTTAGACGATGGACGAAGACGTTTCAACTGTGACAAGAGTTAGACAAGATGATAAGAGTGTCCATACCCCGGGAATGTTTTCCGGATCTAGACCCGCCGAGCCTATCTCCACTCTTAGAGCATGACAGCCGTTCTAAATACAACATCCATAATAGCACCTCGATTCCGAGTACTGGCCCACCCCCCATGCTCAGTTCATTGTCTGTCATCTATTCAAATTTCTTTCCTCTCTAGCGAAATGTGACCTCCCCAGAATAGCGTCGATGCTTAGCGAAACAATGACGAATCTACACACAGTCACTCGTAAGTATACATCGCTGATAGAGGGGAAACGCCGAATTTTCCTACACACATACCTGGCATCTGGCCCAGAATAATCCTCAATAGTTCCGCCTATAAACCATCACTCGTCCGGTATGTCTTGTTGTACCTGTGTAACCTCATCTCCGCAGAATTACCGATATTGTCTGCTCTTGCAGAGCAAGGAAGTCGTAGTACAAGTATGCAAGCGTTATGTCTTCTTTCTTTTCCAGATCGCGCAACCAGTTGATTATGAGGGAGCTGGAATTTCTGCCCGTGAGTGATATTCACTTGTCCCGAAGAACCCACTTACATCACATACGCACTGCGACTCCCGGATTCTCGGAACAAAATACAACAGCCCTACCGGCTGCGCCTCCACCTCGCTTCCACTCTCACAACTCGCTTGTTCCTTATAGCCAATCTCCGATGCCGTCAACTCGGTTGGTGCACACGAGATGATGTCGGTTATCCTGCTCTGGTAGAGAGCATAATCAGCGCATCGCTGTCGGATCCATGAACGGTCTTGTTGTAACTTCCTCTTGTGCTACTACTGTTAACATTGTTAATTAATTGTGCATGTGTGGTCTAGGCCATGATGTTCTATCCAAAATGTTGGCTGAGTGTAGAAACGGTATGAAAGAGCGATATGTAGAGTTAGCTGGAGAGTTTTTGAGACCCTGTGTCGGGAAAGCTGGGGGGGTGATGTGGCTTCGCTTGTGGCAACGGTAGTCTCGCAATTCCCATGCCAAGGAAATATTCACCAACACTGTTGCCCTCCCCTCCGCAAAGGCAGGAAAGAAGTGACAATTGGTGTTTAATATGATTTTTGAGATCGGAATTTCCTACGATATCCTTATCACTTTTCTTAAATCCTTTACAAGAATAATAAGAAATGTTTCTTATTATAAAGTATATCATCTTGGCTATTAGTACTTCAAAGGGGAGCTTGCGTCCAACATGAATTATCACTTGAACTTGGGTTACTTTTTTTTCTACAGTCTATATGGAAGGTAAGGTGACGCTTTCTGAGGGCGTTGCACTCAGTGTCACAGCAAAAATTGCAACATTTTTCATGAGGAATCTGCGGGGTATCATAGTTCAGTATTCAGGAGCTACACAGTGTTTGGGCGCAAATTAAAGATTGAGATGGAATGATACGATACGGTATCTCAGCCGCATTGATGCATTTGTCTGCCAAACTCCTGGATTATATTTGCTAGAAAGTGTTCAGTGAGCTAAATATTTGGCGAGGACTCCGCAAAACATCGGGTGGCAGAGGTAATCTTGGCGAACACAGGTGAGTGCTAGTACAGTATCTGAATCATTACTTTGAGCCTAAGTAATAATTACTTGATTGTTTTCTAATATCACTCGATTTGTTACCAATAATTATACCATAGTCTGACCTTGACGATTCTTTTCTTTAAATTCTACCAACATTTCTGCTTTCATTATTAAAAAACAAAACCGCACTCCTAGAATATTACTCTTGTCGTGGACGCGCTCAGCTTATTCATCAAACGTTCCGACAAAGGCTTCAGATATGTGGTAAGGATTAATCCCTCCGGTGGGAAGCCGAAGCTCGCGGGGGAAAGTGGGGGAACTTCCCCATAGTTGTGAGTTGGCTATCGCTGCCCCCGTGCTTGACGTTTCGTTTCACTTTACAGCCGACGCTTTGTCCCAGGTTCCTATTGAAATCACATCTTATCACTCGAAAGCCTGCAGACTACAGATGTCTGCAGTCCGGCCAGGCGCGGTCAGATAGGCCCTTAAAGACGGCCTGCCACAAGCAAAGCCCAGGCCGCTTGCGAAAACTGTTTATATATGTGTAAAAACCCTATTATTTTTCAAACTGCTTCACCCTCTGCTTTACTCCTTAGTAGGCTTCTTAATGGTCCGACCGGTGAAGTCTCAGAGTAAGGACCGACTGGTCAGTCAAAATTGATGTCTGAGACCTGACTTGACTAAAAGAGGTGGTCAGGACTAGTATTTCTGGTCTAATTTAGGAAAAATATGTTTAGGAAACAAGTTGTTGATATAAGTGAAATGTGTTGAGGTTCCGGCCATGGCGGGGATGGAGTAAGCAATCTTGCACCAGCGCGAACTTGCTGATGTAAGCGAAAAACAATACATTGAGGAGAAAGAGAACATTGAGGAGAAAGGTCTTGTGTTCTGATCAGTGGAAGAATAGGAGCATTTTCCTGCTTTATAAATGGTCCTCTCTGTGCAGTTAGTAAATCACTGTGGAAGATAAAAGGGGCTGAAAGTGAACGAGGGAGAACTTCTTTAGCGCTGTGTGAGAAAGCAACTTCTGTTCAGCAGCAATTTTCACAATTTTGCTGCGGATAAGCCTTTAGCCGATGCACCTTTTATCTAGCATTCGCAAGCGGCTAGGTTGGCCTGCAGATAGCCGGCAGGCTTTCGGTATATTCCTTATGACAGGTCATTATTTAGTTAAGGAGTGGCTCACACCTACAGATATCTGTTTGTTTTTCAGGCTTGGGCCACACCATGTAAAAATTATTAATATCGTGATAGGTTTTAGATACTATCCGGATAGACAGACAGGGGGGACTCGGAGTTTCTAGTTTTCTCTTATCACTCAAATTATTGCTCGGGTACGGCAAAGGAATCCCCCCTATCACCTCGCCCTTTCAACACCACAATGTCATAAAGAAATTTCTCTAGATTGAATGCTAGTTTCTACTAGGTCTTCTTCTATGTATTTACATTTTTAATTTATTCTTTGGTTTCCATAATAGTTGGATTGGTGGGGGGGGAGCGCTGTTGTCATGGCCGAAGTTTCCTCCTTGGTTGCGCGCTCGTGATCTGTAGCTCTTGGCGTTTCATCTGCTTATCTTATCTTAATCACATCTTATCACTTGACAGCCTGCAGATATCTCCGGCCAGATAGGCCCTGAAAGCCGGACTGAAGCCCACAGTCCGGCCCGGCCGGCCGCAAAAAAAGCACAGGCCGGCCGCCTTGGACCACAAGTCTCACCGGACTGGCCTCTTGCGAACGCTGCTTTTGTCACACGTTTTTTGCCTGGTCCACCCAGTCTGATTGAGCCCAGTCCAGTCAGTTCCAGCAACCACGACTGCCCGGTCAGTCTAATCTTCACCGTTAGAGTAGACTAGACTTTGACCTGGTCTAGCTAGTACGAGCCGGTCCTCGGCCGACCATTGAGAACCCTGCTCCTTAGAGGCTTAGACAATCCTGAAGAACTTATTTTCCGACATCTTCATCCCTATCCGAGTACGATGCTGAAACACATTAGCTCATGAAGGATTTTCCAAGTCGCTATCTTATTCAAATCGTTACAATATCATACGATAATTTATCTACGGGTATGGTGTATCGTGGCTACACCTAATATTATACCCTACAAAGATTCCCACCAAGGTAAGCGAGCTTACCACCTCGTCCATTTATTAAGCTTAGCTTAACTAACTCATGTTGGCCCACCACTCCCCTCCGGTTCCTACCAGCCGAGCATTCGTCAGTACATATCAAAAAGATACACAGTAAGTAGGGTTCGCGTTTTCCTTGTTGCTATATGGCAAAAACAGGTCATAGAGGACAATAGTCTCTAAAGTGACCGGCTGACGGTGGCCTCGCAGTAGGGAGAGGAACTCCCGGACGAGGGTAAACCAACGGCTCACTAATTGAGGATGGGTTTCTTGAAGCTAATCGTCTACCTATTCTTCGGGCATGTCAACTACAACCGTTTTACCAAGAACCATTCCTCTGGTTTTTGTATGGTCGGTGGATAGGGCACAGTGCAGTACTATACCAGCTCCTAAAGTTCTTTCTGAGGTCCCTATATTATTTAAGTTTTTGTGGGACATTCATCTTTCTATGGCATATCGCGGCTGCACCTAAATTATACCCTACAAATTCGGGGTAATTCAAGTCACGACCTCACGCATTTACAGAATCGAGTTTACCTACCCCTCACTAACGCTGCCCTCCCCTTCCCGCTGCTACCAGTAGACCATCTGCCGGTCTTAAAATGATATTCGATCAGGTAGGGCTAGGGTTGTACTTCAACAATTTGGGATATCATACCCCTTCAGATGGTATATAGCAGAGTAAGTATTGGAGTAGAGTAGTCTATGAAGGGGACGGCTAAAATCGCTTAGCAGTAGTGAGAGGAACCGCGAGGCTAAGATAAACCAAAGGCTCAAGAATGTAGGACGGGCTTATTCAAGCTTATCATCTGTCTATTCCTATCTTATTGCTTGTAACGGGCCGTACTGTAAATCACAGCCCAAAAAAAAATACAAGATAAATACCCACCTAACGAACAGAATAAAAGGGATTACTGTTAGAATATTCGCGAAGGTTCCATATCATCAACCATGCTACGACACTAGATGTTTGGACAAGGAGAGTTTGGGTATGGATAGGGTTGCGGATTATGGTACTTGAGGCGATGGTTGTTTTGTGGGAAGGTTAGCTGCAGCGGAGATGTTTTGAGAACATTCAGGAAACGTACTAGGGGGTTAGGACGGTTTGGGAATCAACACTAGAAGGAGTCGGACGTTTGGAACTAAGGTATACTAAGAGGTGGAAGACAGCGAATGTCGCACTACAACGATTGGAAAACAACGGAAGGTCTCAGCAGGGTTAAGGATTATGGGAGCTGAAGGAAATCATGTAAGAGGATGAGACGACTGAAGAGAAGGAAGGGGGTTAAGGTTGGGAATACGGTTTGAAGGAGTTTCCTTGAAATGAGCGAAGGGTTGTAGGAAAGGAAAATGGAACGATGAAAAAAGGTTTTTCTGTAGAGTTGATCTTGTATATATAGGACCCTCCTGGCGAGGAAGAAAAGAATAAGGACCGCAAGACTCTCTACTCTCATATCCAATTCACTTTAATTACGACGGAGGAAACTACTATAGGGCTATGTCTAACCAGAACTCCAAGTGAAAAAACAGAAGAAGAAACAAAAGAAAAGGCAGATAAATAGAAAAGCGCCAGAAGAAACTACAAAAAACGCGCTTATCAAATTCTGTGTACATTTAAATCCACGGAGGTCTTGCCGCCACCAATGCCTCACTCGGTAATTACTTATAGAAGGAGAATGTGTCTAGTAACGAAGAGGAAAGGATGTAGGCGAAGAGAGTTTAAAGCCGAATAAGAGAGGCAAGGACCGAATGTAGGCCGACCACAATTGATAGGGGTGATACGGTGTTGTTGGGAAGGATGTCGGTTTTCTAGGGAGGATGGCGGGCACTTTAAGGGCCACCTGGAGGAGGGTTGAGGGAACACGGGCTGTTCGGCTGCGGGGAGGTCGGTACCTAGGGACATGGAGAGGGAGTCCTCGGGGTCCAAGACCGCTTCCCGCTCCCTGGAGCCCGCGAATAGGAATGTATGATGGACATTAAAGTTTGTGAGGTTGGTATTGGGGACATGAGATCCGGATTTCATCACAGAGCACTTGTCCCCATTCTTAGAGGACGACGGGCGGGATGACTCGCAATAGCGATCTGCTAGGACATAGTTGAAGCTCCGCTCAAGTGGGGTCCTCGCGACTTTGTTGTGTCATTTAGGGGGGCGGCTGCAGTGGGGCTTGGCTCAGTTTATCTTCCGCAGCGGTGTGGACACTTTTCCGTTGCAAAAGCATTTTTACTACCCCTTCGTGCCCGTTCTCAGTGGCCCACGAGAGTGCTGTCTAGCCTTCTGTGATGTCTGAGTGATCGAGATTGACGTCCTTTCGTTCCAAGAGCATCTTTACTATCCCCACATGTCCCCCTTCAGCTGCTAACGAGAGTGGCGTTCGGCCATGGTCAGCGCCTGCCTGGTCAGGGTCGATGCCCTCACATTCCAAAGACAGCCTTGTTAGATAGTCAGGACCTCCCTCAGTCCACCATGAGAGTAGCGTTGGGTCAGACCCCGCGCACGCCCGGTCGGGATCAACATCTTCTCGTTCCAAAAACATGTTTACTACGCGCTCGTGGCCATTCTTAGCCGCCCATGTGAGTGGGGTTCGGCCATAAATGGTGTCTCCCAGGTTGGGATTCACACATTCTCGTTCCTAAAGAATCTTTACGACCCCCTCATTCCCGTTCACAGCAGCCCATAAGAGTGGGGTTCGGCCATAAAAGGTGTCTGGCTGGTCGGGATTGACGTCTGCCGATTCTAAAAGCATCTCTACTACTCCCTGGTGCCCCTTCGCAGCCGCGAACGCGAGTGGCGTTCGGCTAGAATCGGTGTCAGCATGATCAGGATTGACGTCCTCTCGTTCCAAAAGCATCTTTACTACCCCCTCATGCCCGCTCTCAGCCGCCAACGAGAGTGGCGTTTGGCCATAAAATGTGTCCGCATGGTCAGGATTGACATCCTTTCGCTCCAAAAGCATCTTTACTACCCCCTCATGCCCGTTTTCGGCTGCCACAGCGAGTGGCGTTTGGTCAAACAACTCGGGGTCTATATAGTCGGGATTGATATTCTCTCGTTCCAAAAGCATCTTTACTGTCCACTCCTGCCCGCACTGAGCGGCTAGATAGAGTGGTGTCTCATTATTTCCGCTACCATTGAGGTTGACATCCTATCTTTTCAAAAGCATCTTTAATACCTCCTCATTCTGCTTAGAAACCGCGCAGTCAAGTAATGTGCCGTCAAATTCCCAGTCAACAACGTTAGGATTGAGATCTTTTCGTTCTAAAAGCACCTTTATTACCCCTTCATACCCCTCCATAGCCGCCCAGAAGAGTAGCGTTGGGCCAGATTCTGGTAATTCCTCGTTGGGATCTACGTCCTCTCGTTCCAAGAATATCTTTACCACTCCCACACGCCCGTTGTCCGCCGCCCAAGAGAGTGCCGTGCAGCCAAATTGGCCATCTACCGCGTTGAGATCGACACCCTCTCTTTCCAAAAGCAGCTTTATTACCTCCTCATGTCCGTGGTCGGCTACCCATATGAGTGGCGTTAGGCCCGGATTAATGCCTGCCTGGTCAGGATTGATATCCTCACGTCCTAATAAAATATTTACTATCCCCTCATGCCCCCTTTCAGCGGCCAAGGTGAGAGCCGTACTTCCTAGGCAATCTCCTGCATTAATATCCCATTCCTTCATCTCCAATACAACAGCAAATATCTCCACAATTCCAAAGAGTGCTGCTCCGTGGAGTCCTGTAAAATTTCCTTTTCCACACTTATCACTCAAATCTCGTTTCCAAATCGAATCACTAGTATAATTCAATAACAGTAGCGTAGCAGATATATGCTCATCAAATCTATCGAGAAGCCTCAGTGCGAGTACTTTGATATTTTCCGTCATCTCCCTTCTTGCGTGCTCCCCCCAATGACAAGAAGCATAGTCCAGAAATGGGATTGCTGAGGGGGCACAGTCAACATCTGGCGAAAGATCCCTGACATATCTAAAATTAAGGTATGTCAAGCAAACCTCTGCGATTGCTGAGTGAGGACAATGGAATAAGGTAGGATCAGTTGAGAGGTGCTCCTGTAGAGTAAAGTGCACCAGACGGACTGTCGACGAAGACGCCTCTACCGTCACAAGACTAAGACAAGACGATAAGAGTATTTTTAACGTAGGGACGCTTTCCGGATCTAGATCCGCAGAACCTATCTCCACACCGAGGGCATGACAGAGGTCATCGGGGTGTAATGGCCGCTGCGAATTCAATACCCACATCAGGACTTTTAGTCCTAGTACTGATTTGTTTCCACTCTGCGCCTTCACCCGCCTTAGGGTTTCCGTGTAGGCATCGCTCAGACCATTACCTCGCACCATCTCTCGGAGTTTCTTTCTTCTCTGGCCAATTGTCACCCCCCCTAGAATAGCGTCGATGTTGAGCGAAACAAGGAGGAATCTACACATAATCATTAGTAAGTATAAATCAGTGATAGAGTGAAAATGGTAAATTCTCCTACGCACATATCCGACATCTTTTCCGGAATAATTCTCACAATATCCGCCCGTAAATTATCGTCCATCACCTCCGGCTCGTCATCCCTGTCTAACCTCATTTCCAGATAATTTTTTATATCACCCGTGTTAGGCTTAATGGGTATTACTACAACCTTGCTGAAATATCTGTAAATATTTTCCTTGACATAGGGCCTCCCGGTGAGGAATATTTTCGTTCTAGGGCACTCCCGAATTGTTTCTCTCAGTGCCTCAAGAAGCACAGAAAGATTCTTCGGTAGGCACTCATCAAGTGCATCGAGGCAGATGAAAACTTGGGATCGCGAAGAAATAGTGGCCTTCAACATTCCCATCAAATCAGCGAGTAGCAGCCTTCGGCCCCCAACCTCGTTTTTCCCTTGAAACGCCTCGCGCATATTTTCCGGGATGCCTCCCCTGCCTACCAGCTGCTTCAGAATCACTCCCATGACGTTGGTGATTGTCTATTCTTGCTGAGCAAGGTAGTCGTAGTATAAACATGCAACCGCGATATCTTGCCCCCTTGCTTGGTCGCACAGCCTGTCTATCACTAGAGAACTAGTATATCTAGCCGTTAGCTAGATTCTGCTCTTTAAACTAATCCTGCCGCTTACCTCAGATATGTCTTGCCCACTCCCGGATGCCCGGAGCAAAACAAGACAGCTTCATCGGCTCCCCCATCACTCTCCCTCCACTCCTGAAACTCGCTTGTTTCTAAAAGCCAATCTCCAACACCTTCGAATCTGTCGGTGCGCACGCCATGATGTCTATCTTTTGGCTCAAGTGGAGAGAGCCAACGCATAATCTCTACATCCTCGCCGAATTGATTGATGGTGGTGGTGGTGGTGGTGGTGTTGTAGCTCCCTATTGTGTTGCCGCAGTTGGAATTGTTGTCGCCGTAGTTGATCGATTGGGTAAGTGTAGTCTGGGCCATGATGTTCTGTCAAAAATATTTGTTGTTTGTAGAAAATGGTAGAGGAGTATGGAGGATTAATGGGGAGTATTGAGGGTAAATGTAGGAGTTTACAACCCCTTTTTGTGGGCAAAGCTGAAGAGAAGCCGGGAGATCTGGTTCCTTTTGTGGCAACTACCACCAGCCATTTTCACGCCAAGGAAATACTCGCACATTTAAGATTTGAGGCTTTTGTAGAATTACCACCACCTAACTCCGCCTCATAGATCCCTGTACCGTACAATAGAGCGCTGTTCTGGGAGAAGGTTAGGTTTAGTACTGAACTCAAGTAGGGTGTAATGCAGCCACACACTGGCTATTTTCGAAATACGACACTTTTTGTTTCCTTTTTGTAAGCAACCCTACTCGCACGAGAATAAGTCCTCGGACAACCGGCAGAAACACGACCCCCCGCCAAATTCATAATGAGAACCATCACAACTATAATGACTATTAATACTAAGGCTTTTATATTTGAACCCTTACCTCTCTCTAGGAGCATGGATTCTGGCAATATGACCTTTCATTTTCGTTGTGGTATCGGTTAGAGTCGCTGTGATATGCCATCGTTGGGTGTTGTGGAGAAATGTGGCTGCTCCCGTTGTCTGAGGACTTATTTTCGCCGTAAGTAGTTAATGAGTGCGAATATGCATCCAGCCACGCTAGTGAATTTACTGCAGAGTACGGTACAGCTGGCTATCGCGAACGCCCATAGTACTCGTACAAATTAGTGAACAAGACTTCCGGGACTGTGTTCTTCTTCTTAGCGTTCATTATCGCCAGGTGCGGCCGTATTCAAAGTACCCGGTATCTCATTCTTCAGAGCAAGATCTTCTGTTCAGCCCCCAATCGATGCTACCGCCTATCTGGTCGAGCTTTTTTTTTGCAGTAAGATGCAAGAATAAAGTGTGAGTTAAGATTATCATAAGGCAGCTTTTCTCGGTTACTCGTCCTTGTTCCCCTTGAGCAAATGACAAAGGTTCCGAAGGCGGCTCCCTGCAGTAAACCCTTACGGGTATTTCGCCACACCTTCTTTTAACCTCTCGCGTGAAAACAAATTTAACCACGATACAGCCATGCGGCACCGTAAAAACTCTGGGCCTGTTCGGTTCACTTGTTGCAACCGATCCATGGATTGAGATTCTATAGAATTTTCATCGTTTTTCTATAGATTTTTAATCCATGGATTTTTGGCCTTAGAGTGCTTAG
>Ga0307507_10011940_pt1 | contig 10846 bp, 9 predicted proteins | sample 7_EM_MG_FD_207223 | JGI IMG/M metagenome (GOLD analysis project Ga0307507, IMG submission 207223) | Populus trichocarpa ectomycorrhiza microbial communities from riparian zone in the Pacific Northwest, United States - 7_EM | ecosystem: Host-associated > Plants > Roots > Unclassified | place... | reverse complement strand
GCGGCGGCCTCGTCGGCCCAGCGCTCCAGTGCGAACCGCGCGGCCGCGCACAGCGGGCGCAGGAGCGGGTTCAGCGTGCCGGCCAGGGTGATGGCGACGAGGAAGTGATGGTGGCGCAAGCGAAGATGGGCGCGCTCGTGCGCGAGCAGGGCGGTGCGCTCGCGCGGTGAAAGCGCGCTGAGCATGCCGGTGGAGATCGCGATCCGGCCGCCGCGGCCGGGTGCGGCGAACGCCACCGGCTCGGCGCCGGGCAGGATCACGACACCCGGCTCGAGACTGTGCTGGTCGAGTTCCCGGGTCAGGGCCCGGATCCAGCGCGTGTAGCCGATCGCGGCCCGGGCGAACCAGACGGCGACCCCGGCCAGCAGCAGCCCGCAGGCAGCCGACGCCGGGAGACTGATCGGGTCCAAGCCGCGCAGCACCTCGGGTGACCAGTGTCCGGCGCGCGCGATCGCCGGGACGAGCGTCAGGCCGGTGAAGGCGAGCAGGGCCAGGGTGAGGGTGCTCCCGGCGGCCAGTACGAGGCAGCCGGCCGTCAGCAGCCAACTCGCTTCCCGGGGTGCGAGCCGGGGTGCGACCAGCCGCGCCAGCGGCCAGGCGGCCAGCGGCAGGAGCAGCGGCACCCAGACGTCGAGCTCCACGGCTCAGTCTCCGGTACCGGGCTTGCCCAGCAGCTTCCGCAGCTCGCGTTCGTCCGATTTGGACAGGTTCGAGACGAACCGGGCGAGCACGCTCCGGCGGTCCGGCTCACTGTCGAGCACGTTGGTCATCCGGCGCGCCGCCAGCCCGGGTTCGTCCTCGACGGCGTGGTAGCGGAACGAGCGACCCTGCTTCTCGCGAGCGGCGACGCCCTTTTCGTGCAGTCGCGAAAGGATCGTCACCACGGTCGTGTAGGCCAGATCGCCGCCGAGGCGGTCTTGGACGTCTGCCGCGGCGAGGGGTCCTTCGGCGCCCCACAGGATCGCCAGGACCTCCGCTTCCAGTGCGCCGGGAGCCCGTCGCGTGCTTTCGTCCCGCCGCATCCTCATGGCCGCATTCTACAGAACTGTCGTAGTGCGGCCGGAGAACGCCTGGTCGGAGAGTCGGCCGAGGCGGAGGCCGCGCCGGTGGCAGCCGTCGAGAATCAGCGGGAGCGCGCCGAGGGTGGCCCGCCACGCACCGTTGCCGGTGGTGATGTCGCTGTCGTGCAGCAGGATGGTGCCGCGGTCGCCGAGATTCTTCATGACCTTGCGGTGGACGGACGTCGGGGTGGAGCCCTCGGTCCAGTCGAAGCCCCACGTGCTCCACAGCACCGGGGTGAGCCCGAGGCGCCGGGCCGACAGCAGCGACGCTGTGCTGAAGACACCGTAAGGCGGCCGGAACCAGCGGGGCCGGACGCCGGTGACGGTCTCGACGAGGTTGCGGGTGTCGAGCAGTTCGCGGTGGGTGCGGGCCGGGGTCTTGCGCAGCAGGCACCGGTGATCCCAGCCGTGGACACCGATCTCGTGCCCGGCCTCGGCGATGGCCGTGGTCAGCCGCGGCGCGCGCAGGACCTGGGAGCCGAGGAGGAAGAACGTCGCTTGGACGCCGTGGCGGTCGAGCGCTTGGAGAAAATGCGGGGTAGACGTCGGCGAAGGGCCGTCGTCGAAGGTCAGGGCGACCCGCCCGGCGGTCCCGATCCCCGCCAGCCTGGGCAGGAGGGTACGCCGGGGTCCGGGCAGGAACGTCGCGGCGGGCGCGGCATAGGCCAGTGCGATTGCTGCGAGCCCGGCTGCGGCTTTCACACGCGGGCCAGGAGCTTCTCGAGCTGCGGTACCGGATCTTCGGCGGGTGACGCGGTGTCGGCGGGACGGCCACCGGAGCCCAGCGCGTCGGCGAGCTCACCCGGCGTGCGCACCCAGCGGGCCAGGCCGAGCCGGTCGAGCACGGCGGCGTTCGCCCGGCCGTGGCCCGGAAGGCAGCGGTAGGTCAGGACGGGCAGCCCGGCCGCGAGGGCTTCCGAGCTGGTCAACCCGCCGGCGTTCTGGACGACGACGTCGGCGGCGCGCATCAGGTGGGGCATGTCGTCGACCCAGCCGAACACGTGCGTCAGGCCGTCGGCACGCAGCCGGTCGCGCAGGGCGGTGTTGCTGCCGCAGGCCACCACCGGGGTCGCAACCCCGGACCGAGCGACGTCGTGCGCGGTCCGGCGAACCTGCCCGACGCCCCACGAGCCGGCGGTGACGAGCGCCAGCCGCCCTTCGGCGGGCAGGCCGAATGCCAGCCGGGCCAGGAGACGTTCGGGCGGCGTTGCCGGTCGGAAAGCCGGGGCGACCAGCGGTGCCGCGACCGCGGCCGCTCGCGCGCCCAAGATGCGGGCCTGCTGCTGGGCGAGGTGGTTCGGCGCGATGTGGAGGTCCGCGCCGCCGGCGACGCAGATGCGGTGCACGGCGGGGTCGGTCAGGTACACCGCCAGCGGCGCGGTCAGCTCGCCCTGTTCGCGCAGGTGCGCCAGCGCGTGTGTCGCGAGCGGGTAGGTCGAGACGGCCAGGTCGGTGTGGTCGCCGAGCGCCGGGCGGAGCCTGCGGCAGGCCAGGGTGGCGGCCCGCCCGGCCAGACCGGCGGTGCGGGCTCCGCTCAAAGCGCGCAGCGTCCAGTCCCAGCTGCGCGGGGCCGTCTGCAACTGGCGCCGGTAGAGGTGGCACAGCCGCTCACCCAGCGCGGGTGGCAGGAGATCCAGGAAGTCGAGGACCTCGACGTCGTGGGAGCTCAAGCGGTCTGCCAGGGCGTACGCGGCGCGGTCGTGCCCGGCGCCGAACCGGGCCGAAACGATCACGATGCGCGCCATGTGCTCTCCCCGCGGCTTCGACGTCAATGTAGAAGTTCTACAGTACTGTCGATCAAGATCATCGGACGGCCCGTTTCGTGACGTCTACACTGATGTAGAAATTCTAGAAGTTTGTAGAAGGGACGAGCTCGTGGACGGCGGGGCGATCGACGGCAGCTGGTATCTCGCCGTGCTGGCGTTCGCCCGGGAAACACCGTGGCTGCAGGGGTTTCTGGCGATCTACACCAACGCGGGCCTGGTGCTGCTCGCACTCCTGGCGTTGGCGACCTGGTGGCGGATGCGCGATCGGGACGCGACCCAGATGGCCGCCGCCTTGTGGGTGCCGCTCGCCGTGGCGGTGGCCTACGGCCTGAGCAACCTCGTGAAAGTGCTCGTCCAGGAGCCGCGGCCGTGTATCCGGTACCCGGCCGTGCCCACGGTGGCGACCTGCGACTACGCCACGGACTACTCGTTCCCGAGCAACCATGTGACGCTCGCCTTCGCCGCGGCTGTCGCCCTGCTGCTGGCCGCGCGCCGCACGGGCCTGATCGCGCTCGGGCTCGCTCTGCTGGTCGCCTGCTCGCGGGTCTACCTGGGGGCGCATTACCCGCACGACGTGCTCGTGGGCGCCGTTCTCGGCGCGTTGGTCGCGTGCCTGCCGGTACGGCGTCCGTTGACGGCGCTCGTCGTCCGCATGCGGGGAAGCGGGCTGCGACCGCTGGTCGGGTCCGATGCCCTCGCCGGCCAGGTTCGCCGATGACCGCGCGTCGCCTGCTCTGGGCGGTGCTGGGTGTCGCGCTGGTGCTCTGGGCGGGAAGCTGGCGGATCATCCACCTCGAGGTGACGCGGTGGCACCACATGGACTCCCGCCTTCGGTTCACCACGCCGTCGCCCGGACGGCCGGTCATCATGCTGCGGATCGTCGCCGGCGCAGCGCCCGCGACCGCTCTGGCCGCGGCACTTCTGCTGGTGAAAAGACCCCCGGCCGACGGCGGTGACGCCGACCAGGGGCCCCGGTGTCAGCCGTCGGACTCCGCCGCCGGGAGATAGGCACCCGGCACCTGGTCCGGCGAGAAGATCTTGTCCTCACCCGGGTAGGGCTGCGTCCACCCGTGCGTCTCGTACCACGTGAAGTGGTTCATCTGCGCGGGGTTGGCGTAGTCGGCCGTGGCGTTCGGGCCGGTCAGGCGCTGCTGTCCCTTCCACTTCTGCCACTGTGCCGCCACCGGCTGCTTGTCCGCCGGCACCGTGGCCGGCGGTGCGGTCGCGGCGAACTGCGGCGGGACGGTGTCCGCGCCGCAAGCCGGCAGGGTCGGCAGGCCCGCGGTCAGCGAGGTGCGGTTCGGCACGGCACTGAACGGCGTGTTGTCGGCATTCCTGGTGAACGCCGCGGCCATCGGGGTCGCCGCACTGTCCTTCTGGTTCATCGGCTGGATCCCGAGGATCTGTTCGATGGTGCGGATCATCGTGATCTGCGAGTAGTAGTGGTTGTCGACGGTGCCGTGCTGGGCCCAGGGGCTGATGATCTGGATCGGGGCCCGGTGGCCGTCGACGTGGTCGAGGCCGGCCTGGGAGTCGTCCTCGACGACGAAGATCGCCGAGTCCTGCCAGTACTGGCTGTGCGAGATGGTGTCGACCATCTTGCCGACCGCGAGGTCGTTGTCGGCGACCTGGGCGGCCCCGTTCGGCGGGCCGCCGGTGTGGTCGCTGGACAGCCAGAACATGTTCAGGTTGGCCGGGCCGTGCTGCTGGAAGTCCTGCTTCCAGATCTCGTACCGGTAGAGGTCCGGGACGGCGGTGTCGAACTTCGGGAAGCCGGGTACCGACGCGTCGTTGAGCGACGGGATCGGCGAGGACGAGACCAGGGGATAGGCGGTCTGCTGACCCGTCGAGGCCATGATCTTGGCGTCGCAGTAAAGGTTCTGCCAGGTCGCTGCGGCCGGCTTGGTCAGGAACTGCTGGAACTCGCCGAAGTCCCGCACCGTGTTCCCCGCGGCCTCGGCACCGGACCAGAGGAACCCGGAGCGCTGGTGGCCGAGAGCGTCGTCCTCGGTGTCGTAGCTGCGCAGGTACTCACCGGCCGAGGACTCGGTGTACTCCGGGTCGTCGGCCTGCATCAGCCAGTTGTGCCCCTCGGCGGAGTTGGTGCCGATGTCGTAGGTGTTGTCGTACAGGCCGAACTGCCGGGCCATCGCGTGCTGGTTCGGCGTCACGTTCTCACCGAACTGCGCCAGTGCCGGAGCGCCGTTGCCGCGCGCGTCGTCACCGAGGACCTGGTCGTAGGTCCGGTTTTCCTTGACGATCAGGAAGACGTGCTTGATCGTCGACGGGTCGCCGAGGCGTTGCGGTACCGGCACCGGCTTCCTGGTGCCATAGCCGTCGGCCACCTGGACCGAGCCGGGGGTCCAGCCGTTCTGCCGGAACACCTTGGCCGTGTACCCGCGGATGGCGTGGTCGTCCGGCAGCCTGAACTTCTGCAGGCTTCCGGTCGTGTCGTGGGTGCCGTGCCCGGCCGATGTCGTGGGACGGCGGGCGTCGATGCCGCGGGTGTTGGAGATCAGCACGGTGTCGCCGGCCGTGGTCACCGCCGTCGGGAAGTAGTCCGTCGGCAGCAGGCCGACGTAGCTGACCGGCTCCTTCGGGGAGGCGTAGCGGTACACGGCGAGCGCGTTGGCGCGGCCGAGCGTCACCAGCAGGTGCCCGTCGTCGGTGAGGGTGATCCCGTCGGGCTCGTACCCGACCGAGGCCTCCGGCCACGGCTGGGTCGCAATGGTCTGGACGACCTTGTTCCTGGCGGTGTCGATGACGGAGACGGTGTTGCTGCTGGTGTTGGCGACGAACAGGGTCCCGTTCTTGGCGTAGAGCGCGGTCGGGTGCAGACCGACGTCGATGCTCCGCACCGGGGCCGCCGGGTTCGCCACGTCGATCACGCTGACCGTGCCGGTGGTGGTGGCGCCGGTGTCCGGGTCGGCGGGCACCTGGGTGTTGTAGGAGTTGAGGGTGCTCTCGCCCGGGTTCGCCGGGCGACCGCCCTCGTTGCCGACGTAGATCCTGGTCCCGATCCGGACCAGGTCACGGGGGGCGTTGCCGACGGCCCAGCTCTGCCGGACGGTTCCGGTCGCCGCGTCGATGGCGACCACACGGTTCTGGCCGTTGACAGCGGAATACACGGTCGAGCCGTCGGCCGAGAACACCGCCTGCGCCACCAGCGCGTGCTTGGGCCCGTCCGCCGGGATCGTGACGAAACTCGGGTTGGCGACGGTCCCGTCGGGGTTCACCGTGAACTTGCGGTAGCCGTCGGTCTGGGCCAGCCACAGCGTTTTGCCGTCGGGGGAGTACGACGGTCCCTCCTGGCCCACGTCGTTGCCGGGGATGCGCAGGTTCGCCGTCGCGGAGTTGCCGACGAGCTGCTGCACCTTCCAGCTCTTGAGGTCGACGATGGTGAGCGCGATGCCCCCGTCGGCCGTCAGTGCCGCGAGGTGGCCGCCGTCCGGGCTGACCGCCGACGCCATGATCTTGCCGTTGTTGATCACGAGCCGATCGCCGATCGGGCCGAGGTACTGGTCGGCGGAGACGACCTGGCCCTTGTCGGTGACCTGGCCGACCTGGTCGGTGCCGAACTCCCGGGTCGACGCCGTGCCGGTGCCGCTGACGGTGACGACGAGGGCGAGCGTGGCGGTGCCGGCCGTAGCGAGGCGTAGCCGGCGCGATCCACGGTGGCGGGGAACGTTCCCGCCACGTAGACGGCGGCGTGTTACCTGCATGGGGCTATCCCTTCGGATGGGTGGGGAGCAGTTCGACGTTCCCGTCGAACTGCCAAAGGGGGTTGGGTTGATCCCCTTGCGGGGTCCGCACCTGGAAGTAGCCGTTCACTTCCTTCGGTCCGTCGCCGTCGGCGACGTACCGCCCGTCTGTGGTGATGTCGAGCTGATAGATGGCCGACCCCGTGGCCTCGACGCCGGGAAGGCGCCACGAGACGACACAGCGCCAGTCGTTGCCGGGTCCCTCGGTGGCGACCATGTCGCCGCCCTTGGTGCAGGCCGCCGTGACCGCCTGCTGCGCCTCGGTGACGTCGGGGCGGTTGAGCTGCGCGGTCTGCAGGCGGTAGAGGTGGGCGAAGGCCGTGGCGAGCGAGTCCTGCACCTTGTCCTGCGTGATCCCGGAACCCAAGGCCGGGGTCGAGACGGCGATGATCGCGACCGCGATGCCGACGAGCCCGGCCAGCGGCAGGGCTCCGGCGGTGATCGCGCGGCGCCCCGGACCGTCATAGGTGGAGCTGGTGAAGTCGCGCCGCAGGAAGAGCAAGTAGGCCAACGCGGTCGCGGTGACCGCCCACCCGAGGCTGACGCCGATGCCGATCAGCAGCGGGCCGAGCTGCGCCGGGCTGGTGAACAGGCCGTTCCACGAGATGAAGGCGTAGCTGGGCAGCGCGAGGCGGATCGCGACGGGCAGCGGCAGCATCTGGGCCAGCGCCATCGCGAGGGCGACGACGGCCGGCAGCAGCAGGCCCATCGGCGACCGTCCCCACGCGACGGACCCGAGCAGCCCGATCGCGGCCAGCGCCAGCGTCGGCGCGAGCACGCAGACCCACGCGAGCAGGACCTGCCCGGCGGCGTCCGCCGGTGCCAGCAGGTGGCCGTCGAGGCCGACCAGCGGCCGGCTGCCGACCGCGAGGATCCCGCCGGCAGCACTGGAAACGGCCATCCCGGCCACGAGCACCAGGATCACGGAGAGGCTGGCGAGTGCCTTCGCCACGAAGATCCGCCGGTACGACCGGACCGCGACCAGCAGGTGGCGCCAGGTGCCGAGCCGGTCCTCGGACGCGAACACATCACCGGCGACCACCGAGGTCAGCAGCGGGAGCGCATAGGTGCCCGCGAAACCGAGCATCACCAGCGGCCCGGCCCAGCCCGTGGCGTTCATCCAGCGGCCGAAGAGGGTGTCGACGGGCAGCGAGCTCTGCCGGCTCACGGCGGCGACAAACAGCGCCGGCGCGATCCAGCACGCGAGGACCAGCAGGCGGATCCGCCACTGGGCAAACAGCTTGACCAGCTCGAAGCGGTAGCCGCGCGCCACCGAGACGGGGCGGGCGGGGGCGGTCATCGGCCGGTCTCCTGCTGGTCGGTGAGGGCGAGGAACGCCGCCTCGAGCGGCGACACCACCGGCGCGAACTCGCGCACCGCGATGTCCGCGCGCACGAGCCGCACCACCAGTTCGTCGAGGGCGGGCACGGGCGCGCGCACCACGAGTACCTCGGAGCCTTCGACGACACGAAGCTTCGGCGTGTCGAGAGCCACCAGGCGGGCGGCCTCCGGATCGGAGGTGCGCAGCCGGTAGTCGAGTTCACGGCTTTCGGTGGACAGCTTGCTCAGCGGGCCGGAGAAGACGACGCGTCCGGTCGCGAGGATGGTGACCTCGGAGCACAGTGCCTCGAGGTCGTCCATCCGGTGGCTGGAGAGCACGACGGTGGTTCCTTGTGTGGCCAGCCGGGTGAGGACACCGTGCACGTGCTTCTTGCCGGCCGGGTCGAGGCCGTTGGCAGGCTCGTCGAGCACCAGAAGCCGGGGCCTGGCAAGCAAGGCCGCGGCGAGCCCGAGCCGCTGACGCATGCCGAGGGAGAAGCCGCGGACCCGGTCGTCGGCGACGTCGGTGAGCCCGACCTCGTCGAGTACGTCGTCGATCCCCGCTGTCCGCGCACCGCGGCCGCGGAGAGCGACCAGCGCGGCGAGGTTCTGGCGGGCGGTCAGCGAGGGATAAAGGCCGGGCCCGTCCACGAAACCGGCCACACCGTCGGGAGCCGCCAGCGCCCGCCCGACCGGTGTCCCCAAGATCTCGAGGCTGCCGTCGTCGGCGACGGCCAGTCCCAGCAGCAAGCCGAGCAACGTCGTCTTCCCCGCGCCGTTCGGCCCGACAAGCCCGTGGATTTGACCGGTCGCCACATCCAGATCGAGGCAGTCGAGCGCGACCACGTCGCCGAAACATCTGGTGATCCCGCGGGCTCGGACTGCCGGAGGGGTGTCCATGGGCCAGAAACTTAGGCACGGCAAGTGACACCGGCGGGCGTGCCGGGTGAACGCTCCCGGAACGGGAGCCGACCGACGTCCGCCGCTCCGGTGAAATGTCTGAATTGACGAGTCCGCTGTGCCGGGGTTAACCGTCGCCTTACGTTGGCCGGTCGACGACGAGTTATTTGAGAGGTAGGTCAAGGGTGGCGTTCTCGTTCGAAGGTTGTGAAGGGGCCCTTCACCCCACCAGACGGCATGAAAGTCCCCTTCATCACACCGAGTCCTTAAAGGACGTTCACTGCCCGAGACGCCGCCACCCGGGAGCCACGACCTGCGCAAACACCAGCTACGCAGATTTACCAACAGCATCGTTGGGCGTCCTGAACGCGTCATTCACAACCTCGCCCTTGGGGACTTCCTGGAGTGAGGGGGACTTTGCTTGCGTCTCGCGCAACGAAGGTGCCCCTCGCTTCACCCTCGCCCGGGCCTACCTCTCGCGACAGCCCGCGCGTCTACCGGATGTCCCGAACGCACAATGCCGGGTAGTTAAGCGCCGAGGCCCGTGCTCGACACCTTCACCCCCGGGGCACCCTTCAGTCAGAAGGCCATGACCCAGCGGCTTTTCGGGGACGCGCCGTTCGCGGCGGACGAGATCGAGCGGCACGCGGCGGCGTGGCCGACCTGATCATCGACGGGCTGCGCACTCCGGGGTCGTGACCGCGTCCGACGAACCGCGTAGGCCAACCGACGTAGCGAGCGCGCTACTCGATCACATGCCTTGACAGGATGCCGGAAAAGAACGTACATAGGCCGATGTGGTTCAAACCATTTGACGGGAGTTGATCAAGGTGTTCAAGCTTGGTCGGATCACCGCGTTGCTGGCAGGCGCCGCGCTCATAGCGGGCATGACGACTGGCACGAGTGCGGCGGGCACGTCCGCCGCACAGCTCAAGAAGACCGGGCCGATCTCCGTGGCCTACGTCGAGGTGAACAACAACAGCATGCTGAACGTGGGCAAGTACGCGCTGGCCCAGGGCGGCGGCAACGTGTTCGACATCGGCGTCATCTTCGCCGCCAACATCAACTACAACACCACGACGAAGTCGGCGTACCTGTACTTCAACCCGAACGTACAGAACGTGCTCGACAACGTGAGCACCCAGGTCCGCCCGCTGCAGGCCAAGGGCATCAAGGTCATGTTGTCGATCCTGGGCAACCATCAAGGCGCCGGCTTCGCCAACTTCCCGTCCCAGCAGGCGGCCGCGGCCTTCGCCAAGCAGCTGTCCGACACCGTGACCAAGTACGGGCTCGACGGCATCGACTTCGACGACGAATACACCGAGTACGGCAACAACGGCACCGGCCAGCCCAACGCCAGCTCCTTCGTCTACCTCGTCACGGCCTTGCGCGCGGCGATGCCGAGCAAGCTGATCTCGCTGTACAACATCGGCCCGTCGGCATCGAGGCTGTCCTACGGCGGCGTCAACATCACGTCGAAGTTCAACTACGCCTGGAACCCCTACTACGGCACGTGGGGCGTGCCGAACATCGCGCTCCCCAAGTCCGGGCTCTCGCCCGCGGCCGTGCAGATCGCCGCGACGTCCACCAGCACCGCCGCCAGCCTCGCCCAGCGAACCGTGAGTGAAGGCTACGGCGTGTTCCTGACCTACAACCTCGGCGCTGCCGACTCACACACCTACATCTCCAGCTTCACGAGGCCGTTGTACGGCCAGGACGCCGTCTACACGAATTAGTGTCCTGTTGAGGCAACGCGGACCGGTGGGTCCGGACCGGATGTCATGAACGGTCCTTTCCTTGCAAATTTTGCAAGGAAAGGACCGTTCATATTGCCAGGTAAGGCAAACGTGGCGTACCGGTTCCTTGAGGCGTCGGTCGTGGGTGTGGTCCGCGGCCTGAGTCGCTTCGGAGTGTCATGAAGGGACCCTTCATGACATCGGGAGGTCGAGCGAGAACCACCACCGACCGAACACGCCACCTTTGCCTTACTCCTCAACAACCGGGGCTCTCCGACGTCCGTAGTGGACGTCGGAGAGAC
>Ga0307507_10011939_pt1 | contig 10846 bp, 10 predicted proteins | sample 7_EM_MG_FD_207223 | JGI IMG/M metagenome (GOLD analysis project Ga0307507, IMG submission 207223) | Populus trichocarpa ectomycorrhiza microbial communities from riparian zone in the Pacific Northwest, United States - 7_EM | ecosystem: Host-associated > Plants > Roots > Unclassified | place... | reverse complement strand
ATATTAGAGAATATTTTTAAAATATATGACCCAGATAAATTGCCTAGTGGGTTTCCATTTGATCACCGACTTGTAAGGTGAAGATAATCGGATCTTAGGCACTGATCAAAATGTGGTCAAAATGTGGTGGAATTGAGTCACATCACGCCCCGACGATTTCCAGAAACAGTAATACTATGCGTGTATGGGAGATCCCTGGAGTCTTCAGTGACCATTTCCTTATTGCGAGTGAAGCGAGCAATCATTCTCTAGGGGTGAAAATGGTGAACAAACAAAGCCAAATTTTATGGTGCAGAATTCTTAAGAAAAGTGTAGCTGGTTTGCAGGTCCTATTCCTTGCTCATTTCTCTTTCAATCTTGGTAAAATTACATATATGAGCAGGGGAAGCTGTATTTTGTACGTTTATCGAAAAAAATTCTCCCTATTTCTCGTGTTTGAACTTGGTTTTTGAGCTTATAAACGTGGTGCTGTTGGCCCCTGTTTTGACAGCAGAATTGACAGAGAATGCTTGAAGAGTATCTTTCTTTTGCCTTTGCTTCTTGGTACACTTGATGACCACATGTATTACAGAATTAGGAGCATATATACTGGCCTTACAAAAAGAGGGAGGGGCAAAAAACTCGTCCTTTCGCTGATGCGTTGTGTTGCACATTGTATGTACATATCGGGATACAACGTGTTTTGACTCTGCTCTTAACTCCTTTTCTTCAATTTATGCTCATCTGCCATGCCTCCAGTTAGAACACTCTCCTTCGGTACCCGTCGCATGAGCAGTGGAATATGCGGTGTTTGCATCACGGTCGTTCCCTGCACTCCTCATTGATGGGATTCTCGGCGAGATATGTGTCATTTGTGTGCTATGAATGAGGCAGAAGAGGCGGCTCAATGGCGGGCACAACTGTTGGAAATCACAGAAGAAGAAGAAGAACAAGTGCTACGGGGACTCATGATCCGTATTCCTCCCTGCAAGCATCGTATATGTGCCCTTTGCCATGATGACTACATTGTTCCTACGTCTGATGACCCTGCAGACCCTTCCACTTGGTGTTGACCTTGCCAGAAGTGTGAGAGATGTTCACGATGCAATAAAATCAAAATCAAAAGCATTTCTGCAAAGAAAAAAGGTCCGACTTGCTAAACAAGACCTGCTCCAACTGTCATGAGAAAGATGCAATGCAGGTTTACCAGAAACACCTTCAGGCTGAGTCCCAGGGTACGTGTATGCACACCAATATCCCATTGAATGCACTGTGCACACACGTGTTGATGCTTTGAATGTAAACTAAGGCCAGCGTTATTGTGTTGGTGGAAAACATCAGGTTTCTGTTGAAGATTGTTGCGCTGAAAATGGGGAAATACGTGCAAATTGCCGTGCATGCCTCAATCGTAGAACACAACTTCGCAAACAGGCTGCGGAACAACAGCAAGTCACTGTAGATGATGGCTTCCAAGCCACTGCTGGAGATGATGGGGCAGAGGGTGTTGTGGCTACAGCAATTGACAAATTTGATGCAGTCTTTGGTGATGGTGCAGATTTGATGAATATTGACCATCCTACTGACTCTGCTGTGTCTGCCCAGGAAGCAGCGCTACTAAAAAATCTCAATGAGAAGCTTGAGGCGATAAGATTTGACATGTGTGATTCATGTTGGGAAGAAGGGTTTGACCTGGACATGAAGGATGGAGTGTGTGGAAGTTGCCACCGCGACAAGGACCCCGTGAAAAAATGGTCTCAGGAAAATGGAGTACATCCTGGTGTGCACTTTTATCCTCAAAAATGATTCCAATAAGGACCTGAATTGTTTGATTAGTGCACTACGTCCCTCCTTGTTTATCTGGACTGACTGACATGGAAGACATGTTAATCACCCATGTTAAGTCTTATATGCAAGTACGATGGACAAAGGGTCGTCAACTGTGCTATAATGATCACATTATCAATTTCCATCAAGACATTTCAGAAGTCGCAATGAAACTACCATGTTTACCTGAAGAAACAGACATTGTGATCATTCGGAAAGAAGATGTCGAATTGAACTGCCACGTCAATTTTATTGTCCAGCGGGAGAAAGTCAGGGAAGCATTGGAATATAAGATCTCACACAATCCTGAATATGCCGACTTGAGAATCGATCAAGATGCTTTGAACCAGTTACCTGAAAATGGTTCTGTCGCAGATCGCCTCCCAGTGTGCCGAGAAGGCAGACAAGATGGTGGGCCAGTGATGCCAGTTGGACCAGATGCAGCAGCGGTGCCAGGTGATGTTGGAGACGTAGATGGTCAGCTTGTTGTAGGGGGTGTCCTTGACCTCGGGAATCCTGAGTGCCTGGAAGTTCAGCAGTTACGGCAGGGTGCCAGAGAGGTGCTCCGCACAGCACACTATCAGCAAACTATTGTAAGTCTCATTGGGATCTTTCAGCTATCATACTTCAGCTATCATACTAATGGCTTGAAGATAAACACACCTCCTTGCGATCCTACACCACTTTCTGAGTTGACTCCAGGTTACATGGCCAAGGCTTTTCCAACACTGTTTCCAGATGGCACAGGAGATTTCTATCAGGCAAGGTTGAGAAAGGTAGACCTTGGAGAATATTTTGCCCACTTGCTGTGCTTTCAGGGCAGTTGATTTGCCCAGCATCGAAGGTTTCCATGGTTTGCCTTTAATACACTACAAAGAAACAGAACAAGGAGTCAGGCAAAAATATTCGTGAAACAGCAACATGAGGCAAGCCGATTGACTGCCGCTGACATACAAACAATGCTATTGGAAAATGATCAGCACATGGCCAACCAGATGATCCATTATGGTGCAAAGCTCCAAGGAACACGTGCTTACTGGTTGGCCTGCTGTCATGAACTCATGGACATGATTCGAAAGAAAGGCTCACCATGTGTCTTCTTCACCCTCAGTGCAGCTGATCTACAGTGGCCCGACCTCCACTGACACATGCCGCAAGGAGACAACCCTACACATGATCCTGGTCTCGCATGCCAAAGGAGGTGTCTAGCATTGAACAACAACCCTCATATTGCAGCTGCATATCTGGACCAACGATTGCAGGTCTACTTCAAATACTTCATGGTTCCATTACTTGGCATTCATCAATTCTGGTACTGGTTTGAGTGGCAGGAAAGAGGAAGCAGACACATACATGGATTCCTTTGGTTACAAGACACACCAGAGGCTGATGAAATTGAGTGGGATTTGCTCAAAAAGCCGGAAGCGATTATCCCTGATGAACAAACAATCAAAATGGGTCATTTCATTGAATACTGGAATCACATAATTACCGCATCAAGCCCTTTTCCTCGAGTTGACGATAATATGCCTTTGCTTGGTGAGCACCCCTGTAGCCTACCTCGGGACAATCTGCAAAATACAAAACAAGAATTAGTGGATCTATTGAACTGGACCAAATGGCATACCAAATGCATGGCAGGATACTGCCTTGTTAAACGAAAAGTACCAGGACACACTGAACCCCAAGTCTTTTGTCAATTCGATTACCCAATTTCTTTGTGAGAGGATGCTCAGGTTGGCATGGATAGTAAAGGCCGCATCCGGTCTGAACCCAAGCAGAATGACCAGCTGATGAATCCCCACAATGTGCCCATGATACTCAGTTGGTGTGCAAACATCGACTTGAAACCAGTGCTGAGCAAAGAAGCAGCAATCAATTACATTGCAAAATACACATCAAAGGCTGAAAAACAAGCACCTGCCTTTCCCAAGCTCCTGGCTGGCATTGTGAATGAAATGGACAATAAAGGAATGGCCCAGTCAGCCTGCCAAAAGATGCTGAATAAGATGCTTGGTGAAAGGACATACTCGGTACAAGAAACAGCTCACCTACTTCTTGGAATCCCTCTTGTTCGGGCATCTACAACATTCCAAATGGTATATATTGGTGCAGAGGGTGGATTCCGCGAACTTGGGATGGAAGAAGAGGCAGTTGCAACTGACAAAGGTGAGGAGACCTCAGTCACAACAGAGTCTTGGTTGCAACGATATATGGGTCGATCACCTGACATGGAAGCTTTGTCACTACAGGATGTCCTCACAAAATACGCTTGGAAAAAATCAACTTGGAAAAAGAAGAGAGATAAAACTGACATTGTCTTATGTGTCTACCCTCGATTCTCTCCAAATCCCGAAGACGACCACTATGATGACTTCTGTTGCACCAAGATCATCCTGCACCATCCATTTTGTGATTTGAAGGCCATACACGACAACGAAGACCAACCATGGGCAGAGGTATATGCTCAATGCCGCACAGCTGAACATGTACACCCAAAGGATACATTGTGGTGTTGGGATGAAGAAAACAAAGAGCTTGACAAAGAAGAAGAGGAAGAGATGGTTAACCCTGACGTTGAGGAAATGGATGAGGCTGACTGGCAGGTGTGGGCAAGACTTTGACCTAACTCCGGGATACCTCTGTATGGGGCTGCAGATTTAGGTCGTCAGCTGATGGATGACGGTTGGGATATCCATGCATCCCGCGAATGATGGAACAATATCAACCTGCTCTCTTCATGGATTGATGAGCAAAAACGTGAAGCACCCCAGCAACAAGATGACATGCCTCAAATTGATATTAGTACTCTAGAGGCTGAACAATGGACAATCTATGACAAGTTCATGGCAGCGTATTCAGAGATACTCACAGCGGGTGAGGATGACAATCCTCCTCAAAAGCTATTCAACATTGATGGGACTGCAGGATGCAGAAAGACATACCTGATCTCAGCTATTTGCCAAGGCCTTCAGGATATGGCTGACCTTCACGATCAACCGGATCCAATCCGAGTTCTTGCTCCATCCGGCATTGCAGCTTTGAACATCCGTGGATGCACACTTCACTCCGGTTTCAGCTTGCTGCTCAATGGTTTTTCCTCTTTAACTGGTTCATGACTCGCCAACATGCAACTCCTTTGGGAAGGTGTGTATTTTGTTATTATTGATGAGAATCTTAGCAATCATCCGGGTTTCCATCTCTGGAAATCGTCGGGGCTTGGCGTGACTTCGTGACTCAATTTTGCCATGTTTTGGCCACATTTTGATCGGTGAATAAATTTCTGATATCTTCACCTCTTAAGCACCACGGCAATGGTAATCCATTTGGAAATTTATCCCAGGGATGTATTTTGGAATTGATTTTTAGTATATTCACCCATGTTTCAGTGCCTTTTAATTAGATATACTGTTATCATCTTCCCCTTTTCTCTACATGACTTAACTAAAACAATTTATAAATATATTCCTGTTTACAGTCGTGGATAAAGCCTAGACAACTGAGGGACTAATTTTTAATTTCTTCAAGTTTTCTCCAACACATTTGTATTTGAACAAGATTTTATTATATTCTTCTTTTATCTACATTTTCCCCACAGCTCAAACAAGCCAACTCCCGCAGTGATACAGGATGCACTGACTGAGAATATAACTTCTCAGTTATTCTGCCTTTTGGCTTAGGTGGTTCTTTGTGCATCCTAGGGACTGCTTACAGTTGGCACTGTCTGTAAAGCCCTGTAATTTCCCATTTTTATGGTAGAACCATGTAGTTTGGGTAGACAGTCCCTAGCCAGTCTGCCAGGTTCTACCAGGCCTACTGATCAACCAGATCTTGACAGAAATTGAGTGAATGACAGGCATGTGATCTTTCACTTTCATGATCAGAGAGCTGTCAGGATGCTGGAAAGGAGGGGGGACTAGCACTGTGGGCGTTGGCCTATATATTCAGTGAATAAACTTTGAATATACAGAGAATAAATTTAAAATATCTTCAAACTCAAATTCACTGTTTATATTTCGAATATATTTAAAATTTATTCTTCAATTTGTTTCTGTTTTATTCAGTGCTTATATTTAAAATTTATTCAATCCATTTTAAGTGAAGAATACATGCTGAACATATTTGAAATATAGTCGCTGATTAAATGCAGGATATATTGGAATCTAAATTTAAAATTTAGTTGCTGGATATATTCTAAATTTCATCTCAATATAGTCACGAGATAGATTTTGATTACATTTAAAATATGTTCACAGTTTCGATCATCAAATATATTGTGAATAAATTGGAATCACAATGAGGCTGATGGTCCATTATCTCCAGCTAGATCTGATCGTCAGATTCATTCCTCGAATATCTAAGTGGTTACCAGTTATTTGCATGGAGTGAGGAGTTGTCCAAACCCAGTCCTCAATTGAATTTCGTTGTACAGTCACCTCTGTCTTAACCCATACCTACAATAACCCATAAGCCATACCTTCATAGACCTTCATGTGTGTGTCCACTGAGTTGGTTCCCTTGCAGGGACAAGGTCTGCCAAAACCCTGATCAGATCTACTGGAGATAACAGAGCGTGATGTGACTCAATCAGCCTCATTGCAATTCTAATTTATTCACAATATATTCGATGATTGAAACTGTGAACATACTTTAAATATCATCAAGATCTATCCCATGACTATATCGAGATGAAATTTAGAATATATCCGGCAACTAAATTTTAAATTTAGAATCCAATATATCCTGTGTTTCATCAGCAACTATATTTCAAATATGTTCAGCATGTATTCTTCGCTTAAAATGGATTGAATAAATTTTAAATATATTCAAAATATAAATAGTGAATTTGAGTTTGAAGATATTTTAAATTTATTCTCTGTATATTCAAAGTTTATTCACTGAATATATAGGCCAATGCCCATAGTGTAGGCCCCCTGACATATGGCTCAAAGGTTGGATCCCAAATATGCTTTTACCAAAATATATTTCTATCACCAATGTCACACAGAATATATTTTCAGTGTGTCACACCCCCCAAAATATATTTTATCTGTAGAATGGGGTCAAAATATAATTTTCATGTCAGGACCCTGAGTTCTTGGTAGAAATGTATTTTTTCACTGGAATGGCTTTGAAATATATTTTGACTGAGAATATTTTCTGGGACTAATAAGAGTCTCTGGGGCCCTAGTTCCAGGGGAAAAAAATGTTATTTTTCTACCATTGTGGGATTCCTGGCAATTTTTCATTGTATATAGATGTTTTCCTGGGGCTGTAGACACCTGCTACCTACAATATTGAGCACTGTTCTTATGGTCTAGAGCATTCTTTCAAATATAGACTTTATAAATGAAAAATACCAATCAAATGGGTAAAAATCTGGGGAAAAAATAAGGATGGTGCTGATTGTCAGTGACAATGTAGGGTATTGTTTTCAGAGTCCAGGGTGGATGTCCAAATAAAGAAACCTGCACAAAAGTATTCAGAAAATCTGAAAAATTTAGAAAAAAGAAAGAAGAATACTGCTCACTGTTATAGACTATTTTCAGGGTTCAGAGTGGAAATATAGAATATCTCAAGAATGCAGACAACTGCACCTCTCTTCTATTTGGGCCCTTTAAGCAACACCATAGTAGATTTAAACAAGCCCAAGATAAGAGAAATGATGGAGAATTGACTGATCTGGAGTACCTCCCCATCAAAACAGAAAATGTAAAGTATGTCCAAAACATGGAAGTGCACACCTCTCATCTTTTTGTGCCTTTTAAATGACACCATAGTAGATCTAAACAAGTCCTAGATCATAAGAAACAGTAAAGAATCAAGTGACCTAGAGTATCTACCTACCAAAACAGAAAATGCAGAATATCTTCCAAATGCAGACACAGGCACCTCTGGTTTTTTTACCCTTTAAATGACACTATAGTGGATTTAAACAAGCCCAAGATCATAAGAAACAGTGGAGAATTGAGTGATCTAGAGTATCTACCTACCAAAACAGAAAATTTAAGATGTGTCCAGAACACAGGAATGTGCACTTCTTGTCTCTTTGGGCCCTTTAAATGACAATGTATTATATTTAAACAAGCTCAACATCATAGGAAACAGTGGAGAATTGAGTGACCTGGAGTATTTACCTACCAAAACAGGAAAAGTAGAATATCTCCAGAACATGGGAATGCACACCTCTGGTCTTCTTTGGCCCTTTAAGCAACACCACAACAGATTTAAACAAACCCAAGATCATAAGAAATGGTGGAGAATTGACTGACCTAGACTACCTGCCCTCCAAACAGAAAATGTGGATTATCTCTGACTATAGTGAAACACATAACAGTGGATACTAAAATAAATAGAAAGTTGACTAAGGTCAGAGATGCAATGGTGGTTTCTGATATGAAGAGACAAACTTTTGTAGTTTCAAAAGTGAAAAATACTACAAACTACATGCCAGAAAAGTGGACACTATCAAGTTTTGTAGTCTGAAAGGTCAGGGATACTACATGTCAGAAAGGTGGACTACAAACTTATGTAATCTTTTGTAGTGTATTAGTAAACTTTGTGATCTAGGTCTGACTTTTGTAGTCGAATTGTAAACTTTGTAGCATGTGTCAAACTTTTGTTGTCTTTTATAGTCTATTAATATACTTTGTAGTCTAAGTCTGACTTTTATAGACCATTAGTAAACTTTGTAGTGTAAGTCCAACTTTTGTAGTCTATCAGTAAACTTTGTAGTCCATGTCTGACTTTTTGTAGTCTTTTGTGGTCTGTTAATAAACTTTGTAGTCTATATCTGACTTTTGTAGTCTATCAGTAATGTTTTTTAGTCTACTACCGTCAATGTCCCTTTTAGGGCATGCACCTTCCTTTTTTGGTAAATTTACCATGGTACAATAACTGAAACCCATTCTTTTAGCCTTCCAAATGTGGTGAAATTATGTTATTTGGTGTTATTTTCATTGAGAAAAAAACAAAAAACAAATGCAGTACTTTTGATAATCTTTTACCCCATATCTCCACAACAGAAGCACTTTAGAATATAATTCAAACTGATTCTGAAAGCTACAGTGCAGTGCTACAACTTTTGTTTTTTACTATTTTTATCAATTGGTCATGTGACCACACTCCCAACAACCCATTGCATGGATAATCATCCTTATGTTGTTTTTCTTCACTTTTTGGAGTATATGTACAGAACCCTGACATGGACCCTGAAATCAGTGCCCCATTATACATCCATTATGTGTACCATCCCTACTTTTTTTTCTGATTTTTCTGATATTTTTTCATCAAAAATATCTAAATTTCCTTTTTTGGACATGTACCCTGGACCCTGAAAACATCACCCAACAATACTGACCACCTTTCCTATTTATATAATTTTTTTCTATTTTATAGCCATTTTTTATCTAGAAATCCAAATGTTTCCATATTTGGAAATGTGCACTGGACCCTGAACCTTCCCCAACATCATCACCAAACATCCTCTATTTTTTTCTGATTTTTCCCCTATTTTATAGCTATTTTTCAGTTAACATAGCTACACTTTCCATATTTGGAAATGCATACTGGACCCTGACCCAACATCATCACCAACCATCCTCTCCTTTTTTTCTGATTTTTCCCTATTTTATAACTATTTTTCATTTGGTGTAGCTACATTTTCCATATTTGGAAATATAAAATACATAGATGCCATAAGAGAATAACATAAAAGTCAACACAAATAAGATAGATGCTGTGGGAGAATGAAACAGATGCTGTGAGAGAATGAAATAGATGCCATGTGGAAATGAATGAAATAGACACCATGGAGGAATGAAATGGAATAAATTTCATTTCATTCTCAGTAGCTGATCAAGATGGCTCACAGCAACTATCAGGATTTCATAATGTATGTAAGTGGTAGCTACCAGTCTTAATGCTACAACATGTTGTATGGTGGGGTTGGTGGTGTAAGAGGAAAGAGGGTTGACAGCAAAAGCAATATCTGGTCAGGTGGCATTAGCAGGGAATTGTAACTTGCCTAAAAGTTGTGCAAAGTAATTACTTCAGCTACCTTCATTTCCTTCCTTCCAGGTTTGGTAAAATTTTGACTTTTGGATCCATTGGCATGGAGACAGGGTTGCAATCTGTCAAATTTTCATGTTTGAGTATAGACTCAATGTAGTGTTGTTCAGAAATGGTGATGGTGATGATGCCTTTGGCTCTCCCATATTGGTTACTTCCCATGAGGCCTTGATTTCTTCTTTTATTTTACACATTAAGTTGTCACTTGATGTGAACAGAAGAAGATCATCAACCTAGATGATGATAATGGAGATCTTGTCTATGTCGTATTGTATGTAGGCACAAGGATCTGAATAAAGTTGTGTATAACTGAGATTTTTGAGCTTTCCATTTGTGACCTGATTGTTTCAAGCCATAGATGGGCTTGATAAGTTCACAAATTCACCCAGTGCCATCATCATACCCCTCTGGTTGTTTCATGTAGACCTTCTCCTTCAGAATGCCATTGAGGTAAGTTGGCTGTCCTATTATGGTGCTGTGAAACATCAATCCAGGAGAGGGGGTTTGCAATGGATCACGTGGTATTTTGACATGTGCAACATCATGAGTTCTGGAGGTTTGACTTCTCACTGGGGAACATGCTGGAGAGCTGATGTTCATACCTCAGATGGGAATCATTCCTAATGAAACTCAAGTTCCATTCAAACTTTGACATGTACAATTTCCAGTTCGACTCTGTTTTGCTATGACAATCAACAAGTCACAAGGCCAATCAGTCAATCATGTGGGGATAGATGCCAGATCTGCAGTGTTCACTCATGGACAATTCTATGTTGCTATTTCTCAAGTCACTTCTGTTCACAACATCAAGATAATTTGGGATGATCAATTTCCAAATCCTGTAATGAAAAATATTGTATATCCTGAAGTTCTTCTAGACTAATTTTGAATGTTTCCACCTTCTTATAACTTTTACTCCAAATTTTGTACATCTGTTTTAAAACCTGTATATAATTTGACATTGGTGATATGG
>Ga0307507_10011938_pt1 | contig 10847 bp, 6 predicted proteins | sample 7_EM_MG_FD_207223 | JGI IMG/M metagenome (GOLD analysis project Ga0307507, IMG submission 207223) | Populus trichocarpa ectomycorrhiza microbial communities from riparian zone in the Pacific Northwest, United States - 7_EM | ecosystem: Host-associated > Plants > Roots > Unclassified | place... | reverse complement strand
CACACCCGGCGATTGAAAACTCAACAGCATGAGAATTCATCGTCAACATCCACCACCACCGCACTCTCAGTGAGCTGCACCCGCACTCTCCGTGAGCTGCACCCCCCCCCCTCCCGCCTTACTTCCCTTATCATGTCCTTGGGCCCTGGCGTCCTTGTTTCTAGGGGTCGTTTGGCTCTATCACCCCCTCTCTCCGCTCGCGCTTCGCTGCCTCGCTTAGCGTTTGCACGGTCGGCAACACCCTCTCGCCCATGTTACAGACGGCTGGGACTACAGTTCGCAGTAGGAGAAAACTCTTCAACAGGCTACGGTTGATTTCTCCATTCTCTTCACCTCTGTTAGAGGCTGCCTAGTCAGACACACACACGGTTACCGATAGTTTCCACGGTTATTGAGTCTATCACTCCTCTCCCCCTTCAGGTCTCGTCCCGTTGCTTGGTTACAGCTACAATCCACTCACTTGGCTGGCACCCTACTGCCCTTTCGCCTTACCCTGCGACTTCTCCACGGTCACGCCCCTTGGTTACGCTCAGTCGTCGTATTGCACTGCCTCGGTGGCGGATGTCAACGCCTTGGGTTCATGAGTAATGCTTGCAACGCTGCAAGGTTTTAGTGGCTCCCGCGCCCGCATTGTTCTTCTTTTATTGTCGGTTACTTTGGGTTTCATAAGTGGTTATAACAATTTATTTCTATTTTGTTGTTGTTGGTGTCTTCGGCAAGGGTTTTCCTGTTGATTCCTCTCCGTGTATTTATTTGATTTTCTTATTCCGCCCCTTCAGTCGGGATTTGATTTCCTATTTTGCGCAGCTGGTGTGCGGTTGGTCTCATACCCGAGAGACTTGGGTTGATGGCTTTTTCCCTGGCGCCGGGTGGATAAGTGGGAACGGGGTTTTTTCTTTACCATAGCTCGCGCTGCACGTAGTCTTTGTTCCCAGTAGTTGTTTAATACAAAGCACATGATAAAAACAATAAAAAATAAAAAAAAAGACATGAGATTTGGGTTCTTCACGCAACCATCTAAGTTCTTCATACACTATACTTTCAATACAAAGATCTTTATCTATCACACTTTGGGGAATCAAGACACGACTGTCTTATATGAGCCTAGCGATCGACGTTGCTAGATAGGAGTCGACGGACTTCGCTATCGCAACAGCTATTGGGCTAAGAAGAAGTGATCGTTAGGAAACTATCGGTTACCTGCTGCAAGTATCACCCGGAGAGGAGAGGATTGTAACAGATATACAGAAGCAGGATTTACCTCCGCGATGCCTACTTTCAGACTACAGACGAACCCAAGGATATTGATGGGAATGGTTTCAAGTCGCCTTTTAGTTATTTCATCAGCAAAGTCATGATTCAAGGAGACCTGAAAGCGCCAGGAATATTAATCCGAATAATTTCTGACCTAGTCGCTGACTATCTAGGACAATTCATCTGGGTCTATATTGATGATATCCTCATATCTTCTGATTCAGAACAAGACCACATGAAACATATCGCAAAGGTGTGCGATCAACTAAAACAAGCCTAGTTTTACGCAAGCAGATATAAATTCGAATTCTTTACGGCAAGCCTGGATGTTTGAGGACATCTTATTGACGATCAGGGGTTAAGAGCATCACCTGAGAAGATTGCAAGAATTGAAGAAAGGACTACTCCAAAAAAGAAGAAACAATTACAGGAATTTCGTGGAGTTGTCAATTACATTAGGCAATATATACCACACTTGGCCTCCATCACAGCACCACTGACCTCGCGTAGTGGAACAGAGGACTCTGTGTGGACTGCCACACCTGATCACATCATAGATAATGTTAAGTGAGCTACAGCACACAACTATATCATGAAACTGATTGACCATGAATCAGTAATATCAATATGCCTGATAACCGACACCTCTGATACAGGAGTTGGTGCTTGGGTAGGACAAGCAAAAACAGCTGATACAGCCAGACCGGCAGCACTCCACAGTAGCAAGTTCTCTAACGCCCAGATGAGCTATGACACTACAGACAAGGAAGCATTGGCAATCGGTGACGCCCTTACAGTATTCCATCACCTTCTTGCAGGAAACGAATTCACGCTAGTCACTGATTATCAGCTCCTGATGTACCTCAAAATAAGCAAAACACCAACAAAGAAGTAGCTAAGCTGGCCACTGTACATAGACCAGTGTAGGACTAAAATTATAGACCTGTTAGGCCAATGGAACTATTTAACGGACGCTTTATCACGTGTTTACACCGAAGACAAAAGCTATCCTCATACTGTGCAAGAGAGAACTCAAGAAGATTCTGAAAACAACACCTCTCCTCTCACCTAGTTCACCGAATCCGATCCCGGAGACATGTCTTGATTCGAAGTTCTCCAGGTTAACTATAACCGCAACCACTCAGCACAGTACTTGTCACATTGCTTCGTACTAATTTGCCCTGTCCATGAAGATAGAATCATGAATAAGGTGTGTGAAGGTGGGTTGGAAGGGACCCGCCCGCTTGATGACCTCCGGCAAGAAGCAATGCAAGACACTATAGATGCAGAGTTCGATGAGGAAACAATTCTCTCCCCTCGACCTCGACCAGACCTATCGCAGATCAAAAGAAGACCACAGGAAGCCGTAGGCTGCAGTACTACAAATGTTCCCTGTGAAAGGCCTGAGTGCCCCATGTACCAGGCCCCCAGACCCTTCCATACCTAGCCTGTCGATGGTGGGCCACTCTGCTCCCACAACATTATCCCAGTTATTGAACCACCAAACCTACACCACCACGACAGGAACCTCTACCAAGTAGACAACCACATTGCAGAGGAAGAGGAAAGTGAGGTTACTAGATGGATGAGGATCGTGGATGAAAGAGATCTGGTTCAAGCCATGAACGAGATGGAGACAATCAGGGCGGAACAGATGATCAAAGGATATAGGGACGACAGTGTCTACCAAGTGGCCCAAGACGCTAGTAATACCTCTTGAGATGGAAAATGCAACACTACGGAATTTGAAATGGCCTACTCTATGCCACCACCCGAGGATGTGAGGACTGCCTCTATATCCCAAAGGGACATGGAATCAATGGAGAGACAGTTCGGGAACTAATGATTAGTGAGATCCACGCCAAGGGACACCACAGCGCGGAGTGAAACCTACGCTACGTATCCGAATATATCTACTGGCCGGAAAGGTCGAAGGATTTCCAGGATTTTGTTAGGCACTAGGAATTATGCCAGGCCAACAAAGAACCCAATGCCCTGCAAGTCAGTGATACCCAAACCCTTCCTTTCCCCTCCAAGAGATTTTCGAGCTATGCTATTCATTTTTTGGGTCCTTTTACCAAATTGAAGGACCAGGATTGGGTCCTAATAGTGGTAGATGGAGCTCTGGGATTCTGCTGACTGATCCCAACATCAGTTACTGCAACTGCGGTACAAACCACTGGAGTACTCCCGTAATATTTATTTACCCCTCATAGAGTACATACCTCGATCGTCAGTGATGCTGACCCACGTTTCACCTCTAAGCTCTGGAAACATACACCCAAGACCATGGGATTCGAAGACATTATGGCTGCGCCAGGCCATCACCAAACGAATGGGCAGCCTGAGGAAGAACGGAAGATAAGAGACCTCAAGACTCCTCTGAGAAACGTGACAAACCTCGGCCAAACCAATTGGCTCACCTCCGTCCCTCAAGTGGCAGCATATTCTAACGCTGGCTACTCTGATACTATCAGTATCTCGCCATACTAAGCGGTGCATGGCCGAGACTACCCCCTCTTAGACACCTACCGAGCCTACCCTTCTGCAGTTCCTGCCTTGGACAATTAATACCACAGACATCAGCAAATCCGAAATGCTGTGTACCAAGCTCTGAAGCCTGCGAGGGTTGGATCTAATAAGACTGCGGCTAAGAGAAGGGTGGATTTTAAACCTGTAGAGATTGGGGAAATGGTAATGATAATTGTGAACAAATTTGCGACGGAATCTAGGAGGTCCAGGAAATTACAAGGACGATGGAGGGATCCCTTTGTTGTTATCGGATTCAATGAGCATACTTGGACCAACATGGATAGTATGGATTCGAGGCTATATCAGCGGTAGAGCGGAGTATTCCACTGTTTAGTCGTCTAAACCAACCACCATAACGATGACCAGCGATTGCCTTGCAGGGCCTCCACCAAGCTAGCACCTATCCGGACTAATGACGCAAAAGAATGCGAAGTTGAGGTGATTCCGTATCAACGGACGAGACATGGTATAGGACAGGTCTTGGCAAAGTGAATAGGGTACCCTAATAGCGAGAATAGTTGGGAACCTCTTGAAGGACTCAAGAGTGCGGAAGATCTAGTACAGGGATGGTGGAGCGACAACATTCCAGGGGAGGAATTCCCTACTCTTTTTTCCAGTTATATTACGCTTTACTTCACTCCTACTGAGAATGGTTATGAACAGCATTCTGTGGAACCAGCCGTCGATTTGGCTTTCTGGGAACCACATTTGGATACCAATTACAATAGTGAGGAGATTGATGTTTCTTCGTTACATGTTTGAAATTATGTTCCCATTTTATTTTCAGTGTGTAACTGGTACAGGTCTTGTTTGGTTTTTGACTATCGTTTGATACTCACTATGTTTTATGATTGAGTATGATACTCATGATGTTTTATGTTTGGTGGTGGAGAATCTTTTGATACTCAGTATGTTTTATTTATTGTGTCAAGATATCATTTGATACAAGACATGTTTTATGTAACCTTTTAGGGCTATTGTTTTGGAGTCTTTATGGTTATTTTCTACAGGGCTCCGGTTAGCCTGTCAAGTGTATGTAAGACATGCTATTCTCGGACTTAGAGAGAGCAGACTTCGACAGACAGAGTTTTCAATATACTTGCTTGAACAGTTACTTCTTCAGTTCGCTTCGAGAATTCAATAAGACCAAACATACCTAGCTAGTAAGATCTACTTGGTAGTTGCAATATAGTAAGAAGTTTGTTACAACAACTTGGTCTAAACCTCCAGTACTTACTCTCGTTAGATAACCCACTTTGGTATAGAGATACTATCGTTACCCAATTGATCCCTGCCACAACCCAAGAGGCAGTTACACCATGGTTTAGTTTTTGCGATCTTCTTAGATGATGCTCTTAACCCCTCATCGTCAATGGTGTATCACACTATGTTCATGTTTGTATCAATAAATTCGGATTTCTTCCTGCTAGCATAAAACTGCGATTGGTTGAGCATCTCAGACCCCTTTGCAATATGTTTTTGGTGCTCTAGTTCTGTGTCGGAATATTTGAGGACATTGTCAATTTATACCCACATGAACTGTCCTAGGTAATCCGCGAATAGGTCAGACATTCTTTACATAAATGTCCCTGCTGCATTGATGTCTCCTTGAAGCATGAATGACTTTACTCACAAAAACATTCAAAGGGCGATATGAACTCTTTCTTCTCAACATCCGGGGATCTACTCTTGTCTGAAAGTAGGAATTGCTGAGGTCCATCTTGCTTCAATATCTCAGTCTTCCTAGTGAGTTCACAATCATGATTTGATTTGGAATCGTTTCATTATCCTTGATCGTTATCTCATTTCTTACTCTGAGATCAACAACTAGGCTCATTCTACTCTCACCATTCTTTTCTTTGGCGAAGATAAGTGCTGCTCCATGGACTGCTTTTCGTTTGACTATCAATGGTTCAATATTCGTATTGAGTGATCACCTTCTATGTTTTTATTCTTACTCTGGAATTGAGTAAGTTGGTTGAGTTGCTAAATCCTCTCCTGTTATGAGTCGGACTTCATGGTTTATCTTTCTAACTATTAGTAATCCTGCTTGTATAACTTCTGGGAATACCTCTGGGTCGTGATCCATTACATTTTCAGTTGTAACAACACTGCTCTACTGTTTCCGGTGGTAGGTGTGCACTTCCAAGTTGATTCTGATTCCACACGTTGGGATGACAATGGCTCACCTACCGCATTAGCTTATAGCTCTTTGTTGCTTCAGGAATAGCATGGCTATAAGGGTAACGGATTTCGCCCTGTTTCCCACTAGCATCTTGATTTTGATTTTGGGTGCAGTTTACCAACTGCGAGGTCAACCGTGCACTCCTTATGGCTCTTCGATAAGGTTCCCTTTATGGCCATGAGTATCTTGGTTGGTTCCTTCATCACAGTGCATGGTATACCGTGGGTAGTAACCAAGGCAGGACTAATGAGGTTGGCTTCTATCATTCCTGTATCACACGGGACTTTTGCTTCCTGTCCATTAATGAACATTCTGCCTTCAAGCGCATGGTGTGTATTGATTCTAGTAAGGCGGTTTGTTTTTGCAGCTGCATAGCTTTCGAATTCCAGGGCATTGATGTATACTTCCTCATATTCGATATGCTCTGTTGCTAGGTTGGAGACTGCTTCCTTCTTGACCTTTGCCTTTCCTTTGTCCTTTTTGCTTCGGTAATCCTTTGCCATATGTCCTCCACCCCAACAAGTAAAACAGCCTCCATTCTTTCTTGGTTCTTTCTTTTTGTTGTAGTTTCCATTATTATTGAATATCTTCTTTGGCTGATGTTCTGGTTTCTTGTAGGCGGATTCCTTAGGCTGGTTGGCATGGCCTTCCTTGCCAGATGCCTCTTTACTCCGATGGATAGAGTCTAGTCTTTCTGGTATAGAAATACCAGCGTTGATGTCCTTGTCACCTATGCACAGAGTTTCCACCTCTTGCTGGAGCCTTGGGTGCATGCTTGCAAAGAATTGCAGTATGAAAGCGTAGTCACTGGTGGTGTCTTCTGGTAGCTGTGAATTATGCATGAGTAGCTCGGTAGCTATGAGACATGTCTTCTGAACTTGTCACTTCACGGATTGTTTAATGCTATGAAACCTCTGATATGTATCCTCCTGGTGTTTGGATGATTGGAATCGTTCCCTGAGGTAGGTAACCAGTATATATCTCGTGAGGTTTTCTCCAACTAGCTCTGCTGCTTGGAATGCCGCCTCTTGGGCCCTGGCTTCTTGGTAGAGTATTCAGTAATTGCCTGCTCCTACTGTCTTCTGTGATCCATGGTGCAATCGTAAATAGAGTTGGACTGGATGGTACAATCTACCAGATGCCTCTAGCTTGAGATCTTCACCATCCCCAGTGAATATCTTGGATGATGGTACCTTAATGCTAAGTCGTGGTAATGGCTCAGGTACCGGTGCAGGAACAGGTTCTAGATCATTATTTCCTCTCACTCCTCCTGCTCCTCCTGCTCCAGACATATCATCTGAGTCGCTGCTGCTACTTGCACTGTCTGGATCGTCTGCTCGTGCCGCTACTAAGGCCTTGCTCAGTGATCCTATATGTGGAGAATCAGAGATCCCATTGGGGTTACTGTGGCAGCTTTGGCGAGTTCTGTTCCTGATTCTGCTAGATCTTGCTAAGTGCTATCTCTGGCTAGTTGCCTAGCTGCTTTGTCTATCGAGCAGGGGTCCTTGGTAGGTGTTATGGTGAATTGTTCCTGAATGTCTCTTGTTTGTTCTTTCGCTGGCTTTTTGGGGTTTCGTTGAGAGGTCTGCTCCCGCTGGGTCCCAGGGATTCTTCAATTGTGACTTGTTAAAGTAAAAATAATGGAACCACCTCCAGGCTGGTGGCAGGAATCTTCAGGTAATGATACTATCTCTATACCAGAGTCTGGTATCTAAGCAGACTCAGTATCGGAGACTTAGACTAACTTGCTGTAACAAACTTCTTACTATATCGCAACTACCAAGTAGTTCCTAATAGCTTTGTATGTTTGGTCTCAATATATTCATGAAATGCACTAAAGAAGTAACTCTTTCACCAAGTATATTGAAAACTCTGTCAGTCGATGTCTGCCTACTCTAAGTCCGGAGAAATAGCAGGGCTTAACTACACCTGTCAGGCTAACCAGAGCCTTGTAAACAATCAACGTAGAGACTCCAAAACGGTTGCCTTAAAATGTTACATGAAACATATCAAGTATCAAACGATACCTTATCACAATACATAAAACTTAACCAAGTATCAAATGATATTCGAAACCAAACATAAAACATTATGAGTATCAAACTCAATTTTAAAACATACTGAGTCTCAAGCGATACTCACAACCAAACATAAAACATACTGAGTATCAAACTATACTCCAAAATCAAACATATAACATACTAAGTATCAAAGGATACTCCAATATCTAACCAGTAACCTGTACAAGTTACAACGACATCACTACGTCCGCATCTACACTCTTTGAATATGCCCTCCCAAAGCACTCTATTAAGGGTAATAAAGTGGGAAAAGGTTGAGAGAATCAGATGCTGCTGGAAGCAAGCATACTTCTTGAACTAATAACAGGTGAGTTACAAGGTGCCGCTACAACTGAGGAGCTTCAGGGTTCAGCAAGGGAGGAGCCTTTAACCTGTACCTTTGTAGACACGTCAACAACCACAACAAACAAACCTGTTTTACTCAATGACCGTATTGAGATCCAGGAGTGAAAGCTCGACAGATTTCTTGACAAATCATCATAAGCTTCGGTTCTACACCAAAATCCTATCAATAGGACACCTCTGACACCCCTGACCCCTCTGACTTCAGTGGTCACTAGTGCGGAACAACAGTCACAAGGAATTCTGGCTAACCATTTTGTCATTAAGGTCCGGAATCCTGTCCCGGAAGACTTGAATTCACTGCCACTTCCAGAGAATTTGAACCGACCACTCCCCTGAGAGTGTTCCTGATTTACTGGAATTCAGCAATGATGTAAATGGAATGTCATAGGCTATACCCTAGGACACCCGGGGACAACCATACCATGCTTGCAACCATGGGCTTCAGGAAATACCTTTGAAGCTATTCGAATCAATGCTGGGGACTGGTGGCCATGGCGGATGCTCTATCTTGAAAATGACTGCCAAGCTACCACAATACTCAATCAAGAATTACACCAATCCAACCCAGGTATGAGACTCGCCACGACACCATGACTCCTATCACCCACTGATGCACTACTATGCTTCCCTGATGGCAGTACAGTTCCAGAACATATATTTGCCTTTGCCTCCTATCGATGTCTGGCAAATCCCAAAGCATAGGCAGCAGGTGAGGTCGTGGAGGCACGGGGGGGAGGGGCAAGGCGAGTGAAGATAGGACAGTGCAGCAGATGCCGAAAGAGCATGAGAAAGATAGTGCGGAGGAACATACAAGTAGCTGGGCGATGCTGATGGAGCAGTGTGATAGCGCAGGGAATGGAGAAGAAAGTGGAGAGAGTATGGATCCAACATGTGAGAATTAGTAAAGATGCAATGCTCCGATAGGTCTCTAAACTTGGGAATTTGTTTAGAGGTCAGTAGGGCACATGGTAGCTGGAATATCATCTGATAGGTAAGGGATTTCTCACTACTATGTTAATTAGCTTCATAGCCCTACGGCTCTATAAGCTCAATGATATATAATAATAATATTAAGCCCACTGTGGACTCGCTTCGCCGTGGGTTACTGTATTTGTGTTGTCCTTCCCCCTGGATTTCGGATTCCCTAAAATGCCCCTAACTTGTTATGATATACTTCTGATTCAGAATCTCGGGATTGTCGTGTAACTGAAATCGAGATTATCCTTTTTTCTTTTTTCTGCTGAGGCTCACCGTTTACTAGTTGTGATCTCCCACTCGCGTTAAACATTCGACACAGATTCTAGGGCTGATATATCGATCTAAAGAAATGATCAAATCAACAGGGTGGTTACATGACGAAAACGAATGTCTCCTCTTCTCCCCCCCCACACCGTGGGGCTAGCAGACCACATCGGCACCTAGTGAGAAGGAAAGTCTAGACTACGCACAAATTGAACCCCGAAGCGCAACCGTGACATTACTCAAAGTTCAATGATGCTGACGCCAGAAGGCAGGGTAACGGTGGCGAATAGGTACTTTGAAGTATGATGCCCAGGTGGGAAAAGGACCAAAGGCAAGAGGGTAAACTCTGGTCAAAATCTTTGTTGGCATGACAGACTATAGCTCCTGGGCAAAAGTCACCGTTGATTAGCCTAAGTATTATACCGCTGAAAGACACCAAAACAACCGAAGTCCGTAGTCTTTGAAATACCGATTTGCATCCCCACCTCTTAATCAATTACATAACCCAAAAGAAATATCAATAGATAGCTAAAGATATAGTGAATCTGACATTCACGTTTCTATAACCTCGCAAATTCCTTTGTTTTGTTGGTAGCCATCCTGAAACAAGAGCTGAACGGCAAGAATTTGTATGAGCTCCCATAGCAAAAATATATGGTGGTAGAAGTGATAAATGTGTACCAGTCCTAATTGAAATAATGCAACCAATCAACTGCCAAGAGCGCCAATGCTCTGAGTGATATTCTGTGCATTATGTATAACGTAAATTACGGGGATTCCGCTCACTACCGAGATCCCGCTCACCCATGGCAACCAGTGAAGAATGATACCCACCTTTAATTATATCTATGAATAATAGAGATACTACTCTGAAAATCCAGCTACAAGTACTTCGAAATATAGAGAATCCGGAAATCTTAACTTTTATTTCATATTAATAAAGTCTTATTCTGGTATAATGGTTTTAAGAGTGCTCATTTCAATAAGAAAATGAAAGCTTTGCTAGGAATATAAAAATTGAAAAACCTTCAAGAAGAGCATTCTAAAATAGATAGAAGGATAGTATAGGTCTTATATATTTAGAGTAAGCTGGTTTTAATTTACTTCCTGAACATTTTCTGGGGTGGTGTAGTTAAAAGAGAATTGGAAAACTGTATATAAAGTGTATCAATTTTGCCATATGATATCTACATACTCAGTTAACATAT
>Ga0307507_10011937_pt1 | contig 10848 bp, 1 predicted proteins | sample 7_EM_MG_FD_207223 | JGI IMG/M metagenome (GOLD analysis project Ga0307507, IMG submission 207223) | Populus trichocarpa ectomycorrhiza microbial communities from riparian zone in the Pacific Northwest, United States - 7_EM | ecosystem: Host-associated > Plants > Roots > Unclassified | place... | reverse complement strand
TTCTTATAGTAGCCTATCTCTTACGCCTTTATCTATAATATACGCCCTAATATCGCCACTTTATAACTTCTTTACGGCCTATATTCTATAGGGATTTAGAGGTCCTACGGCCTAAAGCTTATATACTGTTAGGCCATAGAGACGCACTAGCCGTAACCAGCTTAGCACAGGCGAGGCGCCTACAAAACATAGTCACCCCGCATCAGAGAACAGCAGAATTCAGTTCTACAGTTCTACTTCATCAAAAACTAGATACTTATTGCATTCCATTACTATTATCATATTACTACATACCCTAAGGACCTTGGCGTCCTAACAGTACTAAATTCTTATCCCTTTTCAGGGGTAGTAGCCCGACAACACAGCGGTCTGCTAAGACTACAACTATAACTATATAGCGGCAACCCTCTGTTAAGAAGACGACTTATATTTATTAACTATATCGCAGCCTATTGACCTGATGGCGAGACGCGGGCGTACTAGCGCAGTGCGTACTACCGAGTCTGGGGAGCGGCCCTAGGATGACGCGGGCGAACCCTCGTCCCAAACAGAACCGGAAGTCACGGGCGAAGGGGATATACAGGAAGAAATACAACGGCTAGAGAGTAAGAAGCTACAACTCCTAGAGTAAAGAAAACTACACTTGCTTAAGAAAGAGGTGGAAGTACTAAAACGGCGTTAATGTGGTGAGGTGATGTTAACTCCCATTCCTAACCCATCTATACAACCTTAAACAATCCCATCGGAGTACTTAGAGGGTAGCCCGATGCATTTAAGCCTTAAGCGGAAGGCTACTAATACGTTAGGCGCTCCGTTAAAACGGGCCGTTAAAATAGAGAAGATTGCTCCATATTATGGCAAGTCTATATAAGAGCACCAAGACTTCCATAATAGCTTAAAGCTGGCGTTCCGCCTAGAGCGCAACGGCTTCATAGATAAGGATACTAAAGTCGCGTTTATAATGCAATATATAAAGGGGACCAACCGAACCCTTTAGCTATAGTACGAAGATAACCATCCAGACACGCAGTTTACCTGGGAGGAGCTTATAGAGTTCCTATTTAATTAGATTAAAAGTCCTATTAATCGAGAACTCTATGTAGCCCTAACCTATATAAGGGCAATGCAGCGAACCGACTAACTGGTAAATAAGTTTGCTGCTTACCTAACCTTCTTAAAAGGGCAAATTAACCCTCCTTACAATATAAAGCATCTAATAATACACCTGTTCGCGAAGCTACGGCTAGAGCTACGGGTTGCTATTACCAACTATTAAGAATTCCCTTAAACTTAAGACTAGCTAGTTTCCCTAGCTGCCCTATTAGAGGAAAACCAAAAGAGCGCAAGCGCCCCACAAGGTAGAAGCAATAGGCGCGCCATAAACTCGAATACAAAGACCACCCAGTTAGGTAACTTAGGGAGAGCGGACTCTAAAACTACCGCCGGCAACTTAACAGCGGGGCAAAGCAATACCGCTGGGGGTTTAACTCAGCCCAAAGGAAACTACTCAAAATATAGGCAGCTAGGACACTGGTGGCGACAATATAAAGTGCAGCAATAGAATTAACCACCGCCTAGTAGCGTAAACGCTACCTCTATACTAGGAAAAGATAAGCGCCCTTGAGCACCCTTACAGCCCCAGGGCGCAAGCTCCCACTAGATTATAAGAAAGCTATTACTGTCTTAGGTAAAGTCCTCTCTAGGTAGACCTAGAAGGAGACCTTAGTAATGCTCAACATTAGTGCCGAAGTAAATATAGTTAACCAGCGATTTGCTATAGAGTGCAACTTTAAAATACTAGACGTAGAGCTACCTACCTACTCCTAGTTAAATAAGACTTAGGCACATTGCTATAAGGCCTATAAGGTACCACTAAAAATAAAGGACAGCTAGGGTAAGATTAGGGAAGTAACCCTTATCTGCTATAGAATAGCTAACGCATCCCCTACTATCACCCTAGGTATGCTGGGGTTAAAGAAGGCCCGACTTCTTATTAACTGCGAGGCGAAGGCGTGGCAATAGAAGCTAGATGGCTCGTCCCTGTTGCTATAAACCCCTAAAGGTTTTATGGAGTCCCTCTAGATAGAATCTAGGGTCTTTACCCTATTGACTTCTAGAGTAATGCCTAGCAAGTAAGACGACGGCAGCTTGCTAGTCCTCCCCCCGCAGTTAAAAGAAGTTAGCAATGTCTTCTCCTATAAAAAAGCAGGAAAGTTACCCTAACACTACTAAGGCAACTATGCTATTAACCTAGAAGAGGGACAGGAGGCCCTATATAGGCCGCTCTATAACCTCTTGGCCAAGGAGCTGGAAATCCTAAGGGAGTACTTAGACAACGCCTTAGCTAAAGGCTAGATCCAACCAAGTACTAGTCCCGCAGGGGCACCTATCCTCTTCGTACCTAAAAAGGATAGGAAGCTACGGCTCTATATAGACTACAGAGGCCTTAACAAGGTAACAATTAAGAATCGTCTTGTACTACCATTAATCAGTAAGACCTTGGACCACTTAGTAGGTTCTAAGATCTTTACTAAGCTGGACCTAATATATGCGTATTACCGCCTTCGTATCCGTCGTGGCAATAAGTGGAAGACAGCGTTCCGCATATACTACGGCCACTTTAAGTACTTAGTTCTGCCTTTTAGGCTAACCAACAGACCAGCGACCTTTTAGGGCTACATTAATCAGGCCTTATTAGGACTGGTAGACGTCTTCTATATAGTTTACCTTAATGATATTCTAATTTTTTCTAAAAATCCAGAGGAATATTAGCGCCACGTAGTAGAAGTGCTGCGTAGGTTACAACAATACCAATTATATGTAAACCTCAAGAAGTGCAAGTTTGGCATACAGGAGATTAAGTTCCTAGGATACATTATTAGCCCTAAAGGCGTAGCAATGGATCCTAGCTGGGTAGAAGCTATTACTAAGTGGGAGAGCCCTCGATCCTATAGGGATATCTAGGTCTTCCTAGGTTTTACTAACTTCTATTGTCGGTTTATCCATAAATACTCTACTATTATAAAGCCTATTACTGATCTCCTAAAAGGAGCAAAGAACGGCCGTAAAACTAGGCCTTTTAATTGGCCAGAGAAAGCGGAGCAGGCAATGCGCCGGCTCTATAACGCCTTTATGACGGCGCCGCTCCTGCGACACTACACGCCTGGTTTACCAACTTAGTTGGAGACGGATGCCTTAATATAAGGCCTAGCAGCAATCATATTACAGCTGTTTAAAGACGGCCTTTGGTATCTAATAGCCTTTTAGTCTAGAAAGCTTTCGCTAGTAGAGCATAACTATAAGACCCATAATTAAGAGCTACTAGCTATCGTGGAGGCTTTTAAGCATTAGAGATACTATATTAAGGGGCTATTAAGCCGCTTAGAAGTGCTCTTAGATCACAATAATCTAAAGGGTTTTATAAAAGTAAAAGCCCTTAATAGACGGTAAGCCAGATGGGCTATAACCCTAGCTGCCTATGACTTTATTATTAAGCATAGGGCGGGAAAAACGAACCCTGTAGACGCGCCGTCAAGGCGACCCCTAGGCGTAGGGGGTCCGCCAGAAGAAGACACCATGCTACTACTGCTCCAAAGGACTTTGGGAATGCAGGGCCACCAACCCAAGGTGAAAGTCCTATTAGGTGTACAGAAAAGCGAACCTTCTGCAGAGGTGTTGCTTTTATGGCTACAAGCTGGCGACCCGACGGAGGTACGCCTGGGTAATATAGTATTACGTTTTAACTGGGCAACCTGCACGTATGCCATTAAGCAGCGTGTAATAAGGACCCAAGTCAGAGAAGTAAGTGCTTAAGAGAGTGCTTATAAGTCTAGTACGGAAACAGTCGTTAAGCTTATTAAAGGACTTTAAACCATAGATAACCTTATACTGCAAAAGCGCAGCAACAGCTTAGATACGGCGAGACGCTGCTGACGCGCCTACTTAAAGCTAGTGTGGCAGTTTAATTCCGCTAGACTACTTTATTACTGTGGGAGGCTATATATACCCCCAGACCCAGCAGTTTATACAAAACTCCTATAGATCCACCACAATAATGCCCTAGCCGGCCACTTTAGTAAGAAAAAGACCCTAGATCTACTCTTGCGTAAGTACTACTAGCCTAGTATAACTACGAATGTTATAAGCTACATCTCTACCTATGATCTATGCCAGCGTATGCGTGCGCCTTAATATTGCCCTTATGGCGAGCTCCAAGCGCTGCCTTGCCCGGATCAGCTATGGCAGGAGATTATAATAGACTTTATTATAGGCCTACCGCCTAGCAGACAAGGCGATAAGGTGTATAACGCGATATACGTAATAGTTGACCGCTATACTAAGATAGCCTTGTATCTGCCTACGGTAAAAACTATTACTATAACCAAACTTGCGGATCTCTTCTTTAACGAAGTAGTACGCCGTTTTAGAGCCCCTAGAGGGATTATATCTAATTGTGGCAGTATCTTCACCAGCAAGTTCTGGTCAGAGCTATACTTTGCTGCGAAGATAAAATATAGGCTAAGTACGGCCTTTTACCCGCAAATAAATGGGCAAATAAAACGCCAGAACTAAACCCTAGAGTATTACCTCTATATATTCTATAACGAAAAGCAGAGCAATTAGGCAGGCCTCCTACTACTAGCCGAATTCGCCTATAATAATGCTAAATATAGCATAACAGGCATAAGCCCGTTCTATACCTGCTATGGGTTTCACCCGCGTCTAGAATATGAGGTTAAGGCGGACAATAGTAGTTCTATTCTAGCCGCCTTAGAGAGGATTAAAAGAATATCCCTTAAACACAAAGCGCTGGCGAAGCGCTAGGAACACGCTGCCGAGATGTAGGCGAAATACTACGATCGTTATTACTAACTACAGGTATACAAAGTAGGGGATCTAGTCCTGCTATTAACTAAGAACCTTAAACTAAAAAGGCTAAGTAAAAAGCTTATAGCACGCTTTATTAGACCTTTTAGTATAGCCAAACTAGTTAGAAAGTAAGTATACTGGCTATATCTACCCACGTCTTACCGTATTTATCTAGTGTTCCATATTAGCTTACTAGAGCCATATAAACAATGTAAGGGCACTACTAGAGACCCTCTACTAGGGCCTATTAAGCTAGACAATAAAGAGGACCAAGAGGACCGGTACAAGGTAGAAGAAGTATATGGAAGGAAGGGATATAACTAGACCCTATAGTACCTAGTTAAGTGGAAAGGCTAGCCAGAAGAGTATAATAAATAGGTCCCAGCAGAGGACATTGATGAGGACACAAAAAAGACATATAATAGTTACTTTACCCTAAGGGGCAAACGGAAGAGAAAGTAGGCAGGAGAATAAAAAACTTTTAATTACAACCGGGATTACGCCCTACCAGCAGGGCGATGACGGAACGACGGCGGAGCAATAGTAGTACGTTAATAGAAATATAGATACTCTATAGCTCTACCTTCTTCTCTCCCTTCTCCTCCTCCTCTCCCTCCTTATCCTCCTTACCCTCCTCCTCATCCTCCTTACCCTTATCCTCCTCCTCATCCCTTACAATGGGAGGCATATTGGCCTACAGGTACTGTTAGCATACGCTACGACGGCAAAACACCTGCGCTATAACACGTACTGAAGCGCGCATTACGTTAAGAATTCCTTCAAGAGTACAACAGATAGCCTGCAATTCCTACACTTAGAGCAGGGGAAAGTCTTTACCCTTTAGGCGCTGGCGGAGACTATACTTAGCGCCGGTGCATATTAAGGCCTCAATATCCTTTATAAAGGACTTCTGGGCGGCAGCGACGCGAGTATTAAGGTTAGCCGTGTCCCTACCAGCAACCCGCCGGTGCTTAGCCCTGTTGATAAGGGCGAGCAGCTTATTTAGGCGGCTATAGAAGGCCTTAGGGACCTAGTCTGTTAGCCATTAGAACCTAAACTAACGCACTTAGACTTACTAGTTGGCACGACTTATTTAGTCATTAGTAGTACCCGTAATTGCGGTTGGCCTACTTACCGCAGGTAGCCCACCTAGTAGTGGCTACGCGCTTGGCGCAGTGGAGGCAAATTAGTTTAAGTAAGGCTAGGGGAGCACCTTGTAAATAATAAAGAAGCTTAAACGGCGTCTAGTAGGGTTAGCAATAGCTACAAGCCAGTATAAAGAATACTTACAGAAGGCTCGCCAACAGGCGGACCAGCAGCGCTACGCTTGCAATTTATAATTAATTAGAAGTTAGGAAAAAGGCAAGCCGCAGGCTAAATAAATTAAAATTAAATAGGAAGGGAAATCTAGTGTTCTACCTTAGGGGGGATTCCTACCTTTATAGATCTCTATATAGTCCTAGCGTCTTATTATCCTATTATTCTATTATCCTATTATCTAATTCATATAAATTTTGTCAAACACTTTTTATTTAGCGAAGGACAATAATAGCGCTCCTATTGTATAATAGCGTTGGCTGAGGACAGCCGCTTAAGAAGGGGGGGGTAATTATTAGGCTATAAAGACGCACTGGCCGTAACCGGCTTAGCGCAGGCAAGGCGCCTACAAAACGTAGTCGCCCCACATTAGAGAATAGCAGAATTTAGTTCTACAGTTCTACTTCATTAAGAACCAGATACTTATTGCATTCTATTACTGTTATCACGTTACTACATACCCTAAGGACCTTGGCGTCCTAACATATACTAAGGCCTAGCTATTTTACTTTAAGGCCTTTTTATAGTTAGCAGTATTGCTTATATAGATTATAATTTTATTTACTTTTATAGGCTTATAAGCAGTTTATCTTATAGCTTAGAGCGTTAAAGGCATAGTGGTGGTAGTGGTGGTGATATATATATATATACCTATAGATCTATAGACGTTGTTAGCGACTCGGTTAATTAAGGCACGAGCACGGCAAGAGGGTCGCGTAAGCCTGTACAATTGGATTATCTATAAACGAGGATCCAAAGCTAGAGAAAGGAAAGGGGAAGAACGGAAGCACCGCTCAAAGCTATATACAATCATCTGGTCATATAATGGCAACTTGCCATCACGTAACGGCAACTTGCGGCAAGTTGCGGCAATTTACCAGTACCGTTTTCCACCAGCGCCGTAACATTACCCCCCCCTCTAAAAAAAGCCTGCCCTCAGGCTTTGTATGTCCGTAGGGTGTTCTTATCTATGTGCTTAATAGGTAGCCTGTTATCTTCGCTATACCAGCACTCCATCCACTTGTTTAGATACTTTAGGGGTCCTAGCTTGTTAGGGTATTGATTATAAAATTCTTTAAGCTTCTAGGGGCAACCTATAAAGTTCTAGACAGGGTACCAGGTTGGGTCTAGATTATAACCTTTCTATTAGATACAGTATTTTAGCGTTCCTCGTACTAGTTTATAGGCTAGTATTTTATTAACTTCTCATTTATCGTCGCTATTAACTTAAATTGGTAGTGGAGGCTTATTCTTTTGTTTAGGTAGTAGGTTATTTATAGCTTTTTATAGCTTATCTAGTAAAAAAATAGGGTAGACTTTAATTAAGTCTGGGAGTTTAACCTTGTATAAGTTTCCTTCTTTATTAAGGATCTTATATAGTCCTACCATCCTATAGTCTAGCTTATAGCTAGGCCGTTCTATTTTCTAGTTCTTTGTTATAACCCAGACCTTATTACCTATAGTAAAGTTAGGCTTACGCCTATACTTATTTACCTGCTATTCTATTAATTTCTAGGCCTTCTTTAGGTTCTTATAGGCTACCGTCTATACTTCTTCTAAGCGTCTAGTATACTGCTATGCTTTATTATAAGATAGTTTTTCGCATATAGACTATGGTCCTTCTGGTCTCTCCTAGTTAAAGCTTATATAGGGTAAGTATCCCATTTCTAGCTAAATAGGTGCAAACCCTGTAGAATTATAGGGTAGGGTTGCCTAGGCGTAGTCTATTATAGGTAGTAGTCTACTCTAGTTGTCCTAAAAGTAGTTAATAAAGGGCCGGAGTCTCTAGTCTAAGTATTAATTTATAATCTCTATCTAACTATTTGTCTGGGGGTGGTATACTGTAGAGAGCTTTAGCCTAATACCTAGAATCTAGGTAAACTTGTTCCAGAAAGCTGATATAAACTGCGGCCTATAGTTGGATATAATAGTATCTAGTGGTCCGTAAATTTAGTAGATATAGTGGATATATAGTTAGGCCGCCTCTTTAGCATTAATATTTTTATAATAGGGGATTAAGAACGGGCACTTGCCAAAGTAGTTAACTAGGATTATAACTATATCATATCCGTCGCGGTCCGTAGGTAACTTATGGAAGTCTATAAAGATATGCTGCTAGGGGCGTTCTGGTATTAGGAGTGGCTTTAATAGCCCTAAGGTCTTATCTTGTGGAATTATAGACCTACAGCAGTTATTGCATTTCTGTATATAGCGGTCAATATCCATAACTATTCTAGGCCAGTAGTAGCAGTCGCTAATAATTCTGCGGGTCTTATTTTTTCTAGGGTAGGCCGTAGAGACCTGGGTATATACTTCAGCAATAAGCCAAGTCCGTAAATTCTGTTCCTCTGCCACCACTAGCCGTTCCCAGTGCTTAAGCAGTCCGTTTTTAAGGGACCATGGGCTAGTAGCATCCTTTACCTTTTCACAGTACTCCTATAGAGAAGGGGCCATACGGTTTGCCTACAGCAGTTTATTAATAAGGTTAAGTTCCATGGAGTCAATAGGACATATTTCAGTGCCTAAAGGGTCTATATTTAGTTCTGCCTATATCTAGGGGTTAAGGTGCTCTAGTTGTAGTAGGGTCTAGGTCTATAATAAGATCTTTATAGCTACCTAGTTACCTAGGTCCTGTTTACGCCTTATAAGAGCATCTGCACGGTTTATAGCGCCTGGTCTATATATAATTAAGAAGTTAAACTAAGATAGGATATCCGCCTAGTGTGCCTACTGGGCCGTAAGGGCCTTAGTTATTATAAAGTATTCTAGGGCCTTGTAATCTAAAACCACCTTAATAGGCTTAAGGGTCCCCTCTAGCTGTACACGCCAGTGCTAAAAGCTAGAGATAATAGCCAGCATTTCTTTATTATGGATATGGTAGTTTAGCTTAGTATCTATTATAGTCTTAAAATAGTATACCACAGGGTACTATTCTCCGTCTAGTTGCTTCTAGGAGAAAACACTGGCTATTGCGCCATCTAAGGTATTAGTTTCTAGCATTAAGGGCCGTTCTAGGTTAAAGTGGGTAAGTAGGGGAGCCAATACCAGCCATTTTTTAAGCTTATTAAAGGCCTGCATATATATGGCGTTAAAGTAAAATGGCTGGTCTTTCCTAGTAAGGCGGTTAAGAGGCTAGGTAATCCTGCTGTAGTTCTTAATAAAGTATTAGTAAAAGTTACAAAAACCTAAAAATAATTGCACCCCCTTTATAGTCCGTGGCGGTGTCCACTGGTCAATTACGGCCGTTTTCTTTAGGTCAGCCTTAATCCCATCCGTACTAATAATAAAGCCTAGGTACTTTATACGCTTAACACTAAATTCTAATTTCTTAATATTGGCCTAGAGGCCGGCCTTGCGGAGCTATTATAGGACTTTATAGACATGCTCCTTATATTTTAGCTCATTCTTAGAGTAGATTATAATATTATCTAGGTAGGCCGTATAGAAGTCATTAAGGTAGTCAAAGAGTATATCATTTATATATTGCTGGTACGTAGCCAGTCCATTAGTCAGTCTAAAAGGAAGTACTTTGTATTTATATATTCCGTAATGGGTCTGAAATGTAGTAAGATCTTCTAATCTAGGGTCTATCCTAATCTAGTAAAAGGCCTAATGGATATTAAGCTTAGTAAAGATCTTAGCTCTACTTATTTGGGTTAAAGTCTCATTAAGTAAGGGCAGTAGGTAGCGGTCCTTACAGGTTATATTATTTAGTTTGCGGTAGTTAATATAGAAACAAAGTCCTCTATTTAGCTTTTTGGTAAAGAGAATAGGCAAGTTAAAAGGGGCTTAACTAGGTTTAATAAAGCCCTTATTTAGGTTATTAATAAGGTACTGCTTTGTAGCCTATAATTTGGCAGTGGACTGCTGACAAAGGGGGCTATAGCTAAGTATGTCTTCCTTGTCTGGCTCAATCTCAATCTTGTGGTCGTACGGTCGGTAAGGCAGAAGTATATCGGACGCTGCCTTGGAGAACACGTCCTTAAATTTCCAGTATTAATGGGGTAGTTTCTGTTCCACTAGCTCCTTATCTATAAGCTCGCCTTCCTATTCGCTAAGCTCATTTTCCTTTTCCTTAATTATTTAATTAATTTTATATAAGCTGGTAGTAAAGGCAACGGTATTAGGTTAAACTAAGTTCCAGTAGAATCCTACGGCGCTAATACAGCAGATGTCAACTGGTGGGAGGTCTATAGGTTTCTTTACAGACTATTATTAGGCTATATTTTGCGGTTTAGGGTTTATAATCTTTCTTAGCTCCTGTTCTATCTTCTGTAAGTTGTCCCTCTAGTCTATATATTTAGTATAGCGTCTAATGCTCCTTGCCATTTTTTGTAGCTGTATAGGGCCTAAGTTCCCTGCGGGGAGCTCCGCTAGCTTTTTATTGACTTTTTTAATCTCTAGTGCGGGTGGCATAACATAGGTAGTCTGGGGGCGGCGTAGTATGCAGATCTATTGCAGGTTAAGCTATACATCCTTTTCAAAAGCCTGGTCTTTACGTATAGCATTAGCCTAGTAAACGGTATTTATCTGTGGCCGTATAAGATTTTCTATTATAATGCTGATTTCCTTTATAAAAGAAGGTATTAGGGGTAGAGTTTCGGGCCAGATAAGCTATCTACTCCATATATTAAGCTATAAGCCTAGATAGGCTAGCTATTT
>Ga0307507_10011936_pt1 | contig 10849 bp, 11 predicted proteins | sample 7_EM_MG_FD_207223 | JGI IMG/M metagenome (GOLD analysis project Ga0307507, IMG submission 207223) | Populus trichocarpa ectomycorrhiza microbial communities from riparian zone in the Pacific Northwest, United States - 7_EM | ecosystem: Host-associated > Plants > Roots > Unclassified | place... | reverse complement strand
GCACTGGACCCTGAACCACCCAACATCATCACCAACAACCTCCTATTTTTTTTTGTTTTTTTTTTCCTATTTTATAGCTACTTCTCATTTAGCACAGCTATACTTTCCATATTTGGAAATATGCACTAGACCCTGAACCCCCCCCAACATCATCACCAATCATCCCCTATTTCTTTCTATTTTTTTCCTTATTTTAGAATGATGAAGATGTCATGAGAGAATGATATAAAAGTCAACACAAATGAAATAGATGCCATGGGAGCATGAAATAGATGCCATGAGAGAATGAAATAAGGTGTATGAGGGGTCATTGGAAAGGTAGAATGGAGGAGAATTCGGATATAAGGAAAGCAAGAGACCAAGGGGTGAGGGGATTGAACATGAGTGAGATCACAAACTGAATCAGACCTAGGTTAGTAATAAAATGGGAGCAAGGCTCAACTGGAGCTGGGAGCTAGAGGCTCAACCATGCAGGACTACAACTGAGAGCAGGGCTCCACCAGGAGATAGCAACAAGAGATAAGAAACAGAGAAACAAGTCAGAGATGCATTTGTAATATCAAGGATGAGGTAGTGAGTACATGGCAAGCTACCTAAATACCTAGGATAAGTGTACAAGGTAACCTGGGGAAGGACAATGAGTACAATGAAGAATAAGGGAGATGAGGAAACAAGGGATAACAAAGTAACAAGATAACAAAAGGTAGTGATGGAGGGATAAGGTATCATGGTGATGGAAATACAAGGGTGAAGGGTCCATCTCAGGGTTGGTTACATTGGGGAAGGGTGTCCCCAGGGTTGGCTATGTCAGGGCAGGGTTGTCCCAGGGTAGGGTATAGTTGGGAGAGTGGTTGGGATGGTTCATGACAGTGATGACAGAACTGCTTTCTCTGGAGAAGTGACCTTGACCAGATCCACAGCCCCAGATGTACTAGTGATAGGCTCGACAAAAAAGCTGGTTGCCATCAGAGTCAGAGAAGGGGCAGGTTCATCCTCCAGGACGATCCAGTTGCCCAGTGAGAAAATCTCATCAAGAGCAGTATCATTGTTGATAACCCTTGAGGCAACAGCTCCATCGCCTGTGACAAAGAGCGCCAAATCATCCTCTTCCTTTGAGTGGAAGTCAGAGTACTGCTTTTTGTTTGTGTTGAGATGTTCAAGGGCGGAAGACGCAAAGGGAAAGGGAAATGGAGTGCTGGAGAAGTTCATGAGGTCTTTGCCTGCGAAGGACTGGGTTTTTGCAGCAGCCGATGGGAAACTAAAGGAGAACATGGACTGGGAGTGCATTTTTACAAAAAAAACAAATGTAGAGAAATGAGTATTGAGTGGGATGTGATTGATGGTTTTCATGAAATATCACTCCCTTTTTAAATGTGTAAGAAGACAATGCTGGAGTTGCATATGTCAAGGCAGCCACATTTCACAGGAAGACACAGTGTGAGGTCTTTACTCTCCCCCTGGTATTCCACCCAGAATCTGGCTTCAGTCCTGGTATTCTGCTGGACTGATCATGGAATTTGACATTCTGGTGGAATCTGCACAGAATATAATGGGAATTGTGTTTGTATTATTATGTCTTGTAATTCTGTACAGAGTCCAACCCCATTCCATGAAAAAAAATTGAAATCCATGGACGGTCTGGTGGATTTCCATGGGACAAGTCCGAGATCATCACGTGAGATCATACATGTGATGATCTCACATGTGAGGACCAAACAAACAATGTTTGTTTGGCGTCTTGCTCACCAAACATGGCCAACTCTTTTCTTCCCACCACCATCATCTCACCACCACCAACCATGCTCGTCACCGGTCACTGCCGCCAACCATGCTCTTTACCACCACCGACCTTTGTGACCACCCATGAATGCCAACAACCACCAATGACCCCACTGCCACCATGAGTGCCTGAAAAACAAAGCCAACCACCCACAAACGAAGACAGCCACCCACATACGAACCACGGCTCGTGAACGATGGCCAGCAGCCATGTATGGACATGGGCAACAATGAGCCAAGGTGAATAAGCTCACCTCCCCCCTCATAATCATCTCTTTACCACAGGTGCCATGTTGCTGACAGTGATGTGGCAATCAAACGACACATCACAACAAGGGCACAGGAACAACAACATCATGGGATAACGACGAGGAGGGCAGGGGACAACGACATGGTGAGGACACACAACAATGACAAGGGACACGCGACAATGACGAGGACACACAACTACAAGGATACATGACGATGGCACATGGAAACGATGCAGGACGCCAACACGGGACAATGACGGATGGAGCGTCTGCAGACACGAACGACCCACCACCCTCTCCCTCAAGTGATGACAAGACCACCATGACAGTGATGGTGGCCATGCTGCACGAAAACTGACAAGGGTGCACCACCACCACCATTCACAAACGGCGCAACAAGGGCACACCACCACCACCCATGAACAATGCGACCAGCGCCCAGCCACTCCACCCATGAAAAATGATGAGGGCCCAGCAACACCACCTGCAGTTGACGACGAGGGACCAGCACCACCCACCAATGATGATGAGGGCCCAGCACCACAAATGGCAAATGAGGGCCCAGCACCACCTGCCATGAGGGCCTGCCTGTCCCCATACTCCCTCCCCCCCTCTAATATATAAAGTAGTATTGTAGTTTCTCTCTTAGTATTCAAATACACTTCCTTTAAGATATTTGTATTTTGTCTATTAGTATTTAAATACACTTGAATTCTAGCTGTTCATATAAATGTTATAAGGAAGTCTGACCATTGTATACAGTGTGTATAAAGTAGGTTAAGTCACATGACTTTTAGAATGAGTCACATGACATCTAAATAGAGCTGGAATATAGTATTCCTACTGGATTCCCACTGGAATCCAATGGAAATAGAGTCCTACCATATTCCCACTGGAATCCAATGGGAATAGAGTCCTACCATATTCCACCAGGACTGCAGCCAGAATGCTGGACTTTACCTGGACTACAATGGGAATCCAGCAGTCTGCCGGATTCCGGTGGGAATACCAGGGGGAGAGTTAAGTACAGCACAGTGCCAGGCCACCAACTATAAACATGTATTGAGATGTGATATCTTTGAGGGATGTGGCCCGTCCTAGTACACAGTGTGGCAGGGAAAAGCCAGTGAGAGGGTCCAGTTCATAATGGAGGTGGAGGTCAACACATGAGGCTCTTTGTCTTCACCCAGCACTTGGGTAAATTAATCACATCTTGTTGCTATGGGCCACAAAACAGGGTTCCACATGGCTATGGCTGTCCCGTGGTTTTCACTTTAATGGAGTTGTGTGTCAGAATAATAAACCAAGAAAGTTCTGTGCATGTGTGGTTTTCACCCTCATTTCCTTGCCCAAAGCAGTGGCCCATTGTTCCATTTGGCCATCCAATGGGCATAGCCTCATTGCCAGCTGGATGAAGAAGAAGCAATCTGGCAGAAATATGAGATATGGCGCTGCAAAACCTGGAAGCTCTATAGCAAAAAAACATGTACATACTTTGCAGATGGTTGACATCTGACTACCTGGTACCTTACATAGGGCTATCTCACAGTCAACCCACACAGACACTCAGTTGAAGACCATAATGAGTGAAGGCTTTACTCAATTGGTGTGTTCAAAGCCTGGTTCAAGCATAGAAAAAGGCACATAATGACAGCGACTGACTTGGGTATGTCATAACCCCTGTGTCCAGAGTTGCCAACATAGATCTGGGACAAGTGAAGGATCCATGCCATGACCAAGCCATGACTGGAAGTAATGACATACACTGAAGATGAGTGATATACACATGATGGCAGCTGACTCACAGGAGTCATATTTCTATGTTTAAAATCATTGAAGCAGGTCCACAATGAAAGAAGAATTGATGAAGACCACCTTTGGTTGGCAGCTCTGAAGACAGAGATCCTTATACATTGATGCAACCTGTATGGCCAACATCGGGAGTCACTTGAAAAAGTTTTTTCAATGAACTTTTCTATTCCAAAATCTTGTACATGTCAGCATTCAAGCAAGAAGACTGTAGGTGCAGGGTTTGCAATTGAATGGTCAGTGGGGTTGGCCAAACATCACACATCATATGATTCTCACCAAATGTACAAAACAGTTTGGTTTGCCATAGGAGTCCTTGTTGGCAAATAAACGAAGCTACAATATCCAAAGCCATGTGTGGCACAAGAAAGCAAAGAACCTTCCTATGTTGCTGTAACATGAGGACTCCAAAAAACGTGATGCACCTCTTGTACCCTGGTATTTGATCTTATTAGACAGGAGCTTGATGGGCTTGTTTGCATCTAATTGGATCAAGGGACAGTTTCCCAGTGCTCTGGGCATTAGCTATGGTTACCTCCCATCCAACTTTAACTTATTCTCCTTTCAATGCTTCACCGTCACCGGTGTTTGGCTAAGAGTTCTTCACATAGCTCTTCCATGCCATCCCTTTTTGGGTTTGTTCCTTGTTCCTTGATGAAAATGCAACAGCAGCATTGTCATCGTTGTCATCATGCTGCATGTTGTATGCCTCATTTCCAGTCCCTCCCTTTCGCTTTTTTAGCAATATGTTGTAGTCAGCTATGTAATACAGTTTGTAGAACCTTGAATTCACATTCATGCACTCAGTATCTCATCAAGATAGGAACTGTCATATTGGAGGTAAAAACACAGGATCTCGTATAGAACATGAATGGAAAATGGGTGGTAAAGTGGGGGAAGGGGAGGGGAGTAAGTGAGGCCGAGTATCAGACATGGTTACCCCAACTCACTGGCATTGTTGCTATCATCAATGAACTCCTTGCTGATCACTGGGGGAAGCTGAGACTTGGAAGACTTTGAGGTGCATGCATTGCTCTTGCCCTTGGCAGTCTTCCTTGCAGCGGATGACTTGCCTGATGTGGCCAACTTGCAAACAGCAGTTTTCTTCTTTTTTGCCAGCCCTTGTTCATTGTTGTCACTACCTTCATTCTCATCATCTTCTGTCAGGCCCTTACAAGCCCTCTTACTGCCCAAATCTGACCTTACCTTCTGTGGTTTTCCTACAGTCTCACCTGCTGCTTTCTTGGCCTCCATATCTCCTGCATGCTTTGTCACCTCCACCACTGTCATATGGACCCAATGACATCTCCCACAATGAAGGGCTTGGACCAGTGTATGAACATCATCAATGGTATGAATCTCAAATGGGCTGATGAACTTGTTGTAAGTCCATCTGACAAGCTTGATCTGAAACTTCTGGATGACCCACATATCATAGTTCATGTAGTTCATGACCACCTTCTTCATTTGTGATACTGTTTCTGTAGTCAACAGTTAGTATAACAGTGCTATGTGGAAACATGCCATACATACTGAGTGTGCCATTGATGATCCCACTGCATTCAATTTGCATATCTTTCAAGGAGTCAGGGTTATGGACTTGGAGGAAGGTTAGTAATGATTTCATCAGTGTGTTTGGACATGCCTTTGGCTTTGGAGCAAGCCCATTGCTCCAGAAGACATGCCATGTCCCACATACCATGCCCAAGCACATCCCGTGTGAAGTTAACTGTGTTCTCTGAAGCAATCCAGTTGGGTTCAAATGTGTCTTCAATATGTGTGCAGCTGAAGAAGGCGATGACCACAGCGCCGGTTTGTTCAGAGAGGGCAGTGACCTGGAAATGAGTGAGCAGATTAAGCATGAAGCAAGATGCACTTACCTCATCATTCATGTTTCCACACACCCTCTGATAATCCTGCACTGATGATTTGTTTGTCATGCAGGCACCCTTTTTCTTTAAGTTGTGAAAGGACAGCACTTCATTCTTCATCTCCTCCTCCTGCTCCTTTGTGAGGTTATGATATGTTGAATCACCTTTGATTAGTTCACATATTTCAGCCATGTTCTTCTTGTTGCCAAGCCCCAAATCTAAAAAGACAATATAATAACAAAAGGCCAGTCATAAAGAATAATGGACATACCAGTATTGATCTCTATGGCTTTATGATGTAGCAATGCATTCTGCAAGCTGACTCCATGCTTCTTCTTGAAATGAGATGACTGTGTGACAAGCTTCTGGAGGTATTCAAACTTCATGGCATGTTTTTTCATGAGGTTTATGAGCTCTTTGTGCTGTGTGATGAGGAGCAATTCGAGGTCTGTTGTCAGTAAAGCATTTTTCTCCTTGTCAGAGATAAGTCTGAGAGCATGCATTGCCTTTTGGCCTTCTGATAAAGAATTTTTGGTAAGAACTTGGACTTCTTGGTGGGGAAAAGCAGGGTGGCATTCAGCATGAGTGTCAGAAGGAAGGTTTGCATAAGGATCTGAAGGTTCTGCTGTTGAATCATGAGAGGGTGTAGGAGAGGGAGTTGTCATTGTTGACAGGCATGGAAAGAAGGTCAGCCAACATACACAAAGTCAGGCGCCCAGCTATTGTGCCTTGTTTGGTGATCACACATGTTGATGGGCATCAACAAACAAGTCGCCTTACTCCCAGTCCTTCCTTCCCACCCACCAACCTTCACCTTCGTCGTCTCTCATGGTTGCTCATTTCTTGTAATGTATTGTAAGCCTTTCATATAGTACAATAGGTAGATTCTGATTTTACTCAGATCTACCACTGGACCCACCCCAGACTCCAAGGCAGTGGCATCAATGGCCTCAAGGTATGTTGCGATATCAAATGTCCTCTTCTCCTGAGCAACCATCCCTTCCAAGGCTCTCTTGCAGTGCACTCCATACACTCTTCAGTGACACTGGGTAAGTGGTTCATCATCTGATGCTTGAGTTTGACCTTGGCCATAGAACTTTCTGGCCTTGCATTACAAACCACCACTGTCCCCACTTCCTCCCAGGTGGACCAGCACTGGAGCAGCACTGATGATGTTTTCTTTCAGAGCGATGGGTTTGTTCAATCTGGGATTATTACCCATAGTCTGCCAAATAGGTATGTTACCCAGGGAAGGTCAAGCAATGGAAAAATTGCATATGTTGTCTTTGCAGGCCATGACATTGGAGTCTTCTACAACTGGTATGTTGACTACCAATACCTCACCACTCTAAATAACCAATGTTATAGGGCTGCATGCTCTGCCGCAATGACAGGCTTCTCAAATAAAGTCTTCAAAGGCTTTGCCACCTATGCTGAAGCTCATCAGGTCTGGTGTGCCTTTGTGGATCATAGCACCCTTCTGCCCAATATTCTGAATGGTTTGTATGACAAGCCATGCCCTGTCCCTCCTACTGTGCTACAGCCCCATATCGGAGGCTTAGCTGATCCAACTTCGCCAACTGGATGACCTTCATCCACTCCTCTTCAAGCTCTGGCAGCTACAGGACATCCTTTGAGGCCCATTGCCACCCCATTTGTCCACCATCCTGAGGCCTTTGGGATGTGCAGTGCATCACACACACGATCATGCGCACCTGGCTGTCTGACATTGATGCTCAAAGCTACCCTTTCTGTGGCTACTCTCTCAGCATCAGCTCCACATACCAGACCTGCAACTCAGCAAACGAGCACTCAGGATGGCTCCAGCAGTAAGGAAAGAGCCAGCAACACCGAGGATTTCTGGGTAGTTTTTACTGGTGCCCATCCAAATGTCTATTAAGGGCGGTGAGTCACCTTTGAACAGGTTCACAACCAGCCTACTGAAATGTTGTGTTAGCAAAAATGGGGAGCATGCTTTTGGGCTTCTTGCCTCCCCTTCATTCATTAGAATTGAATCTTGCGAGGCTAACCAGATTTTCATTGATGGGTACATGAATCATTTTGTCACCTGTTTGTAGCTTTCGCCTGTTTGTTATCACTTGTAGTCCGGACTGTGCTTGTAGTTGCTACTCATTAGCTGGTATGGGTTCTGCAGGACAGCACTGGTCCCTACCATATTTTATCATAAAACCATGGCCTAGGCCAGGAAGGCCTTGTGCATATTTCCACATACTTTTATGAAAAGTATATCATATATATGCCAGGCCCTTTTATGAAGAAGATTTTTTCATAAGAGGCCTTGTGCTTTTCAATAACTTTTCATTGCAGGTCACAACTTTTCATTAGCTGCTTTTCATTGCTTCTGGTATTTTCATTGACTACTTTTCATTGATGGCCAGCCCTTTCCATTGACCGCTTTTCATTGCTGGCCAGCTTTTTCATTGGCCACTTTTCATTGCTGGCCAGCTCTTTTCATTGACCACTTTTCATTGCCAGCCAGCCCTTTCCATTGACTGCTTTTCATTTCTTCTGGTATTTTCATAGGCTGCATTTCATTGCTGGCCAGCCCTTTTCGCTGACTGCTTTTCATTGCAGGCCAGCCCTTTTCATTGGCCACTTTTCATTGCTGGCCAGCTCTTTTCATTGACTGCTTTTCATTGCAGCCCAGCCTATTTCAGTGGCTGCTTTTCATTGCTGGCCAGCCCTTTTCATTGACCACTTGTCATTGCTTCTGGCATTTTCATTGGCTGCTTTTCATTGCAGCCCTGGCCTTTTTATTGACCACTTTTCATTGCTGGCCAGCCCTTTTCATTGTCTGCTGTCAGGGTCCATCCAATGGGTCATCAGGAGGGTGGTCACATGACCAGTTGCCTAAAAGGGTAATAAAATGACATTTGTAGTCCTTCACTAGAGCTTCCCAAATCTGTTTGAATTATATCTAAAGTACTTCCATTGTGGAGATATGAGGGAAAAGATTTTTAAAAGTGCTGCATTTTTTTTTTTTTTTTTTTTTGCATTTTTCTTGATGAAAACAACACCAAATAACATGATTTCACCACATTTGGAAAGCTAAAAGAAGGGACTACAATTATTGTACCATGGGAAAATTACCAAAAAAGGAAGGTGCATACCCTAAAAGGGACATTGACAGTAGTAGACTACAAAAGTCATATATAGACTACAGAGTTTACTAACAGATTAAAAAGGATAGACTACAAAAGTCAGACTTAGACTACAAAGTATACTAATAGACAACAAAAGTTGGACTTACACTACAAAGTTTACTGATAGACTACAAAGTTTACTGATAGACTACAAAGTTTACTGATAGACTACAAAGTTTACTGATAGACTACAAAAGTTGGACTAAGACTACAAAAAAGACTACAAGTGTCCACTTATAGACTACAAAAGACTACAAAAAGTCAGACATAGACTATAAATTTTACTAATAAAATTTTGTAGTGTCTGCTCTGTGAGACTACAAAAGTTTGTAGTCTGCTTTGCTGACATATAGTGTGTAGTGTCCTCAACCATGTAAAGGTTCATGGGGATATGGTTCAAGGATTGAGTTGATTTGACATTTTTGCCATTATATCATTGTTTTTTGCCCTCATGCTCAACTTACTTTCACATGATGAGGCCATTCTATCCTTTGACATTAATACCTACTGACCTATCTCTGAGCATAGACAAGTTTGATATAATTTTTTTGAAGGCTACAATGCTTGATGGATGAGGAGATGATGGGTCCTTGGAGCTGTCATCACAATGAATACCAGAGTTCTGTCATCATGAAACAGGTTTACTAATCTGAAGGTCAACTTTCACATGAATCATGAATGAAGATTGATAAAGAGACATGACCCAACCAATCTTTATCATTCACTAATGGTAACCTTGCATGAATCCACCTAAGGCTGAATGATGATCTGAATTGACAAGTGATCATGCTGTGAAAAGCCAAGAGAGCCTTGGACATGTATCACAGAAAGCCTTTACCCTTCAGAGCAAGCATTGTCCAATGACTGTAGCTAAACATACAACAGTGGATACTCATATGAATACAAGGATGATGCAGCCATAGCAAAATGTCAAATCAACTCAATCCTTGAAAGCTCTGGCCAGAGATAGGTGAGTAGGTATTAATGTCAAAGGATAGAATAGCCTCTCATCATGTGAAAGGTAAGTTGAGCATGAGGGCAAAAACAATGATATGATGGCAAAAATGTCAAATCAACTCAATCCTTGAACCATATCCCCATGAACCTTTACATGGTTGAGGACACTAGACACTATATGTCAGCAGAACAGACTACAAACTTTTATAGTCTCACAGAGCAGACACTACAAAATTTTATTAGTAAAATTTATAGTCTATGTCCGACTTTTTGCAGTCTTTTGTAGTCTATAAGTGGACACTTGTAGTCTTCTGCATCAGCAAGTTAGCATTTTACTTTTTCACTTTTCAAGGTTTTTCAGCTTTTTCTGGGTTTCTCAACAAGTCAAAGGTGAGAAAGTGAAAAAGCTAACTAAATAAGTTGCTTCACTTTGAAAAAAATCCAAAACAACCAAAAACAGGTCTTTTAACTTTTTAAGTGTATATAATGTGTAAGATATATACACTTAACACTACATAAGATTGACTAATCTAGGTACTAACTATAAAGAAGTGGGACAAGTCGGTCATGGAAAGATGTGTTTGGTGGGTATTTATATATCCTGTGGCAATGCATGGACCATGTGGTCATGTTTGTGCTAAAGTGGCACCATTTACATGACTACTTCCCACAACCACCCTCACATCAACAAGGCTGCTCCCTTTGACCACCCCCAACCACCACCCAAACAACAACAACAACATGGCCACCTTACCAGCCCAATGGATGAATGACAATGGATGGTGAGCCACCTGACCAGCCAACAGATGAATGGCTAAAACAGGCAGCAAGCCACCTCACCAGTCCAATGGACAAATGATGATGATAGCCAGCAAGCCACCTCACCAGCCCACACTGGGGAGAACTGGCTGTTTGGTCAATGGGCACATGAGTAGGCATATGTTGATTGGAGGCATTAATGCTCTCCCATATTCTTCCCATATGCCTACCATGTACATTTAAAATTTAATTCAAGTAA
>Ga0307507_10011935_pt1 | contig 10850 bp, 1 predicted proteins | sample 7_EM_MG_FD_207223 | JGI IMG/M metagenome (GOLD analysis project Ga0307507, IMG submission 207223) | Populus trichocarpa ectomycorrhiza microbial communities from riparian zone in the Pacific Northwest, United States - 7_EM | ecosystem: Host-associated > Plants > Roots > Unclassified | place... | reverse complement strand
ATTGATCCATCACATGCTACATTAACATCACTAAAGGGTCCGTGTACATTTTTTTTGAGAAGGTTCATTTTGGATTATTTATATTCTATTTATTATTTATTAGATAAAATAATTATTTAAAAAGAATTTTGAGTTTGATTCAATATTTATCGACTTCAAGTTAAATTAACATCATTAAACCAGCCTCATTCTTGGAACTAGCCCGCCTTTCTAGGAGATATTTGGCGTATTAACATTTTCATATAATTATGTATTCATCAGAAAAATAAAATTCATAAACATTACATAATCATCATCAATTTTTTGTAATTAATTAATGTCGCAGAAATTTGGTGTTTGGCAATCACTAGGGAAAAAAAACAAAGAAAAAGTGGACACAGATTTTTCCTGCATCAATCTTCTCAAGAGGTCGATCCCAGAAAACATTCCTCCCAAGAGACAGTTCACTGATTGATCACTAGAATTTGAGCCGATTTAGCAAATCAAGTAGCACACTCTTTTGCAAGTTCTGAAAATCAAAGGATGATCCTTGGTTACAGAGGACCTCCTTGTTCACGATTGCCCCTCTTTATCTCAGCAATGAAATTAAGGCTACTCGATAAAAAAAAATAGAAAAAAGGACGACAGATTTGAGAGTCCACATTTTCTCCATGTCAACGTCCACGAAATAGTTAGCCCTTCATTTTGGAAAATAAGAACGAAAGAAAATGCACGCATCATGCCATGTCCCTACACCCTTCTAAAGTAATTCCATTATAGCTGGTTTGTTTCTATCATACATGCCAGAATTATTGGGGAAGGATAAGCAATAATTGCATTAGAGCAACAAAGAGAAACGAATCTGCAAAGTAAATTAATGGGTTGGCAGATATATATTGTGAACCAAGAAAAACTGCAGAACCAGTACTCTCCATATTCAAAAAATGCAGCTTCATGATTATGCTATAAATTCTTCTATACTAGAGATGTAATTATCAGGTAAGCCAACAACCAGAAACAACATCATTACTACCTAAAATGAGGAGTAAATAAACAGGAAGATCAAAAACCAAGCTACAAAGTCATGATTTATATATAATCACACCTTGTTAATTTCGCAAATTCATCAGTCATGAAACTTTATATTAAAATCCTCTTATATTTTTTTTTAACAAGATTTGCCATCGATCTTTTGTTGGTCTGAGTCTTTAAAAAAAGATAATATTATAGATACTTAATTTTCTTTAATTAAGATTATTTTACTAAATGATATGAAAATACATAGCTAGTAGTTTATTAATTAGTTAATATATTTTATAACTATATATTATTTCATCCCTAAATGTGATAAGATTCACTTTCTATGATTTGAGAATATTTTCGTATAACAAATGTCACATATCATATAATAACAAAGATTTTGAGTTTTTATTTTATTTTAAATAGCTCTAGCATTATCCTTAAAATAATTCAGGAATAGCTAAGATGTTGGTAGCTGATATTTACTAATCACACGCCAAAACTTAATTAGCTATTAATTTTAAATTAATAATTACCTTTTATATACAATTTTGTCATTGTGTTTAACAAATTCTATACAAATAAGATTAGTTAAGTGTGTTTAAAGAAGTGTGCAAGAAAAGTCTTGGCACCACCAAAAAAATATACTAGTCATCATAAATTTTCAAAAAGAAAAAAGCTATCAACGACAATCTTCATAATAAACTCAGCAATAGAAAATACCAAAGGGTTTTTTTTCCGAGTGGTAGTAGATGTTGACTCTGAATCCCAAAAACAAAGTTCGACGACTAAAGCGACTCGCTACAAATTAATAATGGACTACAACCTGCAGGCATATAGCTAAGAGGGTTATTTTGTTTTTAAGCCTATGGGTTCTATTAGTCTGAAAACTAGCAAAAAATATCTGGAAAAAAAATAGTCAAAAATACTATAATATGTTAAAGAATAATATAAATTATATCCTGAGATCTCAGCTAACAGTTTAAATTATTGGATTGAGATGGTTCTTTAACAAGGTATTAGAACCTTGATAACCAGGTGGTCACGAGTTCGAATCTTACTATTTCTATTTATTTGATAAAAATTAAGCACAAGATATCTGTGCAAGTTTCAAGTTTAAAAGGTTTTACAGTTTAACCTATTGGGTTGAGATGATTCTTTGATACCATATACATATATGGATATAAAAAAAAAAAAAAACCAACACTCATTCTAAAATATTTATTAACGTTTCATCGTGTTTGATTTTGTTTCCATTGCATTGGTGATCAGAATCATGATGTAGAGAGAGATGTAAAGAAATTGTATATCTAGCTAGCCTTGTATATATGTTTTCATCGAAGTATATTCTCAATATAAATCGAATTACAGAGAGGGTGAGAATTCAGATAGAAGAAAAATATATTATCTTCTCTAATCTTGTAGCTTCAAGAATTAGCAGACTTCAATGACCAAAAGATGATATAACATTAATTATTAACTAATCATTTTCGTTCGTAAACATTCACGGCTATATAGATCGAGGGTGGATGTGTGCAAGATTCAGATTTAACTTCAACTTGTGGCTACCGAATTACGATGATATTATCCTGAAATACGATGATTGTGTCCTTTGAAAGTAACTAGCACCTTCCTGTAAGAAGTTTTCTTTGGGGTGTGACATTTTTTGTTCTCTAGTTCGGAACATGGTGGGATCCAACACCACCAATTATATGTGAGTCTTTGTCAAGTTCATGAAATCAAGTCACTTCAAAACAGTTTGTTAGTGTGGTTATAATTAATTTTTAAAATATTTTTTATTTAGAATTATATTAAAATTATATATTTTTTATTTTTAAAAAATTATTTTTGATATCAATGCATTAAAATAATCTAAAAACATCAAAAATTATTAATTTAAAACAAATAAAAAAAAATTAAACTTTTTTAAAAATACTTTTCAAACACAAAAACAAAATAATTTATATTCAAAGAGATTGCTACGATACAGTGATCTTGATCTAGAAAGAAGCAAGCCCACCATTAAATTGATGAGAATTTTGCATGCTTCACACAAGAGGTAACATTAGGTCCTCAAGATTCCTTGATGATGGTAGATTTTTGGTGGTGCCAAGACTTTTCTTGCACGCGGTGACTACCATTAGCAAGTTGCAGTTGCTGTCTTGGTCCACACACTGTAAGGTCTTGTATGATACTTCCATCCCTTGTTTATATGTTTTCATCGAAGTATATTCTCAATATAAATCGAATTACAGAGAAGGTGAGAATTCAGAAAGAAGAAAAATATATTATCTTCTCTAATCTTGTAGCTTCAAGAATTAGTAGACTTCAATGACCAAAAGATGATATAACATTAATTATTAACTAATCATTTTCGTTCGTAAACAACGAGTAAGAAAGAAAGTCATTACCTGATCACATTCTAATCATGAATATAATTATTTTTAGTTTCAATGGGTTTCATTTAACAATAAAAATTTCATTAGAGTTTTTATGCCCTTCATGTTACATAAAAAAAAGTAAATCAAGGTTGAGAGATAATTTTTTCTTTCAACTTGATTTTGTATTTTTAGATAATTTTTTAGGTGTTTTGAGTTAATTTATATGTTTATTGATATCATAAGCTTATTAGATGTTTTTAAATAAAAATAAGTAAAAAAATATATTTTTTTGACTTATATAATCCGTAGGACATATATCATAGATATAATGACTTGTAAACCACTAAGGTTGCATATGTTTTAGTGGTGTTTATATTGTAATTATTGGATATAATTTTCTCTCTTCTTTTTTGTTTATGCTTCTTTAAGTATCCATTAATTAGTTACAGTGAGTGAGAATATCGTAAAATTCTTCCATGCTTGATTATTTTTTTTTATCATGAAATCTTTGTTTAAATTTTATATATAGGTCTATTTAAATTTAAAAATAATAATTGGAATTGGAATCCAGTTGTGTACATGACAACTTGTTTTGCATGGTATTTACGTCACGCAAGACAATTAAGATTTTTTATTTATTTGTACACATTGTAGATGATTAATTAAATATTAAAGAATAATATATATACCATCCTACTGCCCTTTAAGACACAGCAGCAAATTAGTGGTGGTAGCATAGGGTCAATTTCTTTTTTAATATGTTTAATTTATAATTTCTTGATGCTAAATCCATTGGAATCGTGGTCAGGTCATTTTTACCATATTAACAACATTCACAAGGATTCTAGCAGCCCAAAGGTCATTTTTACCATATTAATTCTAGCAGCCCAAAGGTCATTTTTACCATATTAACAACATTCACAAGGATTCTAGCAGCCCATAGGTCATTTTTACCATAACAAAATAAATCTATAATTCAAATATTATTTAATTAATACAAGATCATAACATGAGTCACCATGCTAAAGTCAAGGATTTCATTATGATATATATAATGTCTGCATCATGTTTTGTAAATCGTGTCGACTAGTTTATATTTCTTGTTCAAATTTCCGGAAAATAAAATAAGCAAGAGAGACAATGGAGAAACAAATAAATTCCATATTTTATTACAAAATGCATCACTAGTTTACAGCCAAGATTTATTTTCATCACAAGCAATTAGTTTTGGTAACATTGTGTTTTGTATTTTATAAATAGTATATATTCTACAATGAAATTGTACTAATTTAGGACCCGAGAAATTAAAAAAAACAAAAACACCAGCCACGCTAATATTATAATTCAAAGTTTAAAGAAAATTTTGCTAAATAATAAATATTTTTAACAAAATATTAAACAAATAAATCCCATATTTTAATTTCCCACAAAATGCATCAATTCAAGTTCACGCTTAAGATTTATTCTCACGAACAAACAAAAATACTAGTTGATTTCATAACCTTCTACTACCTAAAATTCTAAATGCAATATGAAGCAGAAAATAAATAAATAAAATTTAATATATTTGCAATTTGACAATTTTCTAGCTGGGTTCTAATAAATGTTTCTCTATTTACGTTATCAAATGGAGATTGTATTAATTACTTTTGAGTACATTCTTTGAATTTGATTATAACATGTTGCTTTATGTTTTAAAATCTATATTTTAATTATGTGATTCTTGTTGAACATTCTTAAATTAAAAACTTTTTTACTGTAAACCCCACTATGTTGGATTAAAAAATACATTATGATGATAGAGCAGTCAATAAGAGTAAGAAATAATAATAATAATTAAGTTTTATAACTGGAAGAGTAAGATTTATCTAACGTGTGACTATTGAATACAGCTTGGCAATTGAAGAAGAGTATCAATCGACTAATTAATGATCAACCACATTATTAATAATGAGCTCCAATTATTATAGAGTTGGTTTCGCTTGTACATATCACATGGGCATAATTAAACCTAGTTAGTGAGGCTGGATTAAATTCGGTAACTCGATTAACTTGATTTTGGTTTGGTTTGGTTTGGTTTGATTTATATTAGTTTTAATTTTTAATTTGTTTGAAGGTTGATTTAGTTATGTTTGATTAATTTACCTGATTAGATAAAATATAAATAAAATGCCATTAATTTAACTTTAATGATTTTAATTTATATCCAAAACAACATGTGAATAAACCCATTTGGATTGTAATGGATAGATATCAACGACATTAAAAAAAAAAAACAATTATATATACATGGAGGATATCGAGCTGACATCCTTCTTCTGAATTCGCTATATAAGAACAAGCCTAGACAACTTCACTACAGAATTCTCCAAAGACTATCTCCTCCCATTAAACATTGCACATGGCTTCTCATCGCAATGTTCTCTTGTATAAGTTGTGGGTTTGCTTTATCACTATCCTATACTTCACTGAAACATTATCACAAACCGACAATTATATTGTTCACATGGATTTATCCGTGATGCCCAAATCCTTTTCAGGCCAGCATCATTGGTACTTGTCCACTCTTGCTTCTGTATCTGATGTCGCTGATAGTAGCACCGCCAGGGCCAGTGAAGCCACCTTGACTGCCTCTTCTAAACTTCTTTATAGTTATACTCATGTTGTCAATGGTTTTAGTGCTAGTCTCACTCCTTCTGAGCTCGAGGCTTTAAAAAAGTCTCCAGGCTACATTTCTTCCATTAAAGACTTACCTGTTAAACATGACACAACTCATTCACCCAAATATCTTGGCCTTACACCTCAGTCCCCAGCATGGAAGGCGTCGAATTATGGTGACGGTATCATTATTGGGTTGGTGGACACAGGTGCCTGGCCAGAAAGCGAGAGTTACAATGACCATGGAATGCCTGAAATTCCAAAGACTTGGAAAGGAGAATGTGAGAGTGGCACTCAATTCAACTCCTTAATGTGCAACAAAAAGCTCATTGGAGCTCGATTTTTCAACAAAGGCCTGATCGCAAAGTATCCCAATATCACCATATCTATGAATTCGACACGCGACACGGAAGGCCATGGGACCCACACATCTACCACAGCTGCTGGAAATTTTGTGGAAGGTGCATCATATTTCGGCTATGCCAAAGGAACTGCTAGTGGCGTGGCTCCACGGGCACATGTAGCCATGTACAAGGCTCTGTGGGATGAAGGTTCTTATACAACCGATTTAATTGCTGCAATTGATCAAGCAATTAGCGATGGTGTAGATGTATTATCTATGTCATTGGGCTTGGATGGACTTCCTTTGAATGAAGACCCTATTGCCTTGGCAACATTTGCAGCCATAGAGAAGAATATATTCGTGTCTACTTCTGCTGGAAACGAAGGGCCTTTCCGCGAGACACTACACAATGGCATACCTTGGGTGTTAACAGTTGCTGCTGGCACTCTGGACCGTGGATTTGATGCAGTTTTGACACTTGGCAATGGAATTTCAATCACAGGCTCATCTTTCTATTTGGGGAGTTCATCATTTAGCGACGTACCAATCGTTTTCATGGATGACTGTCACACAATGAGGGAATTGATTAAAATTGGACCGAAGATTGTGGTCTGTGAAGGTGCGTTTGACAGCAACGACTTAAGTGACCAGGTTGAAAATGTCAGCAGCGCAAATGTTACTGCAGGTGTCTTCATAACAAATTTCACAGACACTGAGGAATTCATCGGGAATGGATTTCCAGTTGTGATTGTGAGTTTAAAGGATGGGAAAACCATCATAGATTACATCAAAAACAGCAACAGTCCACAAGCAAGCGCAGAATTTCGGAAAACAGATCTGGGGATTGAACCAGCTCCGAGACTCACTAGTTACAGTTCTAGAGGGCCATCCACGAGCTGTCCATTGGTCATGAAGCCTGACATTATGGCTCCTGGTTCACTAATCTTAGCTGCATGGCCTCAAAATATTGCTGTGGATTCGAACAATTCACAGCCTATGTACAGCAATTTCAATATATTGTCAGGGACTTCCATGGCTTGTCCGCATGCAGCTGGAGTGGCTGCACTCCTGAGGAAGGCACACCCTGATTGGAGCCCAGCTGCTATGCGATCAGCCATGATTACCACTGCTGATACAATGGATAACACCATGGAACCTATTAAAGATATTGGTTTTGGTAATAGAATAAATCCAGCTACCCCTCTAGACATGGGAGCTGGACAAGTTAACCCCAACAAAGCTCTCGACCCGGGTCTTATTTATGATGTTAATTCAACTGATTATGTGAGATTACTTTGTGCCACAAATTTCACTGAAAAACAGATCCAAGTTATCACAAGATCATCTTCTATCGATTGTTCCAACCCATCCAGTGACCTCAACTACCCTTCTTTTATTGCCTACTTCAATGATAAAAAATCCCCATCAAATCTGACCATTGTGCGAGAATTTCATAGGACAGTGACCAATGTTGGAGAGGGAACATGTATTTACACAGCAAGTGTGACTCCCATGAGTGGGTTAAAAATCAATGTCATGCCAGACAAGTTGGAGTTCAAGACGAAGTACGAGAAGCTAAGCTACAAACTGACTATTGAAGGTCCAGCACTTCTGGACGAAACAGTGACCTTTGGTTATCTCAATTGGGCTGATGCTGGGGGTAAACATGTTGTCAGGAGTCCCATAGCGGCAACAAGTTTGAGCCCAGAATTGTCTTCGAAGAATTAATTAACTGACTTGTATACTCTACAAGTTAACTTCTATAGCTTTTAATAAATTATATATAATTGGTGAAGGAACTTTCGTGGAAAGGGCCATTTTTTTGTGTGGTTGCTGTCATAGTTGCTCACACATATCCATCACGAGGAAGAAACAAACAGTAAGCCAATCAAGCTGTTTATAATTGACAAAACGCAACACAATTTCTTTATAGATAAATTCGAGCTGTTAATTTGTTGCATGTGCAGAGGTTAGCCCCATTATTATGAAATATTTGAATGTTTCTATATTTTATTTATCATCTTAATTATTAGGAATGCATGTGATTTAGACTGTAGAAAATTGATATAAATATATAATTTTAAATAAAAATGATCAAATCCAGACCAGCTGGATTTTGAGTTTTTATATTTGATATAAAAATAACATTATTTTGAATTAAAAATTAAAAAATAAAGATATGAGTAGTTGAGGATAAAACGTTATCAAAACTTCATTTTGCTTTCTTAAGACCATACATCTTATTATGGTTATTCACGTGATGATCACTGAAAATTTATATAATTATTAACTTTAAAATCTGTAGAATTAATTGAAGTATACATAAGCTGCCCTGAACACCCAATCAAACTAAAAAAAACTTTAGTAACTTTACCTTATAACAATACACGACAGGACCATACCATAACAACTATATAATATAAAATACACCATCCCCGTGTTAATCCCACGCCGACAAGTATAGCCATAGCCCGTGACTCCAGGCATTAGGAAGCAGTACTGACTACTGAGTCAGTCTACTGATGTGACGTATATGACAGTTTCCCTTTCACACAGATAGGAAGAGTCAGGGGCGGAATCAGGGGGCTGGCTTCGAGGAAAAAAAATTTAAGACAATTTCAGACATAGTTTTAAAAACCACTAAAGACATAGTTTTAAAAAAACTATGTAAAACTGTCTGAAATTTTTTAAGGCAATTTCAGACATAGTTTTAAAAAACAATTTCAGACAATAATTAAAAAAAAACAATGTATATTTCCTATATCAATAATAAATAAAGCATTCTATATGTTATAAAATAATTCAAAGATCATTAAAAGAAAAAAGAAAATTAAAGGCACGTAGTAGTGAAAACCAACAAATAAACATTAGTATACGGAATTCCTAACATTGATTTCATCTAACCATCTGTTTCTAAGATACTGTTTACAGAATTATTGAAAATATTATTTTTCATAACTATCAAAGAAAAAATACCACCAAATTATAACAACACCCAAAAATTATCAAGAAAAATCAGTAAGGTAAAATAATATATCTATATTCAAGTATTTACCTTCAATAATATCATTCAAATAATGTAGTTGCGGTTATTTTTTAAAGTATTTTTTACTCGGAAATATATCAAAATAATTTTTTTTTATTTTTTAAAAATTATTTTTAACATCAGCACATTAAAATAATCTAAAAGCACCAAAAATATATTAATTTGAAGTAAATAAAAAAAATAAAAAAAAATTTTAATTTTAAAAAAAATATTTTTAAAATGAACAAACAAACAGTAGCATCTCATACCTCATTTTGAGTTATTTTTCATTACACCCTTTTATAAGAATAGTTCCACGATCTAACCCAGCCCAGACAACTTGCAAATTGAGGAGCCAATTCAAAAAAATTTTTTACCAAAAACAACTTTGTTTTAGTTTTTTTTTTTATAAATATAGCACTATTATTTTGATTAAAAAAAATCTTACTTGACAGAAAACTTGTTTGATTTAGATTTCAGATTATTAAATCACCAGTTCATCCCACAAAGAGTTTTATAACTATGAAAATAAGTATAAAATCACCATCCAACGCAGTCAAGATGCTGCATGAGAGACAATGTGCTCAATATACAGAATCTCTAAAATTTGTATGGGCTGTAGTTGAATTTGTGACAGGATGACAGAGAACAGTAGTCCAAGATGCAGAATTTCTCCACGTTTTCAGGTCCACCCATTTTGGATGCTGGATTTCCTTGATTTTCTTTCTGCTTTATAATTCCAGCCCATACTCTCACATGTTCTGGCTGAGAAATGGAGAAAGCTAGCTGCAAGCATCTGCCCATCACTGAATGGAACAGATATAAAGCTAAGAAAACTACAAACTTTGATCATCAATTTGTCAGTTAAGATAAGAAGATGGGATTTTGCAGCCATTTCTTCCACCAATTTTCAGCTTCATTTAGTCAATCGGATGGTTCAACAAAATCTAATGAAGGGTGGCTTATCATGGAAGATGGAGATTCGATGTGGCTGGTTTGATGCCCAGAGAAATCGGATGATTCAACAAAATCTCAAAAGTCAAGAAAAAATTAACTCAATTCAATAATTAAATATTTATGTTGTTTATAAATCTTAAACTTGAAATCTTATAAACCTGATCCACTTTAGTTTTTAATTCAATTTTAATTAAAAATAATAAAACAAAAAAAACAAAACAAAATACTATTTTAATAAATAATACTCTGTAAGAAGAGATGTTATTCCAATAAATAATTAATACCTTATAAGAAGTTAATTTAATTCTAATTAATTATGTTTAGAATTTAAATGATGCATCAGTTTAAAAAAAAATCAGACAATCCCTTGTTAATCTAATGAATTAATTAATTCAAGATTAAAAAAATATTTAATAATTTCCGGTTTCGATTCCGTATTTGAATTATACAGACAGTATATAGGTCATTGTTATTTTAGTACAGTCCT
>Ga0307507_10011934_pt1 | contig 10850 bp, 4 predicted proteins | sample 7_EM_MG_FD_207223 | JGI IMG/M metagenome (GOLD analysis project Ga0307507, IMG submission 207223) | Populus trichocarpa ectomycorrhiza microbial communities from riparian zone in the Pacific Northwest, United States - 7_EM | ecosystem: Host-associated > Plants > Roots > Unclassified | place... | reverse complement strand
GGGCTGCTGCTGGCCGTGTACGACGGCGCCGAAGTGGTACTCAAGCCGGTGTTCGGCTCCCTGGCCGACCGCATCGGCCCCCGCCCGGTCCTGCTGGGCGGGCTCCTCGCGTTCGCCGTAGCCTCCGCCGCCTTCGTGATCGCCGGAAACCCGGCCGCGGTCGGGCTGGCCCGGCTCGGCCAGGGAGCCGCCGCGGCAGCGTTCTCCCCAGCCGCTGGAGCCCTCGTCGCGCGACTGTCCCCGAACAAGGGGCACGGCCGGGCGTTCGGCGGCTACGGCGCGTGGAAGAGCATCGGCTACACCCTCGGCCCCCTGCTGGGCGGCGCCCTGATCACCGTCGGCGGCTTCTCCCTGCTGTTCGGCACGCTCGCGGTACTGGCGCTGGCTGTCACCGGCTGGGCGATGCTGGTCGTGCCCGCGACACCGCCGTTGCCCCGTACCCGCCAGACCGTGGTTGACCTGGCTCGCCGGCTGAGCCACCCCAGCTTCCTGCGGGCCACCGCGACCCTGGCCGGAACCACCGCCGCCTTGGCGGTCGGGGTCGGGTTCCTGCCGGTGACCGGTGCGGCGAGCGGGCTCGACCCACTGGCCACCGGCGCTGCGGTGTCCCTGCTCGCGGTGTGTTCCGCACTGGTGCAGCCGTGGGCCGGACGCGCCCGTGACGCCGGACGCCTGCGCGATGGCACCGGCATGGCCGGCGGGCTCGCCCTGACCGCCGCCGGGATGGTCGTGGCCGCGCTCATCCCCGGCGTCGCCGGGGTCCTGGCCGCCGCAGTGGCCATCGGTGTCGGGGTGGGTGTGGCAACGCCGCTCGGCTTCGCCCACCTCGCCGCCATCACACCACCGGAACGGCTCGGACAGACCATGGGCGCCGCCGAAGTCGGCCGGGAACTCGGCGACGCCGGCGGCCCGCTGCTGGTCGGCGCGATCGCCGCCGGGGCGACACTCGGCGCCGGGTTCCTCGGCCTGGCCGTGCTGCTGGTCGTCGCCGGTGTGTCAGCGGCGGGAGTCGGCCCGCGCACCGCGAGATGCGGATGACCAGGGCCCGTCCCCGCAGACCCGGTCCAGATCAGACCGGGGGGAGCGTGCGCCCGCCGGCGCGGTACGGAGCGGCCAGCAACGCCGCAGACTCCCCTGGAATCTGGCCAGCGAACGCGTGAACGACGGCATACCCCCACAAGGCATGGACGAGTTCGGGTCGAGTCGGTAGCCGGGAGAGGAGCCGATTCGAGCCTGAGCCGTAACGCTCGGGTCCAGGCGGGCGCTTCCCAGTTGGAGGTACTCACATGCGAAGACTCTTCGTACTGCTCACAGTCACCATCGCCGCAGTCCTCGGGGCACAGATCCCCGCGCTGGCGAACCTCGCGAACCAGCCGATCATCGGCGACCTCAACGGAGACGGCAGGCTCGACCGCGCGACCCTCGGCCGCAGCGCGATCGGCGACCCCACCTGCACGGTAAGCGTCGAGACCCGAAAGCCGGACGGCACCTACCAGGCACCGGTCGTGCACAGCTACACCCTGCCGATCAAGGGCGAGTTGTGCCCGAACATGGGTGTGGCGGTCGACCTCAAGGGTGACGGGGTGACCGAACTGGTCACCACCAACTTCTATGGCAGTGGGCTGGTGGTGCTGCGCAAGTTCCAGCCGATCGCGAGATACGACGGGCTGAGTTTCCCGAGCGCCATCGAGACCGTGGACTTCAACGGCGACGGCCTCGGTGACATCTGGGAGTCCACCGACGAGGTCGTGAACATGCGCGCGCTGCTGAGCACCAAGAAGGGCGCGATCGTGCCCGGCCCATTCAGCGTGTGCAGCCAGGACGGAGTCCCACAGCACTACTTCGCCGACTTCAACGGCGACGGCGGGCAAGATCTGCTCGTGTCCCGCAGGTGCGACTATCTGGAGACGCCGGGCTTCAGCGCCGAGGTGTACTTCGGCAACGGCGCGCCCAAAGCCGTGCTGACCACGGCGTCCAGCCGTCCGGAGGTCTTCCCGATCGACCTCAACCGCGACGGCATCCCGGACGCCGGGGTCATCGAGCGGCATCCCGACGGCGTGACCGTCGTCCGACACTTCCGCAACGACGGCACCGGAACGTTCACCGAAGTCCCGGCACTGACCACACTCGTACTGCCTGCCCGCTACCAAGCCCCGACGGGCACAGCGCACCACTGACGCACCGCAAGGCACGCGGGTGCGGCCGCCGCACTATGTAGTGACGACACCGCCGGTCGAGCAACAGGCGTTCCGGCCGGTTATGTGGTGCCCGCCGGTCAGTAGCCGAATCCGGAACCGAGGCCCTCCTCGACGTTCACGGTGTCGTCGTAGCGGTCCAGTTCCTCGGCGGTCTCCGCCGCGTGGGTGTCGCGGCGCCGGTCCTGGGTCTCGGCGCCGTAGTCGGCCGCCAGTTCCTCGGCGTCCTCTTGGCGGTCCTCGGCGCGTTCGACGACTTGGCCGCGCAGGGCGTCGATGCGCGTCTGGTTGGCCGAGAACTGGTCGTCGGGTGTGGTCACGATGGGCCTCCATTGGTCGGTGAGGTTCTTCCAAGTGCGGGCGCGGGTGTCGTCGCCGCGGGGCTGTGCGCCCAGCGGGACGTCGGGGTTGGGTGTGGTGACGAGGTAGATCTCGCGGTAGGTGGCGGCTGCGGCGGCGAGTTCGTCCCAGCGGGCCGAAGCTGCGGGATCGTCGGGGCGGGGGCCGAGGCCGGCGGTCCAGCCCGGCTGCGACATGGCGACCTCGTCGCGCAGCTGGGATACGCGGTCGGCGATGGCCTGCGCGAGTTGGTCGAGATGTCGGGTCAGGTCGGGCTGGTCGGCCAGCGCCGAGGGGTCGGCGGCGTCCAGCCAGGGCAGCGGGCCGCGGTGGTGCGAAGGTTCGCCGGGCGGGTCGGCGCGCTGCGTGCGCTGTTCGATTCGCCGGTACAGCACGGCGGCCGGGTCGCGGGCACCGTCGATGCCGGCGAGGCTGTCGGCATCGGGCACCGTCTGCTCGACGATCCAGCCCTGCTCGTGGGCGCGGTGGAGCAGCCGCCGCAGCGCCGGTTCGGCGTCGCCGTCCAGCGCCGACGGGGCGCGCGTGGTGAGCACGCGGGTGATCCGGTCGTCGAGGTGCTGTTCGTCGGCTCCCCGCGCGCTGCGCTCGTAGCGGCGTGCGAGATCGGACAGCCGCTCCTCGACCGGCGTGGCGGAGAGCATCTCGTCGGCGGCGATGGCGGCCAGCAGTTCGTCCGGGTCGATGGCGTCGCGCAGCCGGTCCAGGGCGCTGGTCCGGTCCGCGCCGGTCGCCGCCTGCTCGGTGTCGGTGGGCTCGTCGGTGATCGGCGGTGTCCACTGGGTGATGAGGTCGCGCCAGGCGCGGGCCCGCAGGCCCGCGCCCTGGGGTTCTTCGCCCAGCGGATGGCGTGGGTCTTCGGTGGTGACGCGGTAGGTGTCGCGGTAGGCCGCGCCGAGTCCGGCCAGCCGGTCCCAGCGGTCCGCGGCTGCGGGGTCGTCGAGCGGACGCGGACCCAGCGCGCCGGTCCAGGCCGGTTCGTCCGCGACGACGGTGGCACGCAACTGACCGACACGCGCGCCGATGGCGTCGTTCACCCGGCGCACATAGTCCAACAGCTCCGGCTGTTCGGTGAGCCGGTGGTGGTCGGGGTGCGCCAGCCACGGCAGCGCGGGCTGCCACCCGCCGCCACGTTCGCGCTGCCGGCGCAGCGCCTCGTCGAGTTCGGCGGCGGCGAACCGGTGGTCGGGCATGGGGTCGTTGGTCGGTCGCGCGGCGAGCCAGCGGGCGGCGTCGGTGACCGCGGCGTCGGCGTCCAGGCCCTGCTCGGCGGCCGCGGCCGCCACCTGCCACACCGGTTCCCAGGCGCTGTCCTCGACCGCGGCGGTGGCGTCGTACTGCTCGACGATGCCGCGCCACCGGGTGGTCGCGGCGAGCGTGGGCGCGACCGTGCGCGCGGGTGGAGCCTCGTGCAGGACGCGCTGCTGGATGCGCCACTGCAGCACCGCGGCCGGGTCGTCGACGTCACGGTCACCGATGCCGCCGTCCGGCAGACCGCCGGCCACCGCGGCCGACACGAGCCGGTCGGCTTGCCAGCCCAGGGTTTGGGCGGTGCGCAGGGTCTGCCGCAGCGCCGGAACGGCAGGGTGCTCCAGCAGCGCCGGGACGTGCTCGGTGAGTACAGCGTCGACCTGTTCCTCGCTGCCCAGCAGCGCGACGTAATCGTGCCGGTCAACCAGGGTGTGCAGCGATTCAGCCGTGACTAGGGCGTCGAGCAGTTCCTCGTTGGCGGAGGTCTCCGCCGACGAGCGGGTCAGCGCGTACTCCAGCACGCCGCGCGCGGTCTGTTCGAGCGGGGTTTCCTGGTGGGAGTCGATGGTGTGCTGGTGGGTCTCGACGTAGACCCGGTTGTCGTCGACCGCGCGCGTGATGAGGGTGTAGAGCTGTTCGCGGGAGATGCCCTGGGTGGCGATCGCGTGCGCGGAGCCTGCGCTGGTCATGCCCTGGACACGGTTGACCGTGGCCGCGTAGGCGAGTTCGACGTGCTCGGCGACGTAGTCGGCCGGTACCACCACGGTGCCCCGGTTGATTTGGTGGCGCAGCTTGAGCGCGCCGCCCTTGCGCACGGCCAGCACGTCCCAGGTGTCGCCGTTCTTGATGAAGTCCTTGCCCCCGAACAGAGTCTTGAGGCGGTCGTTGTGGCGGGTGACGACCCAGTCGCCGCGGCCGGCGTTGGTGCCGTCGTGCAACTGGACGGAGTGGTCGTCGGCGGCGACGTCGTGGCGGAGCTGGCGCAGGGCGCGGGCTTCGAGGTTGAGCGCTGTGACGTCGGAGTTCGTGGGCACGATCAGCAGGGACTGGCGACCGGCGTCGAGGTCGGTGCGCCAGGCGTGGTGGGCGGCGTCGCGGATGGTCTCGCGGCTGCCAGCGCTGACCCAGCCCTGCTCGAAGTAGAAGTCCAGGCCCGCGGCGTCGCCCTCGTGCAGTGCCAGGGACGCGGCGCGCTGGTCCGGGTCGTCGAACCGCACGACCTGGGTGAGCCGCACGGCGCCGTTGAGGTGCTCGAACCAGCGGACGGCTCCCCCGGCCTCGACCGCGGCGAGCTGTTTGTCATCGCCCACCAGGCGGACGTCAGCGCCGCGGCGCAGTGCGTAGGACACCACGTCGTGCAGCGTGTGGGTGCCGGCCATGGACACTTCGTCGACGATCAGCACGTCACCGCGGCGGAACGGGAACGCCTGCTCGACCACGCCCATCGTCTGCGCGGTGGTGACCTGGTGCAGGGTGTGCGGGCGCGCGTCGATCGCGTCGGCGAGCACGTGCGCGGCCCGTGCGCTGGGGCCGAAGGCGAACACCCGGCCGCCTTCGGCGCGCACGAGGTCGGCGTAGACCTTCATCGTGGTGGTCTTGCCCGCGCCGGCAGGGGCTTGGAGCAGTTGCACCCGGCGACCGGAGGTGGCGAAGGAGACGACGGCGGCGCGCTGCCCGCGGTTGAGCCTGCGTGCCTTGGCCAGCGTTTGGTCCACGGTGTCCGGTCGGAGCCGGTGGCCGTCGGTGAGCGTGCCCCAGGCGGCCAGCGCGGACTCCTCGCGCAGGGTCCGGCCGGTGGTGAACCGGCGGCTGTTGTGCTCGACGAACACGCTCTCGCCGGAGCGGCGGCGCAGCGCGTTCGGCTCGTCGACCAGCGACGGCGATTCCAGGGCGACGATGTCGTCCGAGTTCAGCACTGCGTGCACCAGGTCGGTGATCAGCTGGTCGCGGCCGCCGTCGGTGACGCGCAGGTGCGCGGTCTGCCGGTGCGCTTCGGCCTCGATGTTCCACGCGTTGAAGTGGGAGTAGTAGTCCGAGACGGTGGCGAGCGTGGCCTGGGCGAGCTGGGCGAGGTCGATCTCGGACAGTGCTTCGGGTTCGCCGCCGAACACCCGCTGCCCGAGCTGGTCGATCACCTCGGGGGTGACCATCTCCTTGGCCTGGGCGCGCCAGCGAAGCACGTGATCGGCCAGCGAGCGCGGGGCCTTTTTGGCGCCGCGGGTGCCGTACTGCGCGCGCTTGGAGATCTCCAGGATCTCCTTGGGTGAGGGCTCGCGGCCGTGGTGATGGCGGAACGCGACGATCCGGCGGGCGCGGTCCTGCTCGATCTGGGCGGCGCGCTGGGAGAATCCGGCCAGCAGTTCGTCGGGCACGCCGTCGAGTTCCCAGGTCGGCCTTTTGAGGTCGATGCCGCCGGCGGGGCGCTCGGTCCAGGATGCCCCGTGTTCACGGAACAGGTCGCGGATGCGGGAGTTGTAGAACTCCGACATCGTCACGGAGGCGGCCAGGATGGTGCGGCCGTCCAGCGAGGTCCAGCGTCCATCCGGGCCCTGGACCTTCGTGCTGATCGGCACGTGGGTGTGCAGGTGCGGGTCGCCCGCGCGGGAGTCCCAGTGCTCGAAGATGGCTGCGGTGATGCCCTTGACGTCGTGCTGGGTGTAGCCGCCATTCCCCTTGCGGGTGAAGGCGACGTTGTCCTCGAAGTACGTGAGTGTGTCGAGCACGGCCCGGCGGTGCAGGCTCACTGCCAGGGCGCGGTTGGTCTCGTCCAACGCGAATTCCACGCTGACCGAGTTGGGGGGTGCGAGCACCAGCTCGAAGCCGCTGGTGGCCGACTTCATCGCCTTCTTCTGTTCGGCCAGCCACTTGGTCAGCTCATCGTCAGAAGGTTTGTGTCCCTTGTGTGTGTCGGCGTAGGCCCGAGCCTGGACGTCTCGACGGATAGCAGCACGGGCCGTGTCGTCGATCGGAGCGCCTGGTGGGCGGTCGTTGTCGAGGTTGTGCTGCTTGTAGGCGTCGATGACCTCGCCGCGCAGTTGGTCGAGCCCGTCGTACTGGTAGAAGCGGTGCCCCAGTTTGGTGGCGGCCAGGGCCTCGGCCTCGGTGTGCCCGGCATCGATCATCTCCGCTTGGATTCGGTCGGCGTCGGGGTGACGCCCCTCGCCGAACAGTGCGTTCATCTGCGCTGCGGTGACCTCGCCGGACACGTTCAGCTCGGCCGCTCCCCGTCCGAACCACTGGCCGGGTGGGTAGCCGTGCGCGAGGTAGTAGTCCGACAACGACTCGCCGGTGTCGAGTTCGCGGTCCGCGCAGGCCACCGACCCGGTCAGGTACTCGTACCCACCGGGCGAGAGCTTGCGTACGCCGATCACCGAACACTCTCCCCAAACGTCCACATCAGTTGACGCCCACACTAGTTGACCATTCATGTCGCTGACAGCTGGTCTTTAACGATTCAGCACCGGCTTGCATGGCACATGCAAGAGGTGCTGTGTGCCGGGGAGCCTGCGGGCGCGCTGAAGGGCGGCAGGCTGGGCGGGACCGGCGGCGGGGCAGGGAGGCGGCCCGGCGGGGCTGGATGCGGCGGTCGTGGGAGGCGTGGGCGTGACGGCGAGGTGCGGGCAGCAAAAAGGCCCCCGGCGGGAACCGGGGGCTCGGTGACGGTCTGGGCCTGCCACACGCTCCGGGGGCCGGCCCGACGGGCCGGCCCCCGGTCGTGGTTACGCGGCGGGCTCGGTGCTGCCGTAGTCCAGTTCGCGGCACTCCGCGCACTGGCCGTCGTCAGTGGTCAGGTGCCGCACGTCGCGCGGTTCGCGGCTCTGACCGCAGGTGCCGCAGGCGGGCAACGTGGCGCTTTCCTCCTGCTCCGCAAGGTGGTCGGTCAGTTCGCGGCAATTGCCGCACTGGCCGTCGTCGACGGTCAAGCCGTTGACGTCGCTGTCTCCGCGCGGCGCGTTGCACCCGTGGCAGTCTTGGAGCTTGCCTGCCTCGGCCTTTCGGGCGAGGGCTTCGGCGGGTGTGGCGGGGCGGCGCTTCCTGGCGGCGGGCTTGGTGGTGCCCGTCTCCTCGGCAGGGGCTTCGGGAGTCTCCGGGGTTGGGGTGGCGGGCTTACGCCGCTTGGGGGCGGGCTTCGCCGTGGCCGGCTCCTGGGCGGGTTCCGAAGTGGTCACCTCGGCTGGAAGGTTGGCGGCGACGTAGTCCGCGATGGCGGCGCGGACGGCGGGCATGGTGACCTGCCGCCACTCGGCGCGCAGCATCGCCCGTGCGGCGTCGGTGCCGTACTCGGACTGGATGACCAGGCAACGCGCGGTGACGGCGTCACTGAGGCTGTGGCCGGTGGGAAGCTCGGGGATGCCGGGGCGGCCGGATTCCCGACACCCGGCGCATAGTCCGTCGTCACCGTGTCCGGCGGTCATGCGGTCGCGGGGCAGGTCGTAGCGGCCTCGGCTGATCGAGCACGAGAGGCATCGGAAGGCAACATCGGTGCCGTAGAGGGCGGCGCGGTCGTAGTCGAACCCAGAGGCGTAGACCTTGGTTGCCTGCTCGCGCTCGTCTCGGTCCGGGATCTGGTCGCCCTCGGCCACTCCGGCACGCTCGGTCTGGTAGTTGGCGAACGCTGCGGCGTCGGACAGCTCCTGCCGTGTCCGGCGGCGACGGCGCAAATCGTCGCTCTGCTCGGTCTTGACGGTGCTCGGGGCGCGGTTCCCGCTGCGGGAGTCCCGACGGCCCGTGCTGCCGGTCTGCGACTGGGGGCGGCGCTGCTCGCCGTTCTTCGGCGCGCACGCGGCGATGATCGCGCGGTCGGCGTCGGTGGGGGCGCTGGCCCACCACTGCCGGAGGATGTCAACGGCGGTGCGCGGACGGTTGTCCAACAGGTCGGCAATCTTCGCGATCAGCCACAGTTCGCGGGTCTCGGCTTTGTTGATCAGCTTTTTTCCCAGCTTGCGGGCGGCGGGAATGTCACCTGCCTGCACAAGCGTGGTCAGTTCGGCAATGGTTTCCGGAACGGAAACGACAATAGACATGAAATAAACCCCACTACTAAGTTTCTATGTTTTACCAGGTTTGGCGTTCCCGGTATTTCTTACAGCTTGAGTCTAGCAACGGAATCGGTCCTTTGGCAAGGTTTGAGCCGCTTTTCAGGCACCTTTGTCTGCAACTTATTGACCCATCACAGCCCACTGACCTTGTGTTTTACCGTCTCTAAAACGGGAGAGCACAACGAAAGCCTATTCGCACTTAACTGATTGCCGCCCTTTCTTCCCCGTTCCCCCTGTCCCTGCCATCTCTTGTGTCGCGGCAGGCGGGTCAAGGTGGGTCCCGAAAAAGATTTTGGCGGAGCTTGCGGAGGCAAAATGTTTTTTGGGTGCCTTGAGGCGGCTGACGCGACATAAGACGATCGAGGTCAGGGGGGCCCAGGTGACCACTCAGCGCGCTCGAGGTGAGTCGCCGGACGCCGGCCGGGGCGGGCTGTGGTCGCGTCCGGGCCGCCGGTCGGGAGCGCCGGCGGGCAGGCACGGCCACTGCCCGCGGTGTCGGAACCGTCAGGGTGGGCCTGCCGTCGGGTGTGTGCCGCGGCCGCCTGGGAGTGAGGTGGACCAGGCGGCCGCGGCGCACGGCTTGGAACGGAACCGTCAGGTCCGTGCGGGCGGCAGTCCGTCGGCGTCGCGGTCGGGGCGCTGGGTGACCCGGCAGACCGGGGCGTGCGGCCGGCGGCGGTCGGTCGCCGGGTGCGCCGGGCACCACGGGTCGGTCGGGCCGCCGTCGGGGCCCAACTCGTGGACGTAGGGCACGAAGTCCCAGCGGCCGACCAGGCCGCAGCTCATCGGCACGCCGCACCGGCGGCAGGTGGCCGACCAGCTCACCTGGTCGTCGAGCACGGGCAGGGCGCCGTCGATCAGGACCGGTTCGTGCAGCGCGACGCGGCCCGCTTCGACCGGTGTCGCCTGGCCGCCGCCGCTGTAGCCGGTCCTGACGTAGACGCGTTCACCGTGTAGCAGGGTCTCGACGTCGGCGGGGCCTTGCATGCCGAGCAGGTCGCCGTGGCGGTCGCCACCGGAGGCGACGGCGACCCGGCGGCTGCCGGGCTTGTGGTAGTCGTAGTGCAGGTCACCGCCGTAGAGGGCCCGTTCGAAGCGGGCCAGGGCGAGCAGGCGGGTGCCGCCATACCAGCCGGGTGCCCACTGGTTGCCCGCTGCGGCGTCGAGCGCCGCGACCAGGCCGGGGCGCTCGACCGCGCCGCCGGTGACGGTGAACCCGAGCCGGGCCAGGGTGTCCCGGACCTGCTCGGGCGGGACGAACCGCCAGCCGCCGTCGGTGGTGCGCCGGCGCAGCGCGTCCTCCCACATCGCCGCGAGGGCGGGCAGGCCCTGCGCCGTGGCAGTCTCCAACTGCCCTGGGTCCAGGTAGGGCTGGTAGTGGTGCGGGGTCGGGCCGATGACGGGGCTGCCGTCGGTGTCTGCGAGCAGGAACGACAGCGACAGCCGCCCGGACTGCTCGACCTGCACGACGTGCAGCGGCGGGTCCAGCGTGGGCAGGGCGCTGCACTGGGCGAGGTTGTGCTCGACGACCCGCACCCGGTCGTGGTCGGTGTCGGCCGTCGCCCAGTCGACCGCGGTGGCGTCGGTGAAGTCGGCGCCACCACTGTGGATCGGCGTGGAGTGCAGCACGCTGCCCACGCGGTGGAAGACCGCGCGGAGGTCGGGACGGACGATCAGCGGGTCGCCGTAGGTCGGGTGAGCTCCGGCGGCGGTGACGGTGTCCTGCCGTCGGGGCGCCGCGACCGGGCGGGTCGCGGAGGCATAGTCGAGGACACCCGTCGAGGGGAACCACGGCACGGTGCGCGGGCCGGGATCGCGGGCCGTGCCGTGGTCGGTCGGGTGCCAGGTGACGGTGAACGTATCCGGATCGACCTCGATCGACACGGAACCCAACGCGGGAACGGATTCGGGCTGCATGGCCGGTGACCTCCTGGCGACGCCGCGACCGGCCCTGCGGGCCGGCGCCCCCACGTCTGGGGGTGGAGCGCGGTCGGCCGTGGCGGTGGCG
>Ga0307507_10011932_pt1 | contig 10851 bp, 4 predicted proteins | sample 7_EM_MG_FD_207223 | JGI IMG/M metagenome (GOLD analysis project Ga0307507, IMG submission 207223) | Populus trichocarpa ectomycorrhiza microbial communities from riparian zone in the Pacific Northwest, United States - 7_EM | ecosystem: Host-associated > Plants > Roots > Unclassified | place... | reverse complement strand
ACACAAGATCGTCGCCTGAAAGGCTCCGAGACATAATCGACGCTACCCTCGTATGTCTCGGATACGGTCAAATATTGAGTCATAGACTACGGAGTTCCGGGTCTACTTTCATGTATTTAGTCCACTTGATTTCCATAGATTTAGAATTAAGTTGCTCATTCAATTCTCCCACACTGCACTGTTACACAGTCCCTACCTAGTGTTAGCGACTCAGTCGATCGAGGCACGAGCACGGTAAGAGGGACGCGCAAGCCTGTACAATTGGATTGTCTATAAACGAGGATCCAAAGCTAGAGAAAGGAAAAGAGAAGAAGGGTAGCGCCGCTCGAGGTTTTATACGATTGTCTGGTCACGTGACTGCAACTGTCTGTCTGCGATTGTCCGCCACAATACACCGTTTTCCACCAGCGCCGTAACACCTAGATAGTTCCTTTTTTAAAAGTGAATCTTAGAATATAATTAGAGTAATCTGTTAAGTAACTACTCCACTAGTTATTGCTATATTATTAACTTCTTATTTACCCATATACCTAGCCTATTAGTAAGTCTACTATAGTATTTCCTATAAGGCTTTGTTATATATTTACTACCTAGTTATAGTATTAACAAAGTTAAATAATATGCTACTAAAAGTACTAATTATAATGCTATTAACGGTAGTAACTACCTTAGGGTTATTAGGAGACACCAGTATAAGGGATACTAATTCGCAACTAGTTACGGTTAAACAGTTATAAGAAATAGTTAACTAACTATAAGATAATAATAAGGCACTTAAAGATAGGATTAATGGTATTAGAGTAGCTAAGGTTAAGTTACTATCTATTAAGCGATTCTTAGGGGAGAAGTTAAAACTAAAAGGATTCCTTATATAAATGCACTTTAAGGTTATATAAGAAGGAGCGAAATTAGTAACGGCTATAAACCAAGTAGCGTATATAGAATTGTTTCTATTAGGGAGAGTACTTAAGTGGTTTAAACCTTACCTTACTAAAATATAGGTAAATGGCATGTTAACTACTAACTGTGACAGTTCGTCTACATAGCTACTATCGAGGCGTCGTCGGTCACGGATTAACGTTTCCCTAACGTTGCCCCGACGACCGAACATGTACATAGTCGTCTACCGCGCCCCTTTCTTTGAGCCTTTACCTTAGTCTACTCATAATATAGCCCCTTATTATTGCCTAATCTATTAGACCGCTCCCATGGGAAGCTAGCCATGACATTAAACTAAGGTCATCTTTAATTAACCTATAGAGGCGACATAATACTAGGTCCAACGGTTAAACGCGTAGCCAGATAGAGAGCTATTCTACCACTATAACTACAGACTAACTAACCTACTGAAGCCCTGCATTGAGCAGGCGACTATAACAGCGGATTAAGCAGCTAAAAGAAGAGACTGCAGCAATTAGATTAAAAGGATTACCCTAACTACAACCCAAGAAATCAAAAGAGACATTATGGCGAGAAAGAGTGCATTAAGGCCTAGTGTACTAGAGATAGCCACCGACCTAGCGCTAGCAGGGCGCGAGGAATCTATAGACGCGACACTCGAGCCACCGGAGCTCTAACCATACTATGGCAAGATGGAGCTTTCGGACAATATAAAGAGTAAATGGGACCGTCTTATGGCGCAATTAAAAGATAACAAAGATCCTATATATTTTAAGATAGAGACTAAGAGAGAGTACACGGCCGTAACTACCTAAAAGCTATCCAAGATACCTATAACCGAACTTATAGAGGAGCTGCGGCTCTAGGGAATATAAAGGAAGGCAATAGAACAGCAGATTGCTATACTATGGCGTCTTATAAACAACTACGCGCATAAAGCTCTTAATGCGAAAGAGGAAGCTTAAGCGAAGATAGCGGAGCTTAGGGAGCACCTAGATAATAGGATAGACGAGCTCCGCAAAGCCAATTAGAAAATATTAAGAATGGGCTGTAAGGTTACTATATAAGCCCCAGATTAGAAAAATAGCGAGCAAGGAAGTATACTATTACGGATAATATAAGAAGGGACACTACTCTCTTAGACAAGCAGTATTGCGGGTTTAAGATATATGGTAAAGTTTCTAAACCCACCTACGCTAATAGATAGAAAAGAGCCTACCTATTATGCCTAAAGCGGCCATATATAAAACAAGCTTTAATTTAATGTAGGCTGGTTCTATTAAGACGACCTAAATTAGGAAGAAGATATAAAGGTAGTATATATTAAGACACGTATAGGCGGTAAAGCTTATAACTACCTCTTACCCTACCTAGAAGTAGAGCGCAATGCGGGACGTAACCCTACTAGTAAAGAAGTACTTAAGTTCCTAAAGAACATCTTTAAGGACCCAGATCGCTGTATTAAGGCCCAGCAGGAATTTAAAGGCCTTAGGATGCTATACCTAGGAGACTTTAACAATTTCCAATCTAACTTTATATAGCTGGTAAATATCTTAAGGATGCTATAAGATTAGTAGAAAGAGAAGCTTTATAATAAGCTTTATAATAACCTACGTGTCTAAATAAAAGTTAAGGTAGTAGATAAAGACTATAGCTTCTAGGCCTATTATAAGACTGCCTAATAGTACGCCTAAGGTCTAAAGTAGATAGGTAAGGAATAAAGTAACCGCAGAGCAGCCTAGGCTATTAAGAGAGCTTCTACTAGGGGCGCTAAAGAGACTAAAGGCCCCCCCCCCTCCCAGTAGCCTCTAACTCTAGCATTAGCTGCAAAAGCGCCAGTTACCTATTTTAACTATAGCAAGTAAGGATACTACTCTAATAACTGCCTAGCGCTAAAAAAACTTAGAAGCTAAAGCAATTAACTAAAGTAAAGAGTATAAGATAGTTACTAACTTATTAGAATTGGAAAACAAGTAGCTTTAGGAGAAGTCTTCTACCTAGAGTAGATTGGAGTAATTAACATAGCGCCTATATAGCTAAAGGAAATCCTAGAAGGCGCAGCCCTTATAATACTATATAGGATCGCGCTAGGCGGCGTGGCTCTTAATATAATAAGCCTGCTTAACTTTAGTGCGGGCAGAGAGGCTTTTATATACTATAAGCTACTGCTAATTATTAAGTAATAACTGCAACTAAAGCTCTATAAGATTAAAGGACAAGGAGTTGCTATATCTGGCTATAACAACCAGTAGATAAATATAATTAGATAGCTCTTTAAGGCTAACCTAGTTATAGATAGCCAATAAGTCCCTATATGGTTCCTATTCTGTAATACTAGCCGCTATAATCTTCTTATTAGCTATAGGTGGTTTAAGAAAACTAGGGCCCTTATTAATTGCAAATACTAGTGTCGGTATCACTTCCGGTAATACGTATTGCTATTGCAATAGTGTAGGGGTGGTAACTGATTTTTAATTAATGCTTATTGATTCTCCTATTCTACAGGTGGAATTTGGAGCTCGCTTAGCTTACGTAACTAACCTAATTAGTTACAGACAACCTCGTTTAGACACTGGGAGTATTTAGTTTTTAATGGTACTTAAGTACGCCTCCTACTAAATTCTACTAAGTTCTGCTAGGTCCCTTTAAGTTCTGCCAAATTCTGCTAGGTGGTTAAAGTAACCAATTACGATTTTCTATCCCCAGGATAGAAAATCGCTATTAGCTCGCTTAGTACTAGCGCCTTAGCAGCTAGCCTTGCATCTTTGCGCTCTCTATTCCTGCTTTAATATCTTCTCCTCTCTCTACCCACTTGGTGACTTATAGTTTAATTGTATTTATATTAATTAGGTCCTTTAACGCCTAGTAAGGCTTTAATTTTATTATAGCGTCTATAGGGTTACTGCCCCTATTAATCCATTTAATCTCTACAATCTCTCTTCTCTCGTACAATTATTGTAAACACATTAGGTTAACCATAAGTTGTTTCTCTTGTGTTGTCCTGGGTTTGACTAAGCAGTTATATAGAGATTTTAAATTAGTATAAAGAATAAGCGGCAGTTATTTAAGTTATAGGATCTTCTTAATAGTTGCTTTAATTACAGCTCCGGTGTTAAATCCGTGGGCCATTCCATATAGTTTAGATGCTAAGACACTTTGTATAACTTGCTTATATTTAATAGATAACTAATAGAGGATATTAACCCTATTATCCTTGTCCGCGAGTATAATAATAAAGCCGATCCAAAAAAAGAGGTCGTAGTTATTAGTAAAGGACGAGTCCGTAAATATCATTAGTTTAAGAGTGCTTATATTAAGTTATATAAAGCAAAGTCCTCGGGAGGGATTATTAATTTGCCATTATAGCCGTTTATTAAGCTGCTTCGCATATTCTTCCTTTAGGTTAACGACTTATACTATAAAGGAGAGGTTAAAGGCAGCTTCTGGTTAACAGACTGTAGCAATATAAACTTCTCTTGCTCTCTAAGCAACGTACTAGTCTTTTAGTGTAACTGCCTTATAGACTTCCCCTCTAGAGCTAGTTAGGTCTATAGTCTTTATAGTAACCAACTTTAGGTTCTAGCATTAACGTTCCTAGGTAAGGGCTATTAAATCTTTTTCTTGCTTAATATAGCCTCTATTAAACTTAATTGGGGTATTTAGCGTAAGCTTTTCTCTCTCTTTTACTAGGAACTTTACCTCCTAAAGTCTAACTTCTTCGGCCTCTATAAAGGTTTCATTAGCAAGGAATAGTGTATTATTAGTTTACAATTCTATAATTCTAAAGCTGTTGCTGTTTATATACAATAAGTAGGGGTCGTATATTAACTAGTTCATCCGTAGTTTGTTAAGGTGGTAACGGTGGTATATATTAAACTAATGGTTGCCAGCTTCTGGGACACTATAGAGTGGTTTAATAACTCTTAGAATTAATCTATCTTTTAGTCCAAGTTCTAGTGGTGGGCGTATAAAGAAGTCTCTATTTAGGTAGGTACTAGACTATATATAAGCTTATAAGATGTTACATAGGTATAGAGAAGCTGGTCTTCTTTTGTTTCCTTATAGGGTTGCTATAAGTACTAGAATAATTCTCTAGCTAATACATTAAATAGTTAGTAATTGTGTTAAGACCAGATCTTTGCTATAGTTATTATAGGCTTATATAACCAGTCTAGACTTCTTAAAGGCCTTATCTGTTTCGGCGTTCTTAATCTTGTTAACAAATTAGGAGTTAAAGATTCTAACTCCTTTTAAGATATCTGCTATATTGGTAAACTTAAAGACGCCTTTCTTAAGTAAACCGTTTATCTCCTTGCGTTGAGACTCTATAAATAACAGTAAGGTACACTTAGAGGTTGTAGTATCTAGTTTTATTAGGCTGTTATTAATAAATATTAATATATCTGTAATATTTTACTGCGACTTTGTTGGCGGTTGTTATGTCCGTTTTAGTCTTTAGGGGGGTATAGTAGCTGCTAGTTCCTTGGTTGGTTCCTTAGTTAGTTTCTTATTTGGTTCCTCAGTCAGTTCCTTAGTTAGTTCCTTAGTTGGTTCTTTAGTTGGTTCCTTAGTTAGTTCTTCTAGTTTAGGTTATAGGTATAGTTTTACTACTATAGTCCTAAAGTTAGTAGGTCTACTAGGGAGCTATATCTTATATATCTCTCCGTTAATTTCAGGTAGCTTAAATGGGCTAGTCTATCTGCCGCTTTGTCTAGTATTGCCTTTGCGCTATATAAGTATATCTGAGTTAAGGGGGAGGTTGTGGATTATAGTAACAGATAAACCATTTTATTAGTTTAGTGTATTATTAACTTACTTCTTTGCCCTAATCCTTATAATCTCCTCTATTGCCTTCTTTATAGCTGCCGCTTGCTATATAATAGAGGGTGCTAGTAGGTTAAGTTCGCCTATTTAAGGGTAGGTACTAAAGATAAGTAGTGTTAGGACCAGGCTGTTTGGGCCAGCTGTGTTATTAGCGGCTTTTACTACTATTTATAAAGCTAGTTCTTTAGTTATTCCTAAGTCCTATAGTTCCTTTATAATTATCTAGTATGCTTAGCGTAGTATTAGATAAGCTCTTTCTACTATTCTAATAGACTAGTGAGCTTTTACTAAGACGCTCTTAGTTAATATAGCCATTGCTATAGCGTGCTATTAAAACTCCTTACTTACGAAGTTCTTCCCGGCGTTATAGGTAATATAGTTAGGTGGTCTAATATAGGTATTAATCTAGCATAGTTGTAGGATATCCTATATATGTTTTATAGAGATATTGCGTAGCCATCTCGCGGCTTAAAATCTGGTAGCTTCGTTAATAACGTGGAGAATAGGGTTTCTATTAATGTACATAATATTAATAAAGATGGAATAGTTAAAATCAGAGTCTTAGTTTTCTTATAATGTAAACTTAAACCGTTTAAGAGATTTGCTGTGTTTCTAGTAGTAGGAATAGTACTTAGTAAGATAGTCGATAACCTACTTATTAATGTTATTGTGGCTAGAGCGTTTTAATACTTTATATAGCTTGTCTGCCAATAGGTGTTTAAAGTAACAGTAGAGTCGGCGGAGTTTAGTAGTAGTTAGGTAGCAAGGGTTTTAATTAAATAAGTAGGTTATAAATAACTGCAGTAACTCTTCCTATAATAAAAAGGGGTGACTAAATTAGCAAACCACTGGTATTGATTTTGTTGGGGTAACTAGGACATTTTTAAGGTTATTATAGTAGACCTTTAGTATGTCTATATCTGCGAGATATAGTAGGAAAGGTATGTCGGCCTTTATAATATAGAACTTAACATTGCTAACTAGTGTATTAACTGTAACGGAGCTAATAAAAGAGGTAGAACCGATGCCAAACTAGACGTTAATAGCGCCAGCCTTTAAAGTATTAATAACAGTATTATAGGTCTTCCTATATGCGAGGTATTGTTTATAGCCAGCTGTTAATCTCTTTAAGGCTCCTATATTAATTATTACTCTATAGAACTTGTTAGAGGTATATTAGCTAGTAGTAATATAGGCAAATAGGTCTAAGTCGTTATGGTAAGCAATTAGATTAGTGCCGGTAATCGCATAGGTAAAGAATTGGTCCGCTAAGTTAGTTACAGTATTAATAACTCCTTTGTGCTGTATCATTCTAAAAGAGGTAAGGAATAATTCAGTCTGTTCCTAAGTTAGAGATAGTAGTAGTGACTTAATATTGATTATAAGAGCTTCTATTACGTTATTAGTAGATTCTAAGTTAAGTTTATTATCGTGATCTGTTCCCTTATACTTAGTAATATATTACTTAGCGTGCCTATTAAAGCGGTAGTTAAGTCTATCTTTAAACTTCTTCCTTAATTTATTGTATTCTTCTCTTAAATATTTAAATAACTAGTAGCCTTCCTTATAACAAACAAGGCAGCGCTTCTTTAATAATGCATATTGGTTGGATAAAGATAGTTGTGTTCTATAAGGTAATTAGGGGTGTTGTCTATAGTAGCGGCGGTTAGTAAAGAAGGCTTAGGGGTTCTTACTATTTAACTTTTTAAATATTGTAATAGAGGATCGTAAGTCGTTAATTAGACCAGTTAGGCTATTAGAAGGTTTAAAGCAGGCATATTAGCACGCTGGTAACTCTTGGCAGGCGTTAATAAGCTTATTATAAAGGAACTTGTCTATACGTAAATCTGGGTTAAGGCTATACTAGAGGTGTCTTAGTTCTTTAATAAGTAACTATAGGCAGTCTAAGGTTAACTTTCTAGCATTCTCACTCTTACCTATTGTGGACTTTAGAGTTATCACGTTCCATTACCCTAGTATACTACGTCTATACTTAGGTCCCTTAAAGTAGTTGCGTGTAGCATTGTAGATTTAGTTAAATAAAAGGGTTAGGGTAACGTTCTTAAGGTTAGTATAGTAGTGGTTAAGTGCTAGACCGCGTAGCATTGTGGGGTAGGCTTTAACCTTAGCTTCTTAGGGTACGTTGGCTCTGCTATAGAGGTCGTAGAAGATGGTGAGTTTAAAGTTAAAGTTGTTATCTTCTCCGCTATACTTGTTATCTTCCATATATATCTTTGCGAGGTTTATTAGCTCCTTACTAAAACTCTAGGTTTAACTTTGTCCCCTAGGTAGTTCTAGTTATAGGGTTAAGTTAATATAGTTAGGCTCCTATTATAGGGGTAGTATAGGGGTATGTTAGGGTGTAGTAGGTAGTATCGTAAGTAGGGTAGGGTTTGTGGTTGGTGAGATTAAGATTGGGGTTTTAATAGTACTAGTACTAGCGAAGTTATTCTTAAGAAGGTAGTTAATTCGTCCTAAGGTAAACTTTTCTCTAGTTGCCATGTGCTCCTTAATCTTAGGCTTAGTCTATTCTATAGGGTCTTCTTCTTGTAAGGTGTTAAATAGCGATTTAGGGACTATAGCATTCTTATACTTCTTTATCTATACGCCATTAGTCTGTAGAAACATTCGGAGCTTTTAAATACTAATTTAGTTGTAATCCTTAAAGATTTATATTGTAAAGTTTTGGAAATCTTCCTTATAGACCTCCCATAGTTTATTGTCCTAAAGGTCGTACGCTTTGTACTCTAGGATCTTAAACTTTACAAATTTATTAATATCCTTTGTGGTGGTTTTGTCGGACTATAGGTTAATGCCTTTGGGCCATTTCTTCTGTCCTGCGTTAACTTATGCCCTAATATCTAATATGTTAATTATTGTCTTATTAGGTTCTGGCTGAAAACGCATAATAGACGCGAACTAAGGGCCTATTAAAAGGGTTGGTTCCTTAAGTACCTAACGCGTTTAAAATGCGTAATAGACGCGAACTAAGGGCCTATTAGATAGGGGTCAGTTCTTTAAATACCTAAAGGCTGTGTATAAAAAATTAAAGGCCTATTAGATAGGGGTTGACTTTTTAAGTATACGTCGACTGATGCTCCTTAACGTGATCTGGGTAGTATAAAATGCGTAATGGACGCGAACCAAGGGCCTATTAAAAGGGGTTGGTTCCTTAAACACCTAAGGGCCGTATATAAAAAATTAAGGGCCTATTAGATAGGGGTTAACTTTTTAAATACACGTCAACTAATGCTCCTTAGCAGACGGGTTCGGTAGAGGCCTATAGCAGGGACTAATTAAGCTCGTCTCTCTTTGTAGATGATACGTCTCCTAATCTATAATCACTAATCAGTGTTGGTATCACTTCCGGTGATACGTATTGCTATTATAATAGTGTAGGGGTGGTAACTAATTTTTAATTGATGCTTATTGATTCTCCTATTCTACAGGTGGAATTTGGAGCTTGCTTAGCTTATGTAACTAACCCAATTAGTTACAGACAACCTCGTTTAAACAACTAGGTCTTAGTATAGCGAACCAAGAGGAACTACTATAGTAGGTAGGATATAATTATACCAAGAAAGAAGCTTCTACCCCTGCTAATTAATAAGGATTACCAGAAAGATGCAGATTAAAGGGACGCACTATTAGACTTAGAGCCTAGGCCTACCCCCTAATATATCCTTAAATATATAGTCGCGATTAGCTAACTCTAAGAGAAGAAGTCCTCTACTAAAATTAAGCCAGAGGGGTAGGCTAAGCTAAAGCAAGCCAAGCGGGCCTTGTACAACTATAAGTATACTTAGAAGATTAATACCTAAGATATAATTAGGAAAATGGAAAACTAGCTCTACCCTAGGCTAGCTCTACTGTTAAAGCTAAGAAGGAGGAGGTCTTTATTTACTAGGAAGTTCAGGGTAGTAGATATCACGCTACTTAAGGTAAGGAACTTCTTATAAGGAGCGAAACGTAAGGACGTAGTAATTGAATATACTAGTCTCTATAAGATAGACTAGTTAATAGAGGATAGGAAGGGACAAGACGCCCTACCTAATAATAAGGAGGAACTTCGCCGGCTTATCTATAAAAAGCTGCCGTAGCCCTACTAAGAATATACTAATAGCTTCTTGAAGGCTATATCTAATACGCTACTACTATATCACAAGGAAGTGGACCATAATATTATTCTTAAAGGCAATAGCCGCAATCTAGCCCCTAGCCCACTATATAATATATTGCTAAAGCAGCTAGAGCTTATTAAGGTCTACCTATAGAAGCACTTATAGAAGGGGTTTATAGTACTAAGTAATGTACCCTTTGCAGCTCCGGTCCTGTTTGCCAAGAAGCCTAAAGGGGGGTAGCGATTCTACGTTAACTTTTAGAAGCTTAATGCAATTACTAAAAAGGACCGCTATCCACTGCCATTAATTAAGGAGACGTTAATAAGGCTATTAAGAGCTAAAATCTTTACCAAGCTAGATGTTTGGTAGGCTTTCTACTATATATAGCTAAAGGAAGAGGTAGAGGAGTTAACCACCTTCTATATAAGGTATGGATTGTATAAGTACCGCATCCTACCCTTTAGACTATGTAACGGCCCTACATCCTTCTAAAGGTTTATTAATAGCGTCCTTTTTAACTACCTGGACGATTTCTGTACAGCCTATATAGATAATATCCTAATCTATTTAGACAACCCGCTAGAGCATAAGATCTACGTCAAGAAGGTCATCGGGAAAATATTCGCAGGATGAGATTCAAGTAGACTTTGATTTTCGCGTTTCGCGTAATTAACATGCAATTTGACTAACTCGACACGCAATTGACTAACTTGACACGCAATTAACCAACTTGACACACAATTCGACCAACTTGACATGCAATTAACCAACTTAACACGCAATTCAACCAACTTGACATGCAATTGACCAACTTGACACGCAATTCAACCAACTTGATATGCAATTGACCAACTTGACACGCAATTCGACTAACTTGATATGCAATTAACTAACTTGACAACTTTAAAAGCTAACTATATATTTCTTAACACGCAATTAACCTACTTAGCAACTTTAAAAGGTAACTATATATTTCTTGACATGCAATTAAGGTAAAGTTATATGC
>Ga0307507_10011931_pt1 | contig 10852 bp, 3 predicted proteins | sample 7_EM_MG_FD_207223 | JGI IMG/M metagenome (GOLD analysis project Ga0307507, IMG submission 207223) | Populus trichocarpa ectomycorrhiza microbial communities from riparian zone in the Pacific Northwest, United States - 7_EM | ecosystem: Host-associated > Plants > Roots > Unclassified | place... | reverse complement strand
TAAATTATTTTTTGATATAAATGCATAAAAAAAATTTAAAAACATTAAAATAATTAATTTAAAGTGTAAAAAAATCAAAAAATCTTTAAAAGCACGGTTAAACCGCGTCACCCTCTTAATTAATTTGGAGAAAGATTTATACAAAAAATCAAGATCGTCCCAGAATGAAAGGGGCGATCTCGTAGTTCTTGGTCTGTGAAGATACGTTGTTAGGTGCTCCATTTTATTTTTTTCATTGAGGCCGAACCTAAACCCGTGCTCGAGAGATAGTTGTCCATACACTGATAAGGGATGTATGGATTCTCAAGAAGAGAGGAGCCATGGTGGTCCCCCCGGACCGCCCGGATCCCATGAGTGAATAGAAAGTTGGATCTACATTGGATCTCACTTGAATCGCCCCATCTATCCTCCATGGATTCACCTATATAAGCCCCGGCTAAAGTTGCAAAAATAAAAACTTGAATACCACTTGTAAATAATCCAAGGAACATGACAGGTATAGGAATCACTGAAGGTACTAAAAAAACAAGAACAACAACTACTAATTCATCCGCTAATATATTTTCAAAAAGTTGAAAGCTAAGTGATAAAGGTTTTGTGAAATCTTTTAAAATGGTAATGGGTAAAAGGATTGGAGTTGGTTGTATGTATTTACCGAAATAACCTTTTTTTTAATAGTTTCTTAATTTTTTAAAAATTTCATTTTTTTTCAAATAGTTTTTACTTTAAAAAATTGAAAATCAAGCTATTAAGGGTCTCGCATTTGATGAATCAACAAAAACATGAGAGGAAAAGTTTTGAGTAAAAAAATATAATGGTTGGGCGGCGACCTAAGAGTCTCAAACAATGAGAAAAACCTCAATAGGTTTTGTACCCTTTACAAGAGCGCGGGGACCTTTTTCGGGCAGGTTCGGATGATTTTTAGTTGAATAAGGAGTCGTTACCTAGTATTATAGTTATTAGAAACCTTGACTAATCTTTAGAGATTCTAGGGAATAGACTAATTGCATAAAAAAAAGATATTGACACCTCTAGTATGCCTTATCTGAGGTAAACTGTATCGTTTTTTTTTTTTATTTGTGACTGTTATGGTCTGATGATGTTTTTAAATTATGTCAGCCTATTATGGCGGCTTTACTACAATAAACAAATCTTAGTTTATTAGTTCAAGAACTTTGTCTAAAAGATCCCGACTTAAAAAGATATAAAAAGAAAGTAAGCTCATTCACAACTCATGTACTATGAAGGAGCTAAAGTTTAGAAATTCAAAGAGATTTGGTGATTATTGAAATTTCACATTTTATTTTGGTATTTCAAATGTCCATTACTCTTGTACCAAGAAACATGTGTAGAAATATCCTTAATTATTGTTGAGATTTTTTCCAGGATAAATTTGAAATTTTTGGCTACTGCATCATTCCAAATAATATTTCAGATAAAGCCCATTGCAGTTAAGCTCTTAATAAATTCAATTAAATCTTAAAAAACTCCAATTGAGTCCTTAAACATTTAATTTAAAGTTTTCCTTTCGAAATTCAATTTTCCAATTCAATAGGCCTTCATTAGTTCATATTTTAATCCTTCTCAGTTGAGTCATTCACTAGTTTTTTGTAATTTTCTAGATGTTCTTCGTGTTCTCTCCACTTTTATATTTCTCAAATTTTTTGGATTTTTTTTTTATTTTTTTGTTTTTCTCTTTTCTGATTTTTTTATATATATTTATAGAGGAATGGGTAACAACAATGGGAATTGAAACTCGACTCCGTTTTTTATTATGCATTTAGTGAAAGTTTGGTTGAATGATGGATTTGATCAAATTAATTAAAAGGGATCGAAGAGTATTGATTTGGCATCCAAAAAATCAAAGTAAGAATAATTTGAACTTTTTTTCAACTCGAAGAGACTGGGAGGATTTTTAGGTGAAGTTTACTTGTTTCTATAGTTATTTTTATTCTTATTTAATTTTAAAAAATATTTTTATGTTGGTTTTATTATTCATATCCTGATTATTAGGGATTTTTATTTTATTTTTATTTCGTTTAGATTTAAACCATTATAAAATAAAGTGTTTTTGTTTATAATTTAGAAGACTACTTGACCAAAAAAAAAAACATTAAGTAATAATTTCAAATTAGTATTTTTATATGATAACCGTATTCAATATTAACTTTCTCATGGGATCTTCCGCCTCTATTACGCTGATAGACACTTTTGTTTGTCCTCAAATGTTCCTCAGAATTTGGCAAGCGCTACTGACAATACATTTGGAAATTACTGAGAAGTTGGAGCAAAAGTCACCTGTCTGATTCAAGATATTTTTCATATATGAACAATTTGCGTGTCCGAAAACGTCAATCCGTGGAACAAATTATTTTCCTAATTTCAACCTTTGCAGCTAGCTTTATACGAAATTATACAGCTAACAAGATGGACCATGGTGAGGGAGTCTTGTCATCTGGTAAGCATCTGCTTCAAAGTGTATTGAAACGATCTGATGACTTGGAGCAGCCAGCACCCATCGATAAACTCCTTACAGCTACCTTGACTGCACCAACAGCACTAAGCTGCCTAGTCTCAGGGCTCAGCCCATGTCTGTCCTGGCTCTTGCATTTTTCTTCCATCTGAACACCCACAAAGTATGCTATCTGAACATTGATAAGCACAGTGAGAGAAGATTGCATGCAAGAGTTTTGAGTTTTTATTTTTTTTGTCTTCCAAAGCTTGGATACTGATAAATGGTAGAGATAACAACCAAAATAAAGCACTTGGTGAAACAAGAATGAAGATTGACCTAAGATCATGCAGGCTCTGACATTCATGATAAAGAAGAAAACAAAGCGTAAGTGATCATTATCTGCAGTCCAAGAAACATTCCTCATAGTGTGCTAATCAATTACAAATTCGGGCACCCTTCACTAACACTTCCAGCTTACAAGAAACTACTATTTACAAGTAGCTCATGGTTGTAGCCTTGGAATACACCTAGAAAACACTGCATACGAGCTTAGCATTCAATATTCAAATTTGGTGTAGGCATCTGCTGGAATGCACGATTTTTCGATTAAGTATGAATTAGAATATCAAAACAAAAATATATGAAAACTCGATACAAGTGGATCCAAAACATGGCCAGAGCATATCTAGACAACTTGAAATCTAGAATGAACTCAATTTGCCAACAATCATTTTTTAAGCAGTTGCTTGCGCCTATCTTTTCCTTTGTTTTCCTCCAACTTCATTTATCATTGGATGCCTTTTCTCCTTTCCATTTTTCACCGTGTTCAAGACTGAGCCATACAACCAAGAATCATGGTCTAAAACTAAAAGTTCCCAAAGGCTAAGCTGAAATTCTTTTTGAAAATTGTTAGTGCTTATTAACTACATTTCTCTTTACAGGTTTTCATCTAGTAGCACATCTCTATTACCATAAAGATGGAAACTTTGATCCTCCATAAAGATGGAAACTTTGATCCTCCATAGTCATAAAACTACGCAAGAGCATGGCTTTAGTCTAGTAAAATTCCAGTTGTAGGTAAACCGCATATGTATCTCTAGTTTTAAGGTATTGCAAGCACTAATAAAACAATAATGATTCTCAAAGAGCCTGGAGATGCAATCAACTAGTAGAGCAGGCTTGGGTATAGCATATATGCATCAGTCTATGTTGCTTGCTTAGTGCTTGTTTTGACCTGCTTTTACTAGATTTTGAGCATTCTTTTCACCCCTTCTTGATGCCTGATCATTTTTTATCAGTGCTTGGATATGATACAGGCAGAAACGGGAAATAGGTGATGGCAAGTCTTCTTTAGAGAAAGAAAGTTGTATTTGGAACCAAGCTTGATCATAGGTATTTTGATAGTTCAGCTCACCACAACTAGTAATAATCGTGTATGCATACGTCAAAGAGGATTATAATAGATCGGTTGAATTGTCCATGTAGAAGTACCTTGCCGGTAGCATTGCGAACAGGTGACATGTGAAGAAGATTCCAAAACGTACTCTTGTCTTTCCTAATATTAAAGAGGAAAACTATTAGTTAGAAGCAATCAATAAAATTCAGTCCCTCCCAAACACGTTGAAAGAATACTCAAGTGTCAACCTGTAATTTAAGAAACACACTGTGCATGCTTGCTCAACCTGCATGCTTTCCTGTATCTGGAGGACAGTTAGCAAAATCAAAACTTTTCGGTCAATACAGCTGTTAGCATAATCTTAGGTTGGCATCCAGCCAAGATAATTGTGAGATAATATGTAATTATTTAGGGCCAATGAGATTATAGCTCAACTGGCACCTATGTATGTATATATATAATTATTTAGGATTATTTTCTTTCCTTGTATGATTCATATCCTGGGTTATATAAACCCATGCACATGCTTTATACCATTGTCATTGCTAATGCACACATACATTTCTCTAACCCTTCTCTGTTGCCAAGCTCGTATTAAGAACCTCTATCCCATGTCATCAAGCATATGGAAAAAGTTTGTACCTGATTCAAAACCGAGGAATCTGTACCAACTCCACTTAGAAATCTCCAATTGCACCCTAACACTTCATGTCTATCATAACCTATAGAAGTAAAGAAGCGATATAAGTAGCTGAGTGACCTGTGTTGTTCAGATATTAACAAACTAAATGGTATGATCGATCTAGGTAAATGAATGAAATTAAAATATGGGGTTGTGTGTGATGAATATGGATTCATAAGATTTAAGAACCTGTCAATTTTAAGAAGGCATCACTTGCGTAAACTATAGGCATGTTAGGCAGGTGTGGATCTATCCTGAAAAGGAAGCAGATATATGTTGCAAGAAACACAAAGCAAGGAGGTTAGCAATATCCATTAAGACATTTTCTGCTCGTAAAAATAAAAACGAGGAATTTGCAACAACTCACAATACAAAACTTTGATTGATTCTACCAAGAGATATATTTAAAGATGAATTAATGAGGCCTGCCGCAGGTGAGCTACATCTTTTCCCACACGCCAGTCTGCCAGTAGACTCACTGTAGTGGGTCAGCACGGACAAGATGTTGTTAATGGTAGTTGCAGCTCTTTGCTTCTCTAGGTCACTTGCCTCCCATGGCTCTTCAGTCTCTACTCCTATAAATCGAGACTAATAAAATGTTAGCCAAGCCAGAACCAGAAGTTACTAGTGAGAAGAGTCCGGATTAGACCAAATCAGGAACCTACGAGCCCTGAACAAGAAAATTGTGGTGTAAATAAACAAGGACGATGATTGTTAATCAAAATGGAGGAAAGCTAAAAGACATTATAGTGCCCAAGCAGTGCAAAGCCTGACTTTGCAAGTTAAAGAAGCAAGACTAAAATACCAAAACAGAGGAAAATCATCTCAAAAAACTGAAATGCGCACCCAAAAAGTTTGATGATGAAGCTATACAATGATATGACAAAGTAAAACAATTGCACAAAAACAAACCTCTACAGTTGGTATAGGTATCCAAAGCCAAAACACGTCCCAGTTCCACCAAAGAGTCGGAGCAAACCTCTCTCCTGCAGGAACCAAAAACAATCTCGTTCCAAGCAGCATCGGCCCCATCATCGGTTGATCTTTTGTTTCTCAATATAGGCACCTGAACCCCAATGAAATGAATGACCCTGCCATCCTCCTTGCTAAAAACAGGGCTCATCTGAAACAACATCCAAAAGGGCGTCCCATCTTTACGATAATTCCATAAACTGACCTGCACCGCCCTCTCCTCTCGAATTGCCTCCCGGATTTCCATAACTGTTTTTCTATTCGTCTTGGGACCTTGAAACATCCTGCCGTTGTTCCCTATCACTTGGTCTCTCCGAAAACCCGACATTTTCAGGAACCCAGGGCTTGCAAACACGATAGGGTGACCCGAAATGGTGGGGTCAGTGATGGTGAAATTGTGGGGCAATTCCTCGAGAGCTTCTCGGACCCAGGGAGAGTATCTGGTGTTGAAGGATTTCTCAATTAGAGCCAGCTGCGATTCCATACTGATTGTTGAGACTTGAAAATGTTCTTCTGTGTCAACCTTGCTTTGCCAATTAGCCCCAATCCCATGTGGGATTTTTGTTAGGATTTTGGAATCCAGGCACAAAGAGAGGAAATAGACTTCGATCAGTAGAACCAAGTTAAAGCTAAGCAAAAGTAGGTCTCTGTCTATCTTGTGAGATTTCCCTAGCAACAGTAATGGAAAGGAAGAGCAAGCCACAGCGAAAAGTGGTGGCCTTGTTTTTGTTGTCGCTGTTGTTGCAGTTGACAGAGAGAGAGAGAAATGGAAATATCGGGAAATTTTAAGTATTTTATTAGTAATTGAATGAAGGAAGATGAGTGACAGACACACATCAATCGTTGTTTAATCGAAAAATCTGTGTATGTGATGAGAAGCGACGCGATTCCACATCTTCTCCACTTGAAAAAACTTCACCGGATTAGCTTGGCACAGCGTAATCCTTCTGTTAGTTTATGTGGTTCAAAAATGTTTTTAAAATAAACTAATTTTTTATTTTAATTTTAGATTGTTTTAACAAATTCATACTAAAAATATTATTTTAATATATTAAATAAAAACCTTCTCTCAATCAAAGTTATTAAATCAATCTAAAGTATGGGTAATAGAAAGGATTAAACCTAATTAATTTAAAATAAAATGATTTTAATATTAAAAAAATTAAAATATTTTTTTAAAAAAAATACATCAAATTAGTTTATGATTGTATTATACGTTGACTTTTTAAATCAATCAAATTTAATTAGATTAACTCATATCTAGTTTTATTTAAAAAACAACTTGAACTAAATTTTTAAAAAATAAATTATTAAGATAACTTATCTCGTCGGATCAAATTTAATAACATTAATTAAAACTATACAACAAATTTTTATTCATCAAGTAATTTTGTTTTTCTAAATGGGGTAATTATCAGAAAAGATTGAATTCTTGCAAAATGAAATTGTTTGTAAAAAAACAAAATTCAATTATGATGAAATTCATGATAAGACATGGATGAAAAGATAGTGTTAAGAATTTTTAAAACTTTTAGACATAATTGAGATTAACTATTAGACATTTAAATTTGTAAACATTTAATTATCAAGAAAACGTGATTAGGAAAGTGTTTAGAGGATTCATGACAACACACTGCGAGCATTGATGATTCTATTAATTGCGAGATTTATTTAGGGTTTTTTTTTTATATAAATTATAAGGTGAACTAATTAATAAAAAGAAATGTAAAATTAAATTTAATAATTGCTTTGCAGTTGCCTCGGTAGCCATTATAGAGGCAGTACGGTAACACACTTTTCTATTGACCGAATAAAGATGCATTAAACGACAAAGCAGTGATACGGATTCGCAGATGGGATGATTGAGAGCGGAGGGAGGGACCGGGATTGATAAAAATACATTATAAAAGTGTTATTAAATCCAATAAAATAAAATTCATGATTTGAAAACTGAAAAGACTGAACTTCATCAAATTTATTATTATTTTAATATTTTTTAAAAAAATATTTTATAATTTTTAAAAAAATTAAATTATATTTTTATTAATTATCTAGATTATTTTTTATTTATAAAATCATCCAATTTAAATTGAATTAAATAACTAAAATGAAAAGTTTTAAGATTAATTTATATATCAATTTTTAATGACATCACAAAAAAAAATCTTTATATTTTTAATGTTTTTTTATATATTATAAAAAAAATTAATTTAAAATGAAAGTAAATAGAATAGTGTGTGTGATGATAAGTTAGGGGTTAATCACCAGCCGTTGATGTATCTAATGATAACGTAGATGGTAAACATACATGATCCTTCTAGAATTTTTATGAGTTCAATAACACACTTTCAGATTGGTTTTTTTAAATCTAATGTTTTTTTTTAAGAAAATTACTATAGTATTTTATGGTTTGTTTTTTTATTTATTTTGCAACTAAATTTTTAAATATGGTGTCTTAAAACTTGAAATTTAAAAGTGGATAACACTTTATATTCTTGAAAGTTAGCACTACAAAAATCAATAAAAATATTTATTTATTTATAAAATTATCATAATATTTAAAATAATAATTAAAAAATAAAAAACTAAAAACAATAAAAGTATTTTTAAAAAGCATGAAAAACAATAGAAAAAAAAAAGCAGCCATCTCCCCATCCTTTTCTATCGTTAATTACCATCTCCATTATAATTTTAAAATTCGATCGAACTTGACGGGTCGAATCAGGTTAAAAAAACAGGAAAAAAAAAAACATGGTGTGATCCGGCTGACTTGATAGGTTGACTTGGAGATCTAATAAAAAATCCGGTTACAACCCATTGACTTTTTTTTACTACAACGACGTCGTTTTGATTTTTTTAAAAAAAATTTAACCCGGGCAACCCAATAACCCGGTCAAAACCTAAAACCCGGACCGACCACTAGATCAGGTCCAAAAAAAAAAAACTATGATCTCCACCGCATCTCTCCTTTTCTTCTTTGTTCTTTTTTCCCGGATAATCTTAATGGTGAAATGATGCCATTAAATCCAAAGAATCAAATCTGTCATGCTTGATTATCTGCGCACAATTTCTTTTTTTTTCAAGAAACTAGCCCACATTAATATGCCCATATCTGTCTCCAGCTAAAACAGTCCACAGTCCACAGTCCACAGTCCACCAAAGCTAATGACAGGCGATGACTCAAAAATATCAGTACTTGATTCGACTAAACAAAAAACATTTATATGAACTCACTACACTGTTAAGAATTGCAGTTCTCTCGCGGAGAATGAACAAGGAAATTTGAGAGATTTAAGGCAATATATATACACACCCACATTGGTTAGAGTTGTCATTCACCTCCAACATATTCTTTATTATCTCTTCGCCTATTTCATCCCTATTCACTCTTCATAGTCACTAACATCGCAGATCGCTCTGCCAAAACCCTTGTTCTTCGTAAGTAATTTAACCTTGAATCTAACCGGAAACCACACCTTTTCTAACTTGAAACCCAATCAATTTTACAACCTCCATTTGCCTTAGTTTAAACTCGGAATCCAATTGATTTGGACCACAAATCATACCCGAAACACTCGATCAAAACCCGGTCGAACCCTTCCCTGAAGAAAACTCAAAAGTTGTAGCACCAAATCAACTCAAAAACAGATGTTTTTTTTGTTGTTTTTGCAGGTCAATGGTCGTGCAAGAGAGAGGGTTTGTTTTTTTTTTTCTTTTTAGATTTGTGTTTGACAGAGAGAGCACAAGAAAGAAAAAAAAGTTAGCATAAAGAGAAAGAAAGAGTTGTGAGGTAATAGTTATTTTCCATGCTATAACATCTGCTACTGATCCAGTGGTAAGAGTTTGAGATCAAGAAATTTGCTTTCTCTGTGATTTCAGATTCGAGCCTTATAATTGCTAATATGATGGTCACTGGAAGCTTACATGTTTGCTAATTTCAGGGCCTGTGAGATTAATCGAGGTACGCGCAAGCTAGCTTGGACACCGATATTAATAAAAAAAAATTAAAAACTAGATAGAACTAGATTGCATAGTAAACAAAAGACCAAACTATAAAATGCTCACAATAATTTTTCTTTTTTTCTACCAAATTGGAAAGTTTATATTACCCCTGTTTTGTACTAAAAAAGCATCGGAATATTCTAAAATGATAATGATTTTATATTATTCATATCATGTCTTTATACTGCATTAAAAAAATATAATAAAGTAACATAGTTTAAAACATTTTTGGTGAAATAGAAAAGTTTTGTGCAAGATCTTGAAACACAATATTTTAAGATGTCGCGTGAAACAAAACTTTTCAAATAAATTATTTAAAAAACTAACATAAATTACAATAAAAAAAGATAAGAGAGAGAGAAAAAAAGATCTCAATAATATATTAAAACTTTAATAACAACAATATTAGTATCATAAAAAAATATTTTAATAAAAAAATAATAATCAAAATGATCCATTCATGCTGCCCAAAATGGGTAATAAAGCGTAATGTTTTCTCCATCTTATTAAAAACCTTTAATTCAAACATCTTTTTTGTAAGCAATAAAAAAACCTTAATCTAATGCTATATGAATTTATTTTTTAGAATATACAAGAACTTGTTTTTTTGTGTACAAAAGCTAATCTAAATATATTTTTGTAGTCAAAATCAAAAAATATAAAAAAAAAACACTTATTAAAATATACTGAAATACCTAGATAAAATGTTGAATAAATTCACAGTAATAAAACATTATTCCTTAAATAATCAATTTAAAATAAAAAATTGTTAGGGCAGACATTGGGCAAAGGAAAGGGTTAAGATGTCACTTCGTTAATCTTTGGCCCAGTCATGATCTCAGCCAAAAAAAAAAAACTTTCTGGAGAACTCCAGAAGATTACCGAAATCCCTGCAGCTCCCAATTCCATACCTCCTTGTCACATAACGTTCTCCAGAAATTTCTACTCTTTCCTTTAAGTATCACTCCATCCATTATCCTCTTCCGATAAATTCCTCACAAGTTTCAGTTTTTTACCCATCTTGATTGCTTGACATCGACGGCCAATTGGAAATCTCCGCTGATCAATAGCTATATTTCTTGAGCAATGATCAAAATGTCTCACGCACTGTCAAATTTAAGCCTCTCTCTTCCTCTGCCATCAATGAAGGGTGCTTCTTCAAGAAACCTTCATGGCATAGCATTTAGCTACAACCACAACCACAAGAGCAACAACAACATGAAGGCCATGGCAGCAGAGAGCAGAGAGAATCTTGACCACTTGCAGAGAGCCAGGAAGAACCCTCAACAATCTCAACACAAGAAAAGAGTGGCCCCTGCTGCACCAATAGGTAATCAATCAATAA
>Ga0307507_10011930_pt1 | contig 10852 bp, 4 predicted proteins | sample 7_EM_MG_FD_207223 | JGI IMG/M metagenome (GOLD analysis project Ga0307507, IMG submission 207223) | Populus trichocarpa ectomycorrhiza microbial communities from riparian zone in the Pacific Northwest, United States - 7_EM | ecosystem: Host-associated > Plants > Roots > Unclassified | place... | reverse complement strand
TTCACCCTAAGGTTATGGTTCACTCTACTAGGGTGGATTGATTTTAACCATTATATAGAACAACAGTTAGAAAACATAACAACACTTTAGTTTATATCAGACAGATAAATAATGTATTTTATCTTAAGTAAGGTGTACTAGAGGTGATACATTATTCTTATACATAATGAGTCTCCTTATCCAGACTCTAAGACAAGTTAGGGTTTCTAATGATCAAAATATTAGGTGACGACTCTATCCTTTTTTTTACTAATAAAGAATAAGATCTTGATCTGAGAGAATAATTGTCGTGATACCGCAAACATACGACAATTGTCTTTTTAGAAATGAAGGCACTTGTTCAATTTGGAGAATGCAACTTTTTCTTATCCTTTAGTATTGGTGCAACGGGACTTAACTACCCCCTTTTGATGTAATTGTTACTATTAGGACACCTCCTCGAAAAAAAAGTCCAACGTCTCCTCAACCATATATAATGAAGGTAATGACTGTTGCTTCATATTCTCAACCATAAAAGGCTAGAGTGGAATACCTTTTCACTCTATAGTGAACTAGAAAGGTAAAAAAAAAAACATGTTTTAATGACCTTACTGGAAGCTAACCCTTCTTTGAAGGGATATAATGTCATTCTCATGGTGAGCATGTTTAAGAGCATATCGCAAATCATCCGAGGCTTAAAGTTTTAGGATAAAGCTATTTATACAGGTAATGCTTCATATAAATACTATTCATCTTTTCTTTTCCAAAATACTACTTTTTTGTTTTTTTTTATAAAGAGACAATTATAGACTTTGCAAATTCAATCCCTTATTTCCAAGCATTGAGAGGCCGAGTATGAGAAAATGACTTGGGCCTTTGTTGTCACCAAGAAGAATCTTCAAGCTCTTGAGACAGGAAGGATATATATGCATAGTTAAAGGTCCAACTTCGTAACTCTTAAAATTTATATGAGAAGGTCTTGCAATAAAAAAAATACCTAGGCAATATGAATTGAGGTCTGTAGGTTGAGCATTAAAAAGGTTAACCAAGATATTTTCACTTGCTAGTTAAAAGTAAAGGAGCTAGAGCAAGTCTTGTTATAGGCTAAAGTGAGGTTAATAGGGCCTATGTTGAGGCCAACAATGATCGGGCTAAAAACTTCTAAGTGAGATCTCTTAAAGACTTTCTTGAAGAATTCCTAGCCATATACGAGGGGATTAATTCTATATTAATCATCTTAAATGATAATTTGGTACACCTGATGAGTGAACTCTATTTCTTCTACCTATCTCGAAGGGCAAACATGGATTTCTCATAAATGTTCTCTCTTTTAAAAGTTTTAGAATTTGAAAAAGTTTATTCGAGGTGTGCGAGTGCCGCTACTCGAGGTGAATATTTGAATGAGGAGTCGAGGATGAGGAAGCCCTTAAAAGAGGCGGACATAGAGAGCATCTTATGAAGGGAGTGGATTTAAAAGTGGATCCTTTAGTGGAATGAAGAGAGCCTTCTTGAAAAGATATGGAGATGGATACCGCAGAGGCTTTTATGGAGCAAAAAAAACACCCTTCAAATAAGGTGGAAATAGTCATAGAGACCCTTACGGAGCAAGATCGTGTTACAAAAACATGTATTTAATATCGATGTTGCTAGCATTATGGTATAGGGGAGATCTAACTTGGAAATAGTTGGAGAAAACTCAACAGTGAAGACCCCTTAAGTAAAAAGAGAATAATGATGTTACTAAAATAATTTTTATAATTTTAACCCCAATCATATGAGTTTCTATTAATGTGTACCAAAATTGGCCCAATTGAGGATTATTTTATCTCATTTATCTCGTTATTAACATTATTGTTCACCGGTAGTTTTTAGTTTCATAGCATTATATTTTTAGTAGTAGTGATTTTTAGGGATTGATGACCCAATTAGAAAATTTAAAGTTTCCTTACGTGTAAATGGTTTAAGACCTATGCAAAAAAACGATAAGCCTCTGTCTAATGGTATAGGATAATTAATGGATATGTATAGTATGACCTACATATGGGGTGTAAGGTGGTGTGTTAGGTAAGATTATCTTGTCTATGAAGATGTTAGTGATATATATGAGCGAGATTAATCATTAGGTGCTTGAAAATTTACATGTGATGGTGCTTGTTCTATAGACCAAGCATGAAGGTTGTGGATTTCCTTGTAGGAAATGAGCCCGTTTAAGTAAGGTAACCTTTTCCTTAAGGAATATATCATTTTTAGGTTGATTTTACCCCTTGCTTAAATATAGGTTCTTTTAAAGCTAAGTAGCCTTCAGTTTAATGGTGAATACTTTGTACTCATAAAGGTTCTTGTATAGCTTAATCTTTAAAATGATAACTTAACAAAATATATTTTCATGGGAATTGCTCATAAAGTTCTTTCGCTAAGATTAGTCATGGAGACATGTTTTCATAAAATTACTCTTAGAGATTTTATGTTTGTACTAACTATAGATATTCATAGAGGTTTTTTTAAAGAGTTTATTCATGGAGATACATTTATATAAAGACCATTTGTGGAGACTTTCTTGTGGACTGATCATAGAGATTAATGGATATCATTCATTGAGTTTTTTGTTATAATCGATCATGAAGATAAATTTATATGGACACCAGTCATAAAGATGTTTTTCCAAATCAGTCATGATGATTTATTGAGCTTTTTATCATAACCGATCATGGAGATATATTTGTATGATGGGCAATCTTCATCACTTATTATAATTTTCTTCGTTTGATGGATATGATGATGTTGTTGGTCTAATGGCTTAGAGGGTTTTTTCCAAGGCAATGTCATAAGCATACTTTAGTCCTTTACTTTATGAAAAGGTTTCCCTTTATGATGAAAGTTGTTGGAGATTCAAGAATCCTAATAGAGCATTCTTAGTTAGGAAATTAACATCCTTCTTATGTCCATCTTTTTAGAATATTTGCCAAAAAAAGAGGTTAAAAGACAATAAAAAAAATAGTATAGAAGAAGGAATATAACTTGCCTTTATTCTTTTCCCACATATACCACCATTAAAAAAACTCTCAACTCAAGCTTTAAAAATTGATGTGCCTTCTCCTGTTATGTTGGTGGGTTTGGATTTTGAACATTAAGATTTGGAAATGACTTGAAAAGTTTGAGAGAAAGTTTGGAAAATAGAAGTCCATCACCAATACAATTGAGTGAGCTTTATTGGACTAGCAAGACTTGACACCCTAGTGTTACCTGCGAAACAAATTCCTCACTTGGAGTAAGAGACCCTCCAATATTTAAGTTAGCAACATTTAATAAGGTAAAAGATATATAATGTATATAAACCTCGTTAGAGAGGTCTAATGATGTGAACTAAGATTGTTTACAGATAGAAGAATGAGAAACCTCCTCCTTCATCGTTAAGGTTGTAATTATTGTTGTTGTTCTTATGTTATCTTTAAGATTTTTTTCTTAGAGTTCATGTACTCGTTCATTTTTTTCTCGTTGCATGGGATGAACGATATATAAGAAAAGACTGAGTGTCCTATTTTAGGGATAATCATTTGATATAATTGACATTATTGAGAAACGTTAAGTCATTTAGTATAGAGAATTGTGACTAGATGGGCTAGGTATGAGCAAGTCGTACGACGACTCTGTTAAATAAAGCCTATATTGATGATTTCATGACACTAAATGACAACCATGTATAGGGTTGATTTTTTTAGGCAAGATAGTATATGGAGTTCGGATGTGGAAGTCCACAACCCAACTCATACAGGGGATTGGACTAGGAATTAAAATAAATTAAAGCATGTGAGAAAACACCGTAACTTTCACAAAACATTGTGGATTGCTACAATGTCTCCCCTCATTTTTATTTTTATTTTGCTTGAACACGTGGTTTTTTTTTCCTTTTCCTTTTCTTTTTTTTTGTTATGATTTTTTAAAAAGTTATTTTATCAAATTTTTTCTTTTTCTTTTTTCTTTTTATGAGGTTAGCATGGTTTGCAGGTTTGTTAAGGTAACTCGAGTTACTTTAGTTTATAGGTTTGGTGGGGTTTCTTTCTTTTTTTCTTTTTTAATTAAACTTGGTTTTTTATAGTCTATTTTTTTTCTCATATAGTTAACAAATATAATTTTAGAGAAAAATCATGTTATTAAACTATATAAAGTAATAAAAATGTGAGGAAACCATTGTTCACCCAACACTTATTGCAATGTGGATTACAATAGTAATCCACAGTGTTTTGCTTTCTTTTTTGTTAAATTTTTTATATGATATTTTTTTCAAATTTATTTTTGTCAATTTATATTTTAAAATTGAGATTGTTGTGAATTTAGTTTCATAATTTTCTTCTTTTTATTTTGTCATTATATGAGGTTAACATGGTTTACGAGTTTGCCAAAGTAACCTAGGTTGCCTCGATTTACAACTTTGGTGGGTTGTTTTTTTTCTTTTTTTAATTAAACTTGATATTTTTATAGTCTATTTTTTTCTCATATAGTTAAAAAAAATAGTTTTAGAGAAAAGTCATGTTATTAAACTTTATAAAGTAACAAAAATTACAGGGTGTGAGGAAACCACTATTCACCCACACACATTGCACTGTGTATAACAATAGTGATCCATAATGTTTTGCTTTTTTTTTTGTTTTTAATTTTTTTTTTATGATTTTTTTTCAAAAAAACTTTTCATCTTTTAATATTGGGATAACTGAGAATTTGACTTCATAATTTATTTCTTTTTATTTTACCTTTCTATAAGATTAACATGGTTTGCGGGTTTGCCAGGATAACCCGGGTTGCTCTGGTTTACGAGTTTGGTGGGGTATTTTTTTTTTAATTGAACTTAACTTTTTTATCGTTTATTTTTTCTCATATAGTTGAAAAAATACTTTCAGAGAAAAATTATGTTATTAAACTTTATATAGTCCATGAACTTATTCACAGGTTTGGCTAGTTGACTTAGTTCATGGGTCTAACAAGTTTAACTTTTTTTTAATTAGTTTCTTTTATTTCATCCTTAGATAATGGATTAATTGGAAATTTAGTTTTATAATTGGTTCCGTTTCGTCTTTTATGAGGTTATCAAGTTCTAAAAAAAACATATTGGTATTAGGTTGGTGTTTGATTTCGCAATCGTTTATTTTTGTTATCATATAGTAAAATAAAAATAGTTTAAAAAAATACAAATTATAATCCCAGTGGAGTCTATAACTCAGTTCACAGGTTTGGCGTACTAGCCCGACTTACCTGATTCATGGGTTTAACGAGTTTACCCACCAATATGATATGCTTTGTTTTTGTTTTTAGTCTTTTAATTGATTTTACTTTATTATTTTTTTTATTTTATCTTTTAATATTAGATTGGTTGGGAAATAAACTGCATTATGGATTTTTATTTACTTTTTATAGGGATAATTGTCTCAAATAAATATCTACTTTTAGGTTCTCGCTTAATTTTATGAGCATCTATTTTTATTATATAATTAAATATAAAAATATAAAAAAATTTATTAAACCCAATAGAGTCCATGAATCGGGTTACAGGGCAACCGATGTCGATCCAATCTGTCATGGTCTTAATATTTTTTAAAAAAACATTATCTTGAAGTTTTTTTAAAAGCTAAATCATGTTTTTATCGATCATCAATTAATTTAAATCGAGTTAGCTCCTACACAGTTTAATTAAAAACTTAAGTTAAGTAAATAGCCTAACAAATTTTAAAATTAACTTATTTGCTCTGATTTTATAACACAATTAAAAAAATTTCAAAGGGCACAGACCAATGTACTCATAATTAAAAAAAAAACTAAAAGAGATTAGTGAATCACTGTAGATTGTGTCTAAAATCACTATGGATTGCACTTTTTATGTTTTAAATTTCGCTCTTGCGATAAGTTTTGGCCAGTTTTCTTTCGCTGTTTTTTCATTTGTTTTGTTGGGTACGTGGCAGCCTCCCTACTATATATCTTCCTGTTTTTTTTTTACAATTTACAACTTTCCCATCTCTTTTTTTTTTCTGGCACAAACACACCAGAGAACGCCTCACAAACAAACCAAAGAACACGTTCACAGTTCCAGATCCATCTCAATTAAAATTAAAAAATTTTAAAAAAAGAACTAAAAGGGCTTAGGAAAACACTGTAGCCACTGAGTGTAATCACTGTGGAATGGAGTGGTTCTTATCGCTTGAAGGTTTCTTTTGTCTGGTTTTCTCGCGCAAAGTTGGGATTGCTGGAGATCTACTTCCCTGTTGGTTTGTTGGCGCGAGATGAGAGTTTCTAAGCTGTTAGTTCTCGGCTGTGTGTGCTTCTGTGGGTTTGAGTGTGGCTTCAAGGCTGGGTTGGCTAGTGGCTCTATCTAGGAGGAACATCGTCTTGGTTTCATGGATCTGGTTGGTTTGTTGGGTTTTGTCTTGGCTGGGCTTCCTGAGTTTTGGATGGTCAATAGATGTTTGGTTGGGCTCTTAGTGTTCTAATTTGTTAAGTGTGGAAGGATTGGGCATTAAATGCATGCCTTACCTGCAATATCCCCGGTTATTCGGTGATTGTTGGGAGACTTCTAATTTGTTGAGTGTGGAAGAATTGGGCATTAAATGCACATCTTACTTGCAATGTACCTGGTTGTTTGGTGATTGTTGATCTGGTAGCCTATGATTGGATGTTTGGTTGGTTTTGCACGAAATGGCTGCTATTACTGTTTTGGTTTGGTTTTTTCTCTGATTTCTTTTAGATTTTGCTGGATTCTAGGGATTTTCATGAGAGTTTGAACCTGAAATTGATTGGGACAGTCCTCCTTTTGTAGTTCTGTTTTTTTTTTTTAATAATTACTTACATCTCTCTCTTGAGAGGCACGAAGAGTTTATATGGTTTCTTTCACAATGTTTTTTTTTTATTTCTTGGAACATTTCTCAGAACTCTAATTGTCTTAATTTGGGTGGTCTTTTTTCATGCTCTGTAGTTTGGGGGTTTTCTGGTGTTAACAGGTATGTGTTCTGGTTCCATTTTCAAATGTTGCTGATGCTATGTTTCGTGTGTGTTTGTCTTGCTGTGGAGTGTGCTTGAGATCTGCTGGTTGCTGCAGTGCTTCGGTTGGCAAGAGTCTTTGTACTGGCTATGTTTGTTGTCTATGCACTTCAAGTTTCTTTGGCTTTGCTGAATTCCTGTTTGTTTTTTTTTTCTTAAGAACTTGAATGTTGTTTTTGTGATTGGAGAGCATGATTTTAATTATGGATTTATGAAGACCTTTTAGATTGTCTGGCAGCTGCATTTGTCTGGTTATTTTTACGTGTTGGTTCCCTAATCTTTCTAGGTTTCAATTGCTTGAAGTTTGTCTTTTTTCTTCTTCTTCTTCTTCTTTTTTGCTATTGTTGTGTTTTTTGAGGCACTGGTTTATTGTGTTAGGTGATTATTTTGGTTGGTTTTGTGATGTTTGTTTGCACATGGCATGGTATTGTCTTGGAATTTTATTATTTTTCCATGTTTTTTTTTTCATGTTGCACTTTGCATTTGCCAGTGTTAGAAGTTTTTGATCTTCTATTAGGGGCAGTTCATCGCTGGAGAGGTTGTTTTGGTGTTTGGCTATGCATCGACCTCATCATTTAGCCGGTTTGTTTACAATGTCTTTCATGTTCGTTTAGTTTGCTTGGTTGTTATGTGTTTTCTTGGATTTATATTTTGCTATCATTTGGATGCTTGGTTTTTCTAATAATTTTGGTTTTGGTTCAATTGGGATATTTTATGGCAATTGCCTGCTACATGTTGATTCTGAGTTGGATTTGTTGGTTTCGTCAAATTTTTTGGATGTTCTTGGATTTTTTTTCATGTTCATGAAAGGACCTCAATGCATGCATGGATTATGTTTCAATCTTGTAGTTTCTCTCCCGGTTCCTCTCCTGTTTTGAATTGGGCTATCAAACTTGAAAAATTCACAAAAGACATCATGATCAGCTCCTGCACCACGCTGACTACCATATTGTGATAGAAGTTTGATGAGAGGAAGGCAAATAGAGTACTCTTAGCTCAGTGTAATGCAACTGCTCTTAAAGGAACAAGGAAAGTAATTGTTCTACGTTGCTCTCATACTTTAAGTGCTGGAAAATTAAAGGACAGTGATTGGCAATGCCTAACTTAAAGCTTAAGTTGTTGGACTGGGTGGAACTATTTGAAAATGATTTTTATATTAATTTTTTTCTCACTATCTCACCATTTTTATATTAAACCAATGCCTTAAAAAATTTATATTGATAAAGTATTAGAAATATAATGAAATAAAGATAAAAAAAGGTTGTGCTCCTGTAAAACCACATATACCAAATAAATACATGTTTGTGATTTAAATATTACTTTGTCCATACAAAATTAATGTAACTCATCATTATATAAAAACACCAACTCTATACTGAAACCCATCAATATTTAAATATTACTTTGTCCGTGCAATTTTTTTTAGATTTTGGGTCAATGTTTTTATAGTTGATAGTTTTTTGCTCTAATTCATGCGGTCTTTTTAATTGGCAAGGGCTGTCATGTGGGATTGTTGTTTTTCATTTCAGTAACTACAGTTCCCCTTATTGTTTTCATTTGCCTCTGCAGTTTTGTTTGTGTTTTTTTTCCTTTCATCTTATATGTGTGCCTTCGAATGGATTCCATGTTTTTTTTTTTTTCAGGTTACTAGGTAATGTGTGAGTTGTATTTTGTTATCTCATTCCTTTGCAACATGATCAGCATAATGCACACATTATTTAATAGCATTTTTTTTCTGCACTATGTTCACACAAAGCCTTAGGCTGCTTCATGTTTGCACTATTTAATTAACTCATGGTTTTGTGTCATTTTAGGTTGGAAGCATGTTTTTTTCTGACATTGTGGGGGCATATTTTGATATTGTATGTGGGATTTATTTGTCGTGGTGATCTAGGTTATATTGGCGAGTCCCATTGAGGTTCTACAGTGTGTTTGATTTATTTTTTTTTTCTATCATTGGTTCGTTATGCTTGCAAGCTTTGGTTTGACTCATGAACATGCTGCCGATGTTGTTGCATGTGGAGCTTGCATTTTGGTCTTCTCTATGAACTTTGCTTTGCTTTGACTGTGCTGTTGATTTTTTTTCTTGCCTAATAGGCTTTTTTTGGGTTATGTCAATGTGTCTACATTGGAGTTATGTTCATTGCCGATTTGGATCTTTGTGATCTTGGGTTTAAGGCTTTTTCAAGTTCTGTCAATGGTTGTTATATTGTTCTTTGCTTTTTTTTTCTTATCTTTGTGAGCGATCATGCGATTTGAATTTGTGATCGTCAACACATATTCGTATAACGATAAAAATAAGATGTGTAACAATAAGATGTGTAAAAAAAATATGCTTAATTTTTATTTTCTTGCTTCATCCACACACATTTAACTTCATCTAATTCAGAAATGTGGACAGAATTTTCAATCTTCAATTGCATCTACAACACAGAACAAAAAAACCAAAAATATTTTTCTGGAGGCTATTTAACATGTAAAAAAAAAGACATTAACTACAGCATTAGATTATAGCGAACTTTTTTTCTTTTATTTTACAAGTTATTCTTCCATGTTATTTTATGTTACACACACCTTCTACACATCCTTTCTTTTTTTTAACATAATTTATTTCATTGTCTTACCATCACGGGAGAACTAGCAATTTATTTACTAATGACTTGGATTTGGATTTCTACAACAAGAAGATAATTGTTGCCTCTGCAATTTTGATATAATTTGCAAACAACATTAAATAATCTGACAGCTTATTTGCATTTTGGTGTTGTTTATAATTTTATCTATATTATCAAATCATTGATACTAGACTTAGCTTGCAGTTCTCTTTATCATTGCCTAGCAATTTTTTTTTTCGATGGATGTTATTTTTGTTCTGGCAAACAAAATTACACATTCATACAGGCAACCTAAAATATCGCCCGCGGCAAAGCACGGGCAGTCAATCTAGTTACTCTGCTAAATATAATAATGAAAATCTCATTACAGTTTTATAATCACCGGCCACCAAAAATCCGTGGAAGTAATGCTGCTCTTATAAAAAAAAAGTTAAAAAAATATTATTTTAAATTTTTTTTAAATAACCTATATTAATACCAGATTAATCCTCTAATTCATAACTCGAGCTTGAGCAAGGTTAATTCATAACGAAAACCTTGGGTTGGGTCAATCCACGACATAAGCTTTGAACATGGTGGACTCTGATCGGTTCTTATAATTATTATATTCCTTATATATAGCCATCGTCATTTTTCTCGTTTTGAGTAAATGGGTGTATTTCTTCTTTACCGGACAGACGAGACCGTGCATACATACGACAAGCTCTCTTTCTTCTGATTGATTATTTCGTTCTTTTATAAATCAAAGACAAGACATCAAACATTACATTAAAAACTCAACAGCCCTTTTATCTTCTGACATTTGGCTCCTTTGTTTCCGTCAAATTCTTGATTTTTAAATCCCTCAATCTTGATTTCTTTCTTTTCTGGGTCTTCAAGAGTTGTTGCTTTGCCTCTGTAAATTGATTGGTTTGGTAGTCATTTCTGGGATTTTTGTTTTAATAACTAAGATCCTAGCTTTTGATGACTCTGAATATTTAGTTGTTTTTATAGCTTAAAAATTCGAGGTTTTGTTATCTGGGTTGTTTTGTAATTGGTTTCGTATCGTTTCCGAGGGATAAAAAATATTTCTGAAAGGTTTTTAAAGCTGGGCTTTGCAAATTGTACTGTTGAGGGCTATTGGGTTTTATAGTTGATCCTGATAAGCTCATTTGAAATCCGAAGCACTTTGTTCCTATTTGGATCATTGTTATTAAACCCGGCCCGGCCCGGCGGGTCGACCCGGTGGCTGGACC
>Ga0307507_10011929_pt1 | contig 10852 bp, 9 predicted proteins | sample 7_EM_MG_FD_207223 | JGI IMG/M metagenome (GOLD analysis project Ga0307507, IMG submission 207223) | Populus trichocarpa ectomycorrhiza microbial communities from riparian zone in the Pacific Northwest, United States - 7_EM | ecosystem: Host-associated > Plants > Roots > Unclassified | place... | reverse complement strand
GCTATTGCATACCACCCAAATTGGAGAAAAAACGCCAAATTCTGGCGGTATGCAATAGCAGTCTTTTCTAAAAACGCTACGACACTACGAGTACCTGCACCATGCATACCCTGCACCGGCACTAAAACTGGCCAGGCCGCCTTGGTCAAAGCTTCTCCCATCATACACTCCTCAGCAAAATTCGGACAAGATCTACCGTGTAATACCCATCCATCCCAACTCCAGCCCAGCCAGTCAGTAACGATAACGAGGCTCTACCCGAAAATCCCCTAATAACACTGCCGTCACCATTGCCGCCAACCAATCAAAACCTACATTCTAGACCTACTCTAGCCCGCGCGCCAAGACTAAACGCGTACCCCCTCCCACGACAACAACGTACAATCATGTGGAAGGGGAGGAAAGAGACGGGGAGTACGTATACAATTATCACAGCAGTCTTGGCATAAGGTTATAGAACATGCTATCCTACGCTATTCTATGCTGACTGGCTAGTTGGCCGGACAAATCGCTGAATGGGTTCTAGCTCGAGAGTCCGGGGATTAAGCATCGGCCGGTAATGGGCGCTCCCACGCTACCTCCTTGCGCTGGGGAGATATAAAATATCTAATAAGCGTGATATGATTGGACAGTAGACGACAGTGCGAGTGTACGATACAGGTGCCGTAAGTTTATAGTGCCCTGTCGTGCTCCCATCAAAACACGAGGAGAAAGGGAGGGAGGGGGCAAACCGCATCATAGGATATTTTCAGATATCGAGTAGAACTTACAGTAGCATACCGGTGCACAAATAGAGTGCGATAGTGAACAAAGGGAAGAGATAATACTATCTACTGTACGTCACTTCCATCCAGGACAGACACCGCCTCCTCACGAATCGGGATACAGGAGAAGAAGCTGTGCTTGAAAAATCACTGATCCACCATACCAGTCGACATACTATCACAGCCTAGTCACCTTCCGGGAAGTACCGTAAGAACTAATAATCGCACCTTGTGTCAGAACGTTGGAGTTGCCTCTCTTAGCAGCCTAGTGTTTTTTTAATATTTATTCCCTATTTGTCGGGAGAGCAGTTTCCTTTTTAGTGCCTTCTGCCCCTTTTCCAGAAGAAACTTTAGACCATACCTAGCACATGGCCCACTCTCCAAGTTCAGTAGAACCTACCGTAGAACAAATAATACTAGTAAGTTGGAGTACAGTACGGAGGTACAGCGGGTAAGTTTTGTAGGTTCCACAAACCAGGACTGCCATCCTCACCCCCTGTGTAACCTACAAAACTTACACGCTGTACAAGGGTCAGGCATTTAGTCATGGTACAGAGCCGGGGTGGTTGAACCTGATTTTAGACCAAGTTCTGGTGCGCCATGACGGGCCGAGACAAGTAGAACAAGTGTCGTGTAGAAAAATCGTGATTCGTGATGTTTGGTTGCAAAGAACAAAAAAGTGCAAAACAAAGTGAATTTTCTTACCAGAATGCCGTGAGAAAGCGATGAGATAGCCGAGAACTTACCGAAAGCAAAGGATAAATAGTCTCGATAAATGGTATCGTAGTTCAGATATTCTACAGGTGTAAATACTCCTACTCCTTGAGCCACTTGCAATGGTTCGTGGTACACAGAGTATTACTCATGCCTTTCAGGCAACTTCAGCATCTCCATTCAACAATAATACCACCCTTTCCTCCGCAGACCAAGCCCAGCCTCTATTGCTCTCACCTCTATCTTGTTCTACCTTATTACCTATTGACTCCTCACGTATCCGTCCTTCCTCTCAAGGAGTTATAGAGCTGGAGTCCGAATACAATTCTGAGTCCCAGGTAGATTCAGAACTTAGTCCTACTGATATTGGCTATGACTCTCTTCCGGTATCCTCAATACCAGGCACTCCTACTCCTGTTACCCGAAGTAGTCAAAGAGGTAGTTATTTTAATTCAATGTCTACTTTGGCTTTCTCTTCTAACTGATTTATCACTTAGTAACCTTATCTTCAAGCATTACTATTAACAATGCTATTGCGCATTGTTCAGCAGCCAATAGTACTATATCCTCCAACCAGCAATCTATAGCATCCGAGTACCCTATTCCCAGATCCAGTACCAGTATTGCCCAAACACCAAGTCAAGCTGAAAATCCCGGTCCATCACAAATCATGCATTCTGAGATCTCAAGTCCGATGAGACATAAAATACGTGCCGTGTGCCATATCGCCCAATCGACCTACCGGCATATTGCTGAAAAAACCGGGCATTTCCCTCTCGACTGTTTTCCGAATGGCACATCCAGTTGGCACTTCAGTTCACAGCCAAGTACGTCGCTGCCCAATGATGCTTACCCTACACCTACCGAGCAAGTTAGTCAATCTTGCTACCTCAACAGCTGCGAAACGACGTAAACTATTAGCGGAAATTGCCTTTATGGCCGGCGTTCAGGCCGATAATAGAACCCTTCGTTGATACTTTGCTGAAGAAGGATACCACAGACGTGTGGCTCTGTCACAAACAGTGACTAAGCAAGGTGGAATTCCTCATGACTAATAGTTATTAGTCATCGGTTTGTTATCTTTTACACTATGAGATCAGTTGACTCATAGGTTTTCACATGACGTGGCAATAGTGTGTCATTGGTTGATTGTTTAGTGACATGACTCAAAATTGTGGTCTTGTGATTTATGTATCTCGCACATGACGCATAGTTATGATTTATGGGTATCGCGCAGGTGACCCCTTTGGGACACATGACTTGTTTTATGGGTTTTGATTGGTTGCGAGATTTAGCGCAGCTGACCCGTACGAGTCAGCTGATGGATTTCACACTATGACTCCATCAGCAAAAATTATTATATGCGTCCCGAGCGTCCTGTGCATCAGACGCTCGGGACGCTCTAAACGTTAACCGCGATTCATGAGGTAACATCGGTCCGACGTTACGTCCGGACGTTTCCACCTCCGTTACGCCACGTCCTGACGCCATCCTGACATCCACCCCCTGCGTCCCCCGCGTCCTGAATACGTCCAATGCTATGCCCTCCCCTCCTGACGGCCTCTGATCCTTGGCTCTCAGCTTCTGACGATCTTACTTCTCGATGTCTCTCGTCATGTCTAACCTACGTTAACTATCACCTCCTAACGCTACACTGTGTTCTTTGGACACCGATAGGATACCGTCCTGATAGCTCTCCCATGCGCTCTCGACGCCGTTGTGATAGCTCCCCTATGCGCTCTCGACGCTCTCGTGATAGCTCTCCCATGCGCTCTCGACGCCCTCGAGATAGCTATTTCATATTCGGGACGCCGTCGTGATGGCTCTCTATATCTATTCTTGACGCCATCTCGATAGATTCACCATTTTTCTCATGTGCTCCGGACTCCGTCACCACTCCGCGCCTTGTATCTTCAGAGATTCAAGTTCATTCTCATATTTTATCTCATTTACTACTAAGTACATTGTGATCGCCACGACCTCTTCGTCACAGCGCTAAATTTCTTCATAGTTCGCCGGATTGAAGATGCGCCAAACAAGGCGCATCTTAAATCCGGCGACTTGCGTATATCTAACCCACGTCATTACGTCCTTATCTTCCTGCTATTGACGCTGTTCCCGAGCCTGAGTATCCCCTACGGCAGCACAGTTTGGCCTACTACTAAATCTATTTAGTCTACATGCACTGTATTGCCTAATCTCGATTCCCGCCACGCTCAGCGTCCTGTCCCTCATCGTCTTATTGACGGACAAATTCCCCTGACCTTCCTGAGAGTCATCCAGGCTCAGGGAGAGGCGATCGGCTCGATCTGGACTCATAGCGCTCTCCCACGCCAGTTCCAGCGGCAATTCCTGCGAGTCAACTAAACTCGGCGGATCAGAATCTAGCATCCCAAGCGCCCACGCAATGCTCCTCTGACTAAAGTCAAATGACCTGTCGCTCTCCTGCGACCCTTCTTGACTATCCCGGTGTTCTTCTAGGCCCCTAGCGTGAGCTCTGATTGGTGTCTGTTCTCGTCCAGCAGCTCCTCTAGGATTCCTGCGGGATAGCTGACGTTCAAGTTCCGCGTGGACTTTGTCATAATCGTCGATAAAGCCTTCGCGCTGCTCCTTCCCCGTTCCAGGATGTGCTTGCTGAACCTTGTCCGTGATCGTCTCACGCAGATTCCCCAGCATCAGCTCTTGCGTCGGCCTTGGGAACTTGCGCCACGTGTTCCTCTGCCGTAGGAAAAGATCTTGCGAAATCGGTTAGCCACCTAGATCCCTAACAAATCGTCCAGAGATTCCGAGACTCTTACCCGTAACTACCTCGGCCTTGAAGTCCGGAGGGTCTTGATATACTCCAGTCCGCCATGGCCGTAGGGTATGGCAGAGAATTGCGCACGTGAGGCAGACGAGTGTGTCATTGATCTGCTCCAAAAAAGCCGGGTCCAGTATCCCCAGCGCTTGCTTGCCACTGAAATACTTACCGTATATCGATTCGGCAATCTGGGGCGCCAGGAACTGGTAAGTTTTTCCCTACGCCAAATTAACAGTTAGTAGTGATCCGAAGTCCAGGTTTGTCAATCCGTGGATACCAACCTCATACCCATATGGCGGGCACATGAACCTGTCGTCTTCGAGGAGGTATTTGACCCTACAAGAGACAGCTGTCGGGTCGTCCGGCAGTTCGTATAACCTCCGTATATCATGTTTTATATGATACACGAATTGCCCCCGCACGCCCTAGTGTTTTTGCCGTATCTTTGATAGTTAGTAAAACACCCTGTATCTTATCACGTCTGAGTGCACTTACAAGGTCAAGACTTTTCTCGGAGGGTTCAATATTCCCGGCATCAGCAATTTCATCCTGTGCGTGACTCCAAATACTATGCACCGCAGACGTCAAAGCAGCCGCGTCCGCGAGTTGTTCAACCAAAAGGGTGTACTGGATCATTAGACACTTTCCCACGCCTACTACTTCCCCTTCTGCCCCTGTCACCGTATTGCGCCGTGAGTTAACCCCATGCCGGATGCGCCCGGGCCGTGGTGTGCTTGGTTCGCATAGTGGTGGACTGGAGCTTCTGACGCCTGACGTGGCAGCACTAGGGAGGCCCAGCGAAGATGAATACTGTCCTACACTTGATGATAGGAGGATCGGCGGGGTGTAGGCTCTACCGGGAATTATTCTTACACGAGCCGCGGGGGTCTGTTGGACAAGCGCTGCCTCCTGTGATCCGGAGGTGGTCGAAATTCGCACAAATCGTGCGCGCTTGTTTCCCTGTCTCCCAGCCGCTTGAGACTCCCGACGCCGTCCAGATGGAGTGTTGTCAGCACTATCGTGGTCTTCTACATCAGGTTCCGTGTCTGGTTCAGTTTCGTCCCCCTGGCGTGAGGCCTGGTACTCATCACTGCTATCGTCGCTAAGACAAACAGTTTCTATATGTCCTTGTCCATCAGGCTCCGTCTCAGGTTCGGTATTCTCTCTGGTCTGAATTGTGCTCCTCTGTGGGCGCTTTGATAGTCTTCCCCGAACACCTCCAATTGGTGGTGGAGATGAATTCCGACTTGATAACTTGCTGTTCGGTGGCGTACTGTGGGAGCTGCCGGATTCGTCCTGCTGCGTTCCAGATCCGGTTCCCCTGTTCGCGCGTACGACTTCGTGTCTGCGCCCGTTCAGATTTCCCACTCGGGGTGTTGGCTGACTGGATCCCACGGTGTCGGACACAATGTTGTGCCTACGCCTGCTCAGATTGCCCACTCGGGGAATTTGTTGACTGGATCCCGTTATGTCGGGTATGACAGCGCGTCTACGCCCGCTCAGATTTCCCACTCGGGGAGTTGGCTGACTCCGGGAATTCGATTGCATAGTGAGTGTGATACTAGACGGCTAGTGAACGTTGGATAAGAGAGGAATTGGGAAGTAGGACAATGGAACTGTATCTCGAGCGTGCTGAAAGGCTAGAAGCTTGTGTAGTTTTCTTGTGTTGGATCGGACGCGTTAGGTATTATACTAGTACGCTAGAATCAGGGGGGATGGTAGGCTCACAGACTATCACTCGGTATGCAAGAGAAAGATGTGCCTACGCAAGGCGTTTTAGGGGTGTTCAATACTGAGTTCGTCGTCTAGGCGTTCTCAGCTATCGGAAGACTCACTGGTCCATCGTGGGAAATATTAGACGAAATGAAGGCGTCGCCAGTGTCGCCGGCTTGGCGAAATCTAGCTACAATGAGTATCAGCTCGAGATCTAGTTGCTCGCGATACATTCGCCACGTCTAAAGAGTATTAGGAATATCTACTCTCATCTCCAGACGTCAAATCAGCAGCGCTGAACGTCTTGGGGGCTGTATGCAAGGTTCCCCTAGCGAGTGTTATGTGAAATGAAGATCCGCGGACTTGAATGTGGCTGGCTGGCTGAGCGAAATCTAGCTGCAAGGAGTGTCGGTTAGCGATGTGGTTGCTAGCGAGACACTCGCCACGCCAAAAGAGTATTAGGAATATCTACTCTAATCTCCGGACGTCAAATCAGCAGCGCTGAACGCCTTGGAAACTGTATGCAAGGAGTTCACCTAGCGAATAAGCTGACGCAGCCGGTTCGCGTCAGACTGGATATGGACATGCACCAACTATTACTTGGTATGCGAGTAAATGGACTAGCCAGGAAACGAGGTTTTGAGAATCGTCAACCTTATGCCCGTAATGCAGACAATCTCAACTCTCACGAGGCTCAACACGTTGTCGTAAGGAGAGTTACGGTAGGTGGAGTGAAGGAGTGGCCGATGCGAGTAAAAAATTCGCCTACGAAACTGCGTTTTGAGAATAATCAATCTTGCGCTTTGGAGCAGACACTCTTACCTACCATAGGGCTCGGTGCTCGGGCAGAAAAATTAGGTGAAATAAGGATATCGCCAGGATGAACGTGGCTGGCTGGCTGGGCGAAATCTAGCTGCAAGGAGTGTCGGTTAGCGATGTGGTTGCTGGCGAGACACTCGCCACGCCAAAAGAGTATTAGGAATATCTACTCTAATCTCCGGACGTCAAATCAGCAGCGCTGAACGCCTTAGAAACTGTATGCAAGGAGTTCACCTAGCGAATAAGCTGACGCAGCCGGTTCGCGCCAGACCGGATATGGACGTGCACCGACTATCACTCTGTATGCTACTTAATGGATTGGTTAGGGAACGAGGTTTCGAGAATCGTCCAACTTGAGTCTGCGACGCGGACAGTCTCAACTACCATAGCATCTAGGCGTGGGGGAATTAGTCGAAACGGGGGCGTCGCTCATCTAATTCGCCTCGCCTAAAAAAGGCTTAGCGGAATCTGCACTCATCTCCCGACGACGAATTAGCGCGGCTAAACGCAAGGTACGAGTAAAACTATGTGGGAGTACAGGGCTGGGACTACAGCCTAGTACATAGTCCTACATAGGCTGGAAACGCGATGCGCTAGTGCTCTATTTACTAGTGGGAGAAAATTCTAAAAGGTGGTGAATTGTAATCGTGCCTGGGTTTGATTACTATTATACAAATGACAACAACCCACGAAAATGTAAGAATAACAGACGCCTAGTAGGAAAAATGTATCCAGAATAAGGGAAATTTGGGCAGTGGAAAAAACGTGATGTGAGTAGTAAGAAAAATCAAGTTTTGCGATGCCCTTTGCGACTTCTCCCACGCCAGGGCGTAGTACGAATCGGGTCTTCAGGCTGGGCAGGCCGTTTCGGGTCGGATGCGTCAGCTTGTGCTTTCCCGTTTCCTTTTTCGACGGGGTTCTTCGCATTGGGGTGGGTGGTATCTCTAGATCCTGCTACCGTACTGCCGGGAGTAGTAGTGTGCTGGGTCACACCGGGATTAGCTAAACCGGGAGCGACGCTTGTAGGGGACGTCGGAGGAGCAGGGGGGGGAGTCACTCCTGGTGGAAAGGACTCGGGCGTGGGCGTGGGGGACGTCACGTGGTGAGTATCGCGATCTACGGATGGCTCACCTTGGGCGGCAGGGCTGTCCATGGTGCCATCATGCCCACGACTGGGACGACGACTCCCTCTTGTGTTGGGTGCCGCAGTCGCTGGCCTAGGTTGGGGCGCTACAGTCGCTGCACTCGGTTCCGGCGCCACAGTCTCGGGATTTCTTAGGAGCTGCGCCATAAAGGGATTCGCTTGCACAAAAGCCCTCATCGATCGGAGCATGGCTTGTTCAGAAGCCGCTAGCCCTGAGGGCCCAGAGCCTGAGAGCCCAGAGCCTCAATCCCGATGCTGCAAATCCTGTGTAGGTCTGCCAGGTTGATCACGAATCGGAGAATGATCGCTCTCTGCTAGTGAACGACTCCCGCGCCGTGATTTATCGCTGCCCCTAACCCTATGCTGCGAACCCTGGGTACGTCTGCTAGGCTGATGACGAAAGGGAGACTGATCGTCCTCTGAACGGTGTCCGCGCCGTGGTTCAACACTGTCTATATCGTCGTCCTAGGTGTTTGATTAGCTATAGAGTTTGTATCCAGACATTGAATGAAAAGCGCATTGAACACAAAAACCTACAACTTCAATGATATCTCGGTCGCGATTAGGCGTCGGGTCATCTCCCAACGTTTTCTCGTTGTCGTTGTCGTCATCATTGCCTTCTTCGTGGTTGCTGATGTTGTCGTCGTCGCCCTCGTCGTCGCTGTAATCTTCTTCTTCCCCTGTGTCATGGGCTTGCCCCCAGCGATCCCTGGCCTTTCGGTCGAAAAAGGGTACCGCCCGGAAAGAGGCGCAGGGGTCGTATCGTGGTTCCAGCCTTGACCCTGACGGGCCTCCAGTACAAGGAGATCAAGAGGATCTTTGCCCGGGTTGGCAAGGAGCCATGCCCAGATGTCATCATCTTTATATAAAAAGATGAGCTCAGAAAGAGGGAGGGGATCCGAGGGTTGCAGGCGTAACGAGCTGGCGCCCTGCCCGGTCGCGCTGATTAGATATCGGGGGTATCCGATTGCCTGCTCCATTTGTTGTCGCTTGAGCACCCCGAGCAGCGTTTGCATGCTCGGTGATGCCAGGACGCCCCATACGATCCCTTCGCTGGGATCTGTACTATACCAGGGGTGGTGCAAGAAGGGGTGCCCAGCTTCAGGAGCTCCTGTCCGCCGGATAATGTGGAGTCTTATCGCCCTTGAGGAATAGGGAGATGCCCAATCATATTGAGATTCTAGAAAATAGTTGGTACTAGTCGCAGAATAGGGAAACGTACTGTAGATAGCGATGAGCACTTACTTTCAGGTTCCGTGTCTTCGGTGGCCAATGCACCCTCTGCTCGCTCTGCGTAGAGACGATTGTTCGTCGCCTGGAGCTTTCTACCAATATCGCGGACTAAGTGTCTTATTTGACGTTCGACTTCAAAGATATCTTCTGGGCGGTGCTTGATTTTAATAAGCGTCATTCGGTTGCTGACCGGGGGAAGGGAGTGTGCGAAACTGATGACAGACTTCATTTGCTGGTCGGTCAGGCACGTCGGGCTCCATGACAGCGCCGTGATGTAGGCCTTGACTTGGTCGCGCCATGTACTGTATGCGCCCTTAGTCTTGCGAGGGTTCAAGAACCCACACCAGCTTTTCGCGTACACAATGTCGCCATAGCTCCCTCTGATATCCACCGGCAGTTAGGTCCCAAATTTCTGGCATATGCGTAGCTGTATCTCTGCTTTCACTCACAAATCATCCTCCACGTCAGGTTCAAATGGGGGCTTTTCAGCCAATGCCGATGAACGACTGCTCACGCAAATAGTCAGTTGATAGGTGGAAGTTCGAGAATGTGCGATCTTAATCCTCTAGGAAGATTTCTTACGTTCTCGACGCCTCACCGGCGATGGCGGCTGCTCGCGGATAGCTTTGTCTGCGTTTCGCACTGGTGACTTCGTCTGCCGGCGTTTGAACGGCAGGACGCCTGGGAACAACAGAAATGTTAAGATAATGAGCTCTCGATTGACGTAGGAATGGTTCTTACTTTATATTTTTCCCTGGCGCTTGTGTTTGTTTCAATGGAGGCATTGCAAGGAAGGAAGGATCGCAACAGTGCTTGGTGGTGTGTGGCCATACAGGTGATCGGGGAATGTTTGTCAGATGAAGGACTGACGAGGGGAGATCTGTGCGGAACTGAACGTTGGGCGATCATGGGGGGATGGGCCTGCTTATACTCCTCGTGGGTGTCCACGAGGGTTGTGCGGCACAGTGTGACTGCACGTTGAAGAAAATTTTGACTGACAGGGCTTTCATGGGTGCGATATGGGTCGTTCTGTCATAACCCTATAGAGTGCATCGTCAATTCGTGTGGTGGGTTGAAAGTTCAATCAGCTTTTGAGCCGCAATAAGAGCCGCGAAGCCACGTGAGGTCGCGTTTCCTTCGGATTCCTTCCTTCCCCCAATCATCCGACGTCGAAGTCTTGGCGCACCATCGTTGACGGATCGCCCATGGCACATCACCTATGCGCTATTCATGCGCGATCTAGAAAGAAGGATGTGAAACTTTCTTTTCAGCTACACTATCAAACTAAACTACTATTCCATGCTTAGGCTCATCCGGCAAACAATCGACACGCTGAACTCATCGCAAAACAGAAAAGGAAACAAACATCCCCGGGCCTATGAAGGGTAAAAGCAAACCGCTAACCCCCCTATCTAGTTTGAACGGGCGAACAATCGACGCTCTGATGAAACTCTTCCATCGCATTTTAAACCCTCAATTGTGACGGAATCCTCACGCAGCCTCTTCACCTTAGGTTCTTCACCATTTTCGTCATCGAACTGAGCGCCGCGCTTCCGTCCCTCCTCGGCTCTCAAAAACTCCTTAGCAATGGAACTCAAGCGTACTCTCTTGGGCGTTTCATCCTCACAATTTTCAGTATCGAACTGAGCGCCGCGCTTGCGCTCC
>Ga0307507_10011927_pt1 | contig 10853 bp, 7 predicted proteins | sample 7_EM_MG_FD_207223 | JGI IMG/M metagenome (GOLD analysis project Ga0307507, IMG submission 207223) | Populus trichocarpa ectomycorrhiza microbial communities from riparian zone in the Pacific Northwest, United States - 7_EM | ecosystem: Host-associated > Plants > Roots > Unclassified | place... | reverse complement strand
GTAAAAGTGAAGATTTATAGGCCAAATATATATAAAATATAAATATACACCACAACTTTTAGTCATGTAATATACCTGGAGTTTACATGACTAATAGTCTGTTACCTATGGGTGACTGAAGTGAGTTTCCAAGAATGACATACTTCGCTAGCAGGCATGCAAAAGCTGTGCACAATGCCTACTAGGGAAGTACATCATTCTGAGGAAATGCCAAAAATTGCTTATACATGCCCATCATTTCAATTGCCAACTAACTGCATGTGGCTCATTTTGTTTGATCTTAGGCACATTTACATGCTGACTTACATGCTGAAAATTCTCCACAAAACCACTTGTGAAATGGTTGACTGGTTGTAGCACTATGTTAAATTCTATTTTTGTTTTTTTTCCCTCATGCTCATCAACTTGTGTAAGAGGGCCATTGCAAGTGTGGCAGCTATGAGTCCATTGTTAACATCAGAAAAATTATTTTTATCCTATCAATCATGTATGGCCAATATAAGTGTGAAACAAGAGGAAAATAGACCACTGGCCATTATTGATTGACCTACAAAGTTGCACCCACAAAGAATACCAGGTATCTCTTGCAGAACATATCCGATTTTTGTGATATTTATTCTTCTGGAAAGTGGCTTTTAAGCAGATTACAACATGTCCATGTACATAGTATTTGCTCAAAACTCACAGAGCTATTGACCAATTAATGGTGAAGAATCCACATGAAAACAGTAAATGTTGTCAGAGGTCGCCTTAAACGTTGAAATATTATGCACTCTTAGACCCATTTTAAAGTTCCCATGTTTGTGTTTCTAACAAGCCCAGAATCACATGAAACAGATCAGAACTCATGATAATAAGATATATTTCACATCTCTAATACAGACAAAATAGTTTATGCTACAATTTGTGAAATACTTCAAAAACTTTTATCCTGTAAAGTGGGTTGCATTCACTTAGATTAAGCAATTAAAACAAGCATACATAGAGGCCAATCAGTGCAAAAATATTGAAGTCATAGCTTTATACATTTATGCAGAAGGCTCAGAAGTCATGAAGATGCCTTAAGTGTGAATTGATGGATGTCAGTATGTTTTGTGAATGGATTTGTGGAGCATCTTCACAGTGTTTGGTAGTGTCCAAACAAGTCCAGGATAAGCTGAAATGCCTGAGGATTTGGTTAGAATAAAGGCAAAAATACCACTGCCTTGCACTTGGGTTGCCTGGTCACATGCTCATGCTGGCACCAGCATGGTCAAGCAATTTCATGCGATGTTTGGAGAGTGTATTTCTCAGGACTTGGGGTGGTGTCTTTGACCCCATCGACTTCTGATACCCTCATGCCCATTCACATGTACTATTCTTTAACAATGTTATTTCCACTTCCTATTTATTCTGATATTGACTTCTTAAGCCTGCAAAGTTCAATTCTGATGAATGTGCTGCAAAGCAAGAGCATGTGACCATGCTGATGCCAGCATGACCATGTGACAAGGCAACCCAACTGCAAGTCAGACCTGGTAACCACACATCTCTTTCACCTCTTGTTACAAGTCCTCTGAGTTTTATGAGTCATCTGAGTTTATGAAGAGACTTGTTTATTAACACTGGATTTGAGGTTTGATTCAGTGCAGTAACACTGAAATTTGACTTTCTCCCATGAAATTGATTTATTCACACAATCAATATAAGGACCTTGTACTCCTCAATCAATTTTATAGTCAAATATACTACATCATTTATTAACCTTCTTATAGCACTATACATGTTGTCATTTGCACATATATAGTTTAATATATTGCTCTAATTGGCTGTAAGACAGATGAATCAATGTGATTTACTTTTTGTCTCTCTTTTTGCTTCAATTCAACAATACTGTTCTACATTGAGAGTAGACCAATCATCGGTACCAGCCTTGCTGGTGTGATCAGTCTGTACTTAACTCTCCCCCATGTATTCCCAGCAGAATCTGGTGGACTGCCAGAATCCTACTGTAGTCTGGGTAAAGTGTGGCATTCCAGCTGCAGTCCTGGCAGAATATGGTATGACTATTGCTTACCTACTCTAGTCCAGTCATTCCCATTGGATTGCAGGTGGAATCTGGTGGGAATAATTCCAACTGTGTTCCAGCTGCTCCATTTATATGTCATGTAACTTAATGCCTATCAGACTTGTGTAAGAGGGCCATTGCAAGCATGGCAGTTACAAGTGCAATGTTAACATCAGAAAAACCACTTTTATCCTATCAATCATCTATGGCTAATATAAGTGTGAAACATGAGGAAAATGGACAGACCACTGGCCATTATTGGTTGACCTACAAAGTTGCACCCACAAAGAATACCAAGTATCTCTTGCAGAATATATCTGATGTTTGTGATATCTATTGTTCTAGAAAGCAGCTTTTAAGCATCTTCCAATGTGTCCATGTATGTAGTATTTTCTTCAAAACTCGCAGAGCTATTTACCAATTATTGGTGAAGAATCTGACTAAAAACAGTAAATGTTGTCAGAGGTCACCTTAACCATTGAAATATTATGCACTGTTAGGCCTGCTTTAAGGCCCTAATCTGTGTGGTTCTAACAAGCCCAGGATCACACAAAACGGTCCAGAAGACATCAATTAATGGTGAAGAATCCATGTAAAAACAGTAAATGTTGTCAGAGGTTGCCTTAAACATTGAAATATTATGCACTCTCAGACCCATTTTAAAGCTCTGATTTGTGCACTTCTAACAAGCCCAAAATTGCATGAAACAGTTTAGAACTCATGATAATAGGAACAAGTTTTTGGCAAGGCAGATAATTGATCATGTGATCACAGATCTGGGCATGCAAAAGCTGTGCAAGATGCCTGCTAGGGAACTACATCATGGTCAGGAAACTCCAAAATTTGCTTTTTCAAGTATTTCACAATCTGTAGAATAAACTATCTTTTCTGCATTGAGATCTGAAATATATCTTATTATTATGAGTTCTGATCTGTTTCATGCAATTCTGGGCTTGTTAGAAATGCACAAATTAGAGCTTTAAAACAGGTCTGAGAGCACATAATATTTCAATGTTTAAGGCAACCTCTGACAACATTTACTTGTGTAAGTGGGCCATTGCAAGCATGGCAGATATGAATCTTTTATTTGAATGTATAATGATTTTCCAATCAGATATATTTTCCACCAAAAAGTTTAGTTAGAGATTGGTATATGAGGTATATGATTTAAATCTGGTAGTTTTACAATTTTAATAAGTGTGATTGGGCAGTGTTTTACCCTCCCCCATGAGTTCCTGTGAGTTCTGACTGGAATTGCAAGATAATTCCTCCTTTTGGAGTAGGCACCTTCTATTTCTGGTCAAATTTTCCACTGGACAATTATTGTAGCTTCCTATTTGAGCTTTCTAAACATGTCAAAATCATATTGTTTGGTATTATTTTCATGGAGAAATTTTTTAAAAAGCTCAAAAAAAGTCTCATATTGCTGCAGTAAGATACAATTGAAACAGATCCAAAAAGGAACAGTTGGGGCTAACTTTTATTTTTGACCATTTTAGGAAACTGGTCAGGTGGACACTCTTCTAACATCCTATCAGATGGACCCTGACTTTCTTCCAATTGTCAGCTTTCCAGATAATGTTTCCTTTTTCTGATATATACAGTAAACACTGAAGTAGACCCTGAAAGCAGTGCCTGACATCCTAGATATTATGGCTATTTTTTTTTCTTCTGATTTTCTAACTATTTTTCTCAGTAGAATTAAGAAAGTTTCTTTGTTTGGATGTTGTGTGGACCCTGAGAACAGTACCCCAATATTATTAATAACAGTGAATACCATATCTTTTTTTTTCTACTTTTTTCTCTATTTTTTCCCCATTTACTGGCCATATTTGTGCAAATTTCCACATTTAGAAATTTACCCTTAATCCCCAACACAGCCCCTCCTTCATAGCAATGGTAAATACCATTCCTATTTTTTCCTTATTTTCCCCACATTTTCTAGCCATTTCTCCTCATTTTCTGGGTATCTTCCATATTTAGATATAGATCTAGACCTTGAACATGGCCCTGTCAACATCATGGCAACAGTGAACACTATTCCACATTTCTTGATGATTTCTTTTAGCTATTTTCCATGATTTTCTGCTTGTTTTCAATATTTAGATATGAACCCTTAACCCTGAACACAGCCTCTCCAAATTCTCACAAGGGGCAAGTAGCTTTTGTTTCCAGATAAAGAAGTGGTAAACAGCAAATAACTATGTTAAATATTTTATTCCGCATTTGTCACAAAAATGTGGAAATGAGTGATAAAAATAAAATGTTGTTGCTGCAATAGGAAGATAAAGATGAACCTGATTTGCCATGGCAACAATGATGAGGCAATGATTTAATATTGTTGAAAGCTCATTCTGACATGAGGAAACAGGAACAAAGGATTTAAATAATTGCTGGGGAATTAGACAACCCTACACAGGCTAGCTCATCTAATTTCTTGGTAACTAATTAAATTCTTTGTTCATGTTTCTTTGTGTCAGAATGAGGTCTCAATGACATTAAATCATTGCCTCATCATTGTTGTCATGAAAAATCAAGGTTGATTTTTATTTTCCTGCTCTGGCAACAACATGTTCTTTTTATCACCCATTTTCACAAAGATCACAAGCAGGAAAGTATTAATTTTATTTCACTGATCATTTTTGCTACAAATGCAGAATAAAATATTTAACAGAGTTATCTGCTGTTTACCACCTCTTTGCCTGGCAATGAAGGCCATTTGCCCCTTGTGTCTGGCAACAATGACTATGTATATTTTTATCTTATTTCTTTCTGTTTTTTTCTGCCATTTTTTTCTCATTTTCCCTTTATTTTTTATCTAGAGAAGCATAGCTTTCCAGCTTTGGAAATGTACATTGGACCCAGAAAAAAGTCCCTACATTGTCACTCACAGTGAGCACCATCCCCTATTTGTTTCTGAATTTTCCCCTATTTTACTGTGATTTTTCATTGGAAACACTGATGCATCTGCCTCCAGGCTATAGGTGACACTTTAGGTAAATATCCCAGACTAGGAAATTTCCCTGTACTTTGATGGCATTGCTCACAGCCACAATCAAAGGTTGAAACAACAACAACAACAACCAACCAACCTGTGGTAAGTGCTCAGTGTTGTGGTTCCAATGGCACTCATCTATCATCAATAGTCAATCACTCAGTACCACCCTTAATCCTGGGTGAGGTTTTCGCACTCAAACACACCTTTTTTTTACCCATCTTCACCACACCTTTCTTGACCCATGACCATGTTTCCTCTCACCTCCAATCTTCCTCCTTTTCAACCTTGTGCTCCCCTTCGCACCTCTCATAATCACAGCCCAAAGCAACTTCTATTCATCTTCCCCCATGCACCTCCAGCACAGCTTGTGCTCACTTTCGCTTCAGCTGCCATAAGTCTTCCCAGATTAAGGTAACCACTCTGAAGAAGAGTTTAGACCTGCTAGTACATGAACATCACACCCAGATGGCTCTTACTCTACAGTTCATTAGCACCCTCTTGTTGCAACTTGCATCCATTCCAGAGTGCTATCCTACACTTCCACCAGTTGCAGATCACCTCCCAGACTTAGATTGAGACCGAAATCATGTTCATTGCACACACACTCACACCCAACAAACTCTTCACCTAAATCCATTCAACCTCATCCAACACTCCCAACTCACATCCATCCATCTCCAATTCTGTACCCTCCCTAAAATCTGCACACTCCACTTCTGCCTCCCTTACAATGGCCTGGTCAACCCAGGGATATCTTACCCTATGCTGTCACCTCGTTCTCGACAGTCAAAGTGTTTGAACACCAGAATATGGAGACCCTACATAATCGTTCTTAGTAACTCATGACCACACTACCTTTCATCATGCCAACCCAATCTGCTGTAGGCCATCCTCCTCAGCCTAGTTACACATTTTCTACCTTCAATCACTGATCTGTTGAGGTACTCTTTTTAGTTTACCTTAGTCTCTTAGTAGGCATAAGCAGGTGTCTTATTGTAACAATTCTGACAATGACAGACAACCTTGGCCCATGGAATTGCTTAGTCATCTATTCAGGCTTTTATAAAGATTTATAGATAGCTCAGCCAATTCTGCTCCAAATGACATAGTTTTTTTTTTTGCAGTGTGTACTCCTCATTTGTGGAATTATTGTGAAATAATGATAAATGTAAACAAATACAAATTAAGAGTCAGAAAATTAAAACATTTTAAATTTTCAACTCCTACATACCTTCACAGGAATTCCACCAATTAGCCCCTACAGAGGCTTGTTTTGTTTCCCTAATTCATGTTGTTTCATCCCATTTTATGTTATAAATATATTTTAAGCATTTCACACACCATAGCATAGACAATCTGGGTAATATTAGTAACATTGAACCTCTAAAATATATCAGATCTTAATGAGTTCTGGGTTATTCTATGTGTTTTTAGGCTTGTTAGAATACTTCGATGTTTAAGGCGACCTCCCACAACATTTACTGTTTTTATGTGATTCTTCACCATTAATTGATGTGTTCTGGACAGTTTTGTGTGATTCTGGGGTTGTTAGAACCACACAATTAGTGCCTTAAAATGGGTCTAAGAGCACATAATATTTCAACATTTAAGGTGACCTCTGACAACATTTACTGTTTTTAGTCAGATTCTCCACTAATAATTGGTAAATGGCTCTGTGAGTTTTGATGCAAATACTATGTATATGGACATGTTGGAATCTGCTTAAAAGCTGCTTTTCAGAACAGTAGATATCACAAAAGTCAGATATGTTTTGCAAGAGATGCCTGGTATTCTTTGTGGGTGCAACTTTGTAGGTCAACCAATAATGGCCAGTGATCTATTTTCCTCTTGTTTCACACTTATATTATCCATACATGATTGATAGGATAAAAGTGATTTTTCTGATGTTAACAATGGACTTGTAGCTGCCATGCTTGCAATGGCCCTCTTGCCCAAGTTCTATGTGTGTGTATGTCAATGGTTATTTGGATGTAACCTATGGACCACATTACATGACGATAGGCCCAGGCTTCCATGGGTGTGAGCTACCTAATTACATGACTGTCCCACTGTCATGCACCACTTTTGTGACTTCCCATTTGTATACACTAGGAGGTCAGGAACTGTATTTGGCCATGACATCCTTTGAATTCATTACCTCCATCTAAGACATTTCTGGCACACAACAGCAAGTTTACATTGCAAGCATTTGAGGATGCTCCATCTCAGGTGTTGGTTCCTGGAAAAATATGGAGTGCCTTACAAGGCAGTTACCTTACAAAGTGACTGTTTGTCATTGTAAGGCTGATTTAATCATTGTTACCATGTTACAAGCTTGATGAGGCGTGATAAGAAAAATTGGGTCTGATAAGATTAGTTTAGTCTTGCAACATGTGCTTGGATGGCCTCAGCAGCCAACCCAAGGCTATAAACCAATTTTTGTTTTTTTGTGTGTCTTAAAAAGTTACCCATATTCTTTTGATCATGTTCAGCCAGAAATGATAGCAAATCTCATCCAGGGAATAAAGATAATGGTGTTGTAAGGTGGACCTAAAAACTAGATATACTAGCAGCCTTGGGAGATTCCTTATACTGCACTGTAGTCTAAGGGTCTGTGCAACTACAAATATGTAGTCCTCACATGAGGATTGCACAATCCCTGAGGTTTTCGGTTCAGTCCTTGATTGTTGCATTTTAATGTGCCATGTAACCTTGTAAGTTCTGTGCCTATTTGGGGCAGCTTGTAAGGGTCCACCTTCCTATTATAAGCATTTCTCTCTCTGGTTGTAGTGCATTGTAATCTGGCCTGGTCATTATTCACCTTATTTAAGTCACAAAGCTCCATGGGTTTTTCTGACATTTGCACAATGAAGTTTCAAAATTGTGTTTGTAGGAAGTAACAGATGATGATGTCATGTGCATTTCTGAGCTTTCATCTCTCAAGGTGTTCGTTCCAGGTATGGGTGAGGTTTAGGTGAGGATTTGAGTATGATAGAGGGTTTGAAGGTGATGGGGATGGATACTGAGTTTGTTGACTAGGACTTGGGATTGATTCTTCAAGATTAACAGGTAATGAACACTTTTCAAAGGACTTTTTTTTTTTTTAGCAGATTACAGAAATTGGAATCTACATATCTCTAGAGGACTCATTACATTTATCTCTATATATGTAATTAATCCACTAATGCTCTGTTTTTATATTCAATATAATGTGTTCATTCAATTATACTGAGAGTGTCTGTCTTCCAGACTTTGGGCATGTCATGGTGGTAAGAGACAAGGCCTGCAATCTCCTGCACTGAGAGATGTTGCTCATCATGCCAAATGATGGTCCACACACGTATCTCATCCAATACCTGAGGTGCCATGAGAGTAGTGCTTGGAAGTCTGGTCCAGTCTGGTCTTTTGTCCAAATTTGACAAGACCAGGACCAGGACTGGTCCTCACAGGTTGAAGAACCACGAAAAACTGAACTGAACCAATGTCAACTGGTTCAGTGTGGTTTTGGTCAGTTTTTTACAGTTGAAAGACTGGTCTCAACCAGTTTCAGTCTCAACTGGTTCAGGACTGGTTCAGGACCTGTCTCGGAGCTACTGATAATGTATGTAATTGAGTGAATATACTACTGAGCCTAGTACTCAGGCTACCCCTCATTCAGTTTCAGGGGGGGACAGCACTTGTGTGTCCTCATTGTTGTCCATCATCATCCATCATCATGGTCTTCATGTCATTGTCCATCATCCATCGTCGTTGTGGTCATCTGTCGTCACCGCCACATTGCATCATCATCATCCACCCATCTCCATCATCATCCTGTGGCTGGTGTCATGAGTTGTTGTCATCACCAAAGGTGGCAGAGGGCAAGGGGGTGATGTGACAGTAGTTGGCAGGTGTTATGATGGCCACTGGGCAGGTTGTGGCTATTGAAAAGGAAAAAGAGGGGGGGTGGTGCAGCTTATGATGTGATGTAGTCACCTACCCTACTGTGGACAGTGATGATGGCATGTGTCACTGCCATCTGGACAACATGGCACATCTGAAGGGGACCATTGAGGTGCCACATCGTCTCCTCCATTCACCATTGACACAGCAGGTGCTCGTTATTGCCATCATGGTTGGTGGGTGTGGGCGGTGGTGGCCATAGGCAATGTGGAGAGGCAGCAGCAGGGGGGGAGGTTGTCATGGAGGATATGGCACACTGTGGCCATTGTTGTTGCTGAGCCTCCAGCATGTGAGGTGGTGGTCAATGTGTGGGCCTAAGTGTTGTCTAGCCCATGGCAGGTGCTCACAATGCGAGGCAGTGGTTATGAAGGGTGGTGACAGTGATGGGGATGGTGGTGGTGGGAGAGTTGTGTTTGTGTTTGGTTACAAGTTGTGTTTGTGTCTGGTTATGAGTTCTGGTTGAGACTGGTTAGACCAGTCTTTTGTCAGTCTTGAAATTTCTGAAATTGTGAGAGACTGAAGACTGGACCACAGTTGTGGTCTTTGATGGTCCTGGGAATTTCTGGTCTTGGGCAGTCTGGGTCTGGTTCAGTCTTGGTCTTTTTTTCAGTCTTGGGAGTGGACTTCCCAAGGGGGTTCAAGAATTAAAAAGAAATACCTGGGGTCAAATTTTTTGGTAAAGCCCTCTGTGCTTGACCTACCTACCTACATAATCAGGCACATATCTATATATAGAAATATGACATCATCTTTGTGATCATTTTGATCCTCTGCCCTCCCCAGATGCCTCGCAAACCCAATTTTGTGGGGGTATCTCCAACAAAACACATGGTAAGTGGTACTAAAAGATTATTGAGTTGTACTACTTGTAGTGATTAATTTGTGTGATACTCACCCATTGAGTCTCACATCCAATCTTTTTACACTTCAGCACCCCATTGCATTCTGAGTGCAATACCATGCTGCATAGGCATCCGTTCAGAGTGTCTGATGTGTTTTGCATTGGAATGCATTTTCATTTAGAATGGCTGGTTTCTTGTGCAGGTATGTTTTCACCCCTGATGTCATTACTTCCAATTGTGTCCATTGATTTTGTCTTGGCAGTGCCAGCATCACAAGTGCTCAAGGTCGTTCCTGATCACAGTAGCTCAAGAGCAGCTGACTGGCCAATCTGTAGGTAATTTTTACTCAATGTACCTCTTCAGTCATGTTGTGTTCCATGTCAATATGTTATTGAGACCTGTTTCAGGATTATATGAAGATTAGATAAAGATCAGATTGTGAAATTTTGAAGCTGGATATTGGCTGGATAGAATAAAACTAGTGCTTGGAAGTCCAGTTGTCTAAGACCAGAAAAATGACTGGACCAACCCTGAAATTTTGTGTTCACAAACCCCAATTGTCACAGGGAATTTTTATTGCAATGTTCTAGCTTAAAAAAAGGGTCAAAAAACCGAAAAACCGGACTTTCAAGCACTAAATAAAACATAGTATTTGTATAATGTAACCCATTTATGGCCAAGATATGGTCCTATACAATTATATTTTACAGCAGGAATACTCTAAATCACCTCCAGAAGCCAATTTGGGACTATGTTAGAGAGGGTTCCAATCAAGGGGGTGCACTGGCAATTGCCGGCATATGGGGTAGGGAGGGGGGGGGGGGGTAGGCAAGGGCTTATCCAAATTAAAATTTTCTGTCAAATATTTCGCCATATATAACCTCTGGAAGATAACTATCCATTGTAGATCCCCTAAGTACTTGATTTCTCTAGTTTCTAGGGCTATGTGAGCCCAAATTCACATTCTGTCTGCATTTGGCAGATTTGATGCCAGGGACTGAGGTCAGCCCAGTTCAACAATTGA